>CEQE01324440.1_pt1 | contig 12524 bp, 15 predicted proteins | sample 356201 | NCBI WGS metagenome assembly CEQE01 (sample SAMEA2619970, study PRJEB7988) | marine metagenome | biome: marine biome (ENVO:00000447); feature: mesopelagic zone (ENVO:00000213) & marine oxygen minimum zone (ENVO:01000065); material: "saline water (ENVO:00002010), including plankton...
GAAAGACTAAAACAAGTTGAAAAAAGAGGAAGGTATAAACACTAAATGAAAAAAGTTTTATTAGTTGGAAACTGTAATTTTGATGGACATATGATTAAAGATTATTTAGAATCTAACTTTAATGTAGAAGTAGTTCTTATAGATACTATTGAAAATGCAAAAAAATCTCTTGAAAATAAATTAGATCTTATTATGGTTAATCGAATAGGTGAATTAGATAATAAAAATGGTTTAGAGTTAATTGATTATGTAAAAGAACAAAAAATTAAAACACCTATAATGTTAATTACAAACTATGAAGATTCAATGAATGAGGCTATAAAACATGGAGGAGTTATGGGTTTTGGAAAAGATAACTTAAATTCTAAAAAAACAGGATTAACTCTTAAAAAATACCTAAAATAGCCCCGCCCGGATTCGAACCGGGGTCTCAGGCTTCAAAGGCCTAAATCCATAGTCTCCCATGTATCTTTTACAACACAATAAGATTTGACCGCTAGACTACGGGGCTATTTTTCTAGCTTCCACATCTTCACTTTCTTAAGATGCCTAAAATTACGAAATCCCACTAGTTTTAAAAACTTTCTTAATTCTGATTTTTTAGTTATATAGATATCTTTTTTACTTATTTTAGAACAATTTACTCCTAATTCCAATAAACTTTCTCTAACATCTTGTAATAAACCCTGATTAAAATTAGTAAAACAGATTTGATGAGAATTTTGTCCTGTTAATTTATAAACAGATCCATCAGTATCATAAAGACCTCTTAAACAAACCTTAAGGTAATTTTTATTTTCTTTTATCCATCTAGGAATATTAAGTTTATTTTTAATTTTGTTTCCAGGAGGAAATCCTTTTTTTTCTAAAAACTCTACTAATCTCGTTCCATGAGCCTCTATTAACATAGTATTACTATTTTTGAAAAATTTACTATTCACCCTTACATTAAATAACTTTTCAATTAAAGGTTTAAGATACTCTAAATGATATTTTTTATCCAATTTTGAATCTCCAATGATTCTTATAACATAAACTCCTCTTCTTTCATTTCTTGTTTTATAATATCTTGTTCTATGTGAATTTCCATCTCCCAACATTGCCCCATAAAACTCTGCTAATTGTTCTGAATCTTTTGGAATATTAATCTTCTTTGTATTTCCTAAAGAATTCTTTCCTCCCTTCTTTCTTCCCCAATTATTATCTTTTTTCTCAATAATAAACTTAAAATATTTATTATCTTTATCAAGTTTTTTAAAGACCTTTTCAGGAATTAAAGATGTTTCATCAACATATGCTTTTAGTCTTCCTCCTTTTATTTTAAGAAAATTTGCCAACTCTTTCCAAGTTAAACTATTTTTATTCTTAAATTCTTTAATCAATTCTTTTTGTTTTCCATCGACAAATTTCAATCGCATATAGAAAAAAGTTATTTAAACTATTTAAATCTATTGTTTGACCACTGAACTATAGGGCTATAAAGAAAAAAACTGAATAGTAATTTATAAAACTTACTTAAACATAACTTCATAAAATATTTCACGATTAATCTCATGTCTTTTAGGATCTATATTAAAATAATCTTTTAATCTAAAAGGTTTATATTTTTCTCCAATAAGTGTTGCTGCAAGTTTTTTATATTCAATACTTCCGACTGACTTTGGTTTATGAATAGTTGAAGGAGTAAATTCAGATAAAGACTTTAAAATATTCACATCATGAGGAATGATTGCAAGAACAGGCACATCTACAGTTTTTTCAATATCATCAATAGACAATTCAAAACCCTTTTTATGAACTTTATTTAAAATTAAACCATTTATAGGAGTGTCTCTTTGTTTTGCAAGTTTAACAGCCTTAATTGTTGTGCTTAAGGTAGGATGATCTGCTGTCGTTACAACAAGAATTTCATCTGATGCATACATTGCTGCCAAAGTTTCATCATTTAATGCAGGAGATGAATCAATAAGAATAACATCATATTTTCTTTTTAAACCACTAATTTTATTTCTTAAATCTAGTGGATTAATATTTATTCTTTCAAATATAGATGCTGGAATTATATCTAAATTCCCGCACTTATGAATTGAATCATTAATTCTTGCTTGCCTACTTAAAACATGATGAATTGTTACTTTTGGATCAATTACATTCAAATGAAGTCCTAAATTTGGAGCAGAAAAATTAGAATCAATTAACAATACTTTTTTTCCAAAACTTGCAATTGCTGATCCGAGTGATACAACAGTTGTTGTTTTGCCTACACCTCCCTTTAAACTAATAACTCCTATTGTTTTACCCATAAAATTAGATATTTTGTATATTTAAATAATTTTAGAAATTGATTATACTAACTCTACACCAGATACTTCTTTCATAAGCAAACTTAAACTCCTTAAATCTTTTTTTTCGAGTTTTGATACATCATCATGACCAATAGCTGCAGCTGCCATTTTAATTTCTTCATTACAAGCCTTAAAAAAATTTCCAACTTTTTCTCCCGCATTAGGATCTAATTTCTTTTCTAATTCAGGATCTTGGGTTGCAATTCCGGAGGTACACTTTCCAAGATGACATTGTCTACAATAAACACATCCCATTGCAACCATTAAAGCAGTTCCTACAAAAACAGCATCGGCTCCAAGAGCAAGAGCTTTAGAAATTTCAATTCCAGTGTTAAAGCCTCCTCCTACAATTAACTCTTGTTTTGCATTTTCCCTATCCAAAACTTTTCTAGCTTTGACAATTGCAGGAATTATAGGCAAACCAAAATCATCTAACAGAGCCTTAGGAGCTGCTCCTGTTCCTCCAGAGATGCCATCAATCGCAATAATATCAGGATTAGCCTTTAGTGCAAGTTCTACATCTTTTTCAACATTTCCAGCACCAAGCTTAATAATTATTGGTTTTCCTCCATTTAATTCTCTTAACCATTCAACCTTTTTTCTTAAGTCATCAATATTATTAATATCAGAATGATAAGGTGGAGAATGCACATCTTGATTTCTTGTTACTTTTCTAACTTCAGCTATTTTTTCAGTGATTTTTTCTTTAGGGAGTAATCCTCCTTGACCTGGTTTTGCTCCCTGACCAATTTTAACTTCAATTGCATCTGCTCCTTTCAAATACTCTTCATCCACACCAAATCGTCCTGTAGAATATTGTGCAATTATTAATTTTGCATTCTCCTTTTGTTCTTTTAACATTCCTCCTTCTCCAGTATTATCTGCAGTTCCAGCAATTGTAGAACCTTTTGCAAGTGCAATTTTTGCACCAGCACTTAATGCTCCAAAAGACATTGCAGCAGTTAAAATAGGCATACTTAATTTTAGAGGTTTATTACTTGTCTTTCCCAAGATAGTTTCAGTTTTAATTTCCTCCCTAAAATAATCTTTTGGTCTTGTAGTTAATTGAGCAGGCATAAATATTAAATCAGAAAAATCTATCTTCTTATAATTTTCACCTCTTCCACTAGTAATAATAGGCTTTCCTTGTTTAGCTCTTTTCTGAACTTCTAATATCCACTTTTCTGCCATATTTAATTTGTTAAGATATATCTATTTAAAGATTATGTATATAAAATTTAATAAAATAATGGACATAGTAAGGTTTAAAAAAGTATATTGCAATTTAATAAAATGCTAAAAAAAATAAAAAATAAAAAAAAGGATTCTGACAAAAAAGATTTAAAGCCAAAAAAAATATCTCAATTAGAATTTGAAAAAAAGATTATAGAATTTGGAAAGAAAGGATTTACTAGTGAAAAAATTGGAGAAGAATTAAGACAACAAAAAATCCACCCAAAAGAATATAGTAAAAAAATATCTAAAATATTAAAAGATAAATACATAAATCCTGATTTAAAAAATGTTAAAGAAAAATTAGAAAGGGTTAAAAAACATTATGAAAAAAATAAACAAGATAAAAGGGCAAAAAGAGAAAAAGACAGGGTATTTTCACAACTTAAAAAACTCAAAAAATATTTTAAGGTTGAATAGATTATTTTAAATCAAGATGGAAAAAGAGGGAAATTCTTTAGAGGTAGAAATAGAGAAAACAGTTAAAAAATTTCTTGAAAAGTCTTATGATAAAGAAATTCAAATAATAAGTCACTTTGATACAGATGGTATTAGTTCTGCATCAATTATGATTCAAACATTAAAAAAATTAGATAAAGTTTTTTCTATAAAGGTTATAAAAAGTTTAGAAGAACAATTTATTTATGATTTGCCAAAAGAAAAATTAACTATCTTTTTAGATTTAGCGTCGGGAAGTTTAAATCATATTGCAAATTCACAATTAAAAGACGTATTTATAATTGACCATCATGAAATAACTCAAGAAATTCCTGAAAATGTTTATATAATTAATCCAGAATTACATAATAAACAAAAAATAAGTAGTTCTGGTCTTACATATCTTTTTTGTAAAGAAATAAATTCTGGAAATAAAGAATTTGCAAAAATAGCTATCTTAGGGATGATTGGAGATATGCTTGAAAAAAATATAGATAAATTAAATAATAATATTTTAAATGATGGAGAGATAAAGAAAAAAAGAGGATTACTTATTTATCCATCAACAAGACCCTTAAATAAAACTCTCGAATTTAGTTCAAAACCATATATTCCAGGAGTTACAGGAGATACTGAAGGAGTAAAGGAGTTATTAAAAGAAATTAAATTAGACCCAGCAAATGGAAGATACAAAACTCTAATAGAATTAAATAAAGAAGAAATGGAAAAATTAGTAACAGCAATAATGTTAAGAAAACCAAAAGCAAAACAAGAAGAAATAGTTGGGGATATCTTCTTAATAAAATTATTTAATCAGCTTGTTGATGCAAGAGAGTTAAGTGCTATGATTAATGCCTGTTCAAGATTGGGAGAAACAAATATCGCAATTCAATTTTGTATGGAAATTTCAAAAATAAAAAAAAGAGCAGAATCAATTCATGTAAAGTATAAGCAATTTTTAATATCTGGATTAAATTTTGTATCAAAAACAAAGAAAATAGAAGGAAATGGATTTGTAATAATTAATGCTAAAAATATAATCAAAGATACAATGATTGGAACAATTGCAAGCATACTTTCAAATTCTTCATTATACCAAGATGGAACAATTATAACTACTATGGCCTATTACGACGATAAAATAAAAATATCTTCTAGAAATGTTGGAAGAACAGGTAGAAATGTAAGAGAAATTTTAAATAAAATTATTGAAAAAATAGGCGGAGAAGTTGGAGGACATGAATTTGCAGCAGGAGGAATTATTAAGAGAGTAAAAGAAAAAGAATTTATTGATTCTTTACAAAAAAGTTTTGAAATTGAGTTGGTAAAGATTTAAAACCCTTATTTTTCTTCATAAATTATGAATTTAGACATAGGAGAAATAGTAATGTGCACTGTTGATCGGATAGTTGGAACTATAGTCTTTGTAAAAATAGATGGGAATGGAGAAGGAAGTATTATTTTAAGTGAAATTGCACCTGGAAGAATAAGAAATTTAAGAGATTATGTTGTTCCAAAAAAAAGAATAGTTTGTAAAGTATTAAGAATTTCTGGAGATCGTATTGACTTATCCTTAAGAAGAGTAACACAAAAAGAAAAAAAAGAATTAATAGAACAATACAAACAAGAAAAAAGTTATATTAGTGTTTTAAAAAGTATTTTAGGGGAAAAAGCAGATAAAATAATTGAAGAGATATTAAAAGAAGAGAAAATATATAATTTTTTAGAAGAAGCAAAAGAAAATTCAAAAAAACTAGAAAAAATTGTTGGAAAAAATGAAACAAAAAAAATATTAGATATATTGAATTTGCAAAAACAAAAAAAAGCTATAATAAAAAAAGAAATTAATTTAACAACTTCAAAATCAAACGGGTTAGAATTAATTAAAGATATTTTAGGAGAAATAAAAGAAGGAGAAATAAAATATATCTCTGCTGGAAAATATTCTATAAAAACAGAATCAAATGATTTAAAATCAGCAGATAATATTCTTAAAAGAATATTATCAGAAATTGAAAAAAAAGCAAAAAAAGAAGGAGTAGATTTTAGTATTTTAGAAAAATGATATTAAAAAAATGTAAAGAATGTAAAACTTATACTCTAAAAAATACTTGTTCTAAATGTAAAAAGAAAACATTTGATGCACATTATAAATTTATTAAAGTAAAAGATATTTTAAAATAAAGTTTTCTGTTTATCTTGATTTCCAACAACAGCTTCTCCATATTCTCCATCAAACCCTGGTTTTATATTTATTTTTCCTTCCCTATTTTTTAAAATTAAATCTATTAATTTAGTCCCTACATCCTTTTCTAAAAACTCCTCTTTTGACACATATAATAAAATATTAAATTCATTCTTAAATTCTTCAATTAAAGAATTATATAAACCCCATACCTTTTTACTATTCATATTAACTTTTAAAAAAAGAGAAATAATTTCATGTAAAGGCAAAAGTGTATAATAAGGCTTTTTTATTTTATGGTTGCTTTTTATATTTGATAAATTATCTACCCTATATTCAACACCAATAGTTAAATTTTTCCCACACTTTGGACAAATCCCCTTTAATTCTTTTGTTTTTTCTGGTTCACATGAAAATTCACAATTTCTATGTCCATCCCAATGATATTTTCCATAAGCAGGATTAGTTTCTATTGTAGAAATAAAGTCATTCTCTCTTATTTGCCTAATTAATTCACTATATGAGTCACATTTCTTAAAAATAGTTGCTTCTCGTCCTATTCTAAAGGGCCAAAATGAATGTGCATCTGAAAAACTAACAATGGATTTACATTCAAGTTCTTTTATTCTCCAGTTCATTTCTGGATCTGAGCTCATTCCAGTTTCAATTGCATGAATATGTTCAAATTCCTCTTTAAAGCACTCTTTTAAGCTATCAAACCCTGAATTACTACCATATACGCCAAACCAAGGAGTCCAAGCATGAGCAGGTATAATTTCAATGTCTTTTGAAATATTCATCATATCTTTTACAAATTTATCACAAGGCATCCCAAAAATAGGCCGTCCATCATAATCTCTTCTCCCTTTAGTATCTAAATAAGAATTAATCTTTTTTGCAATTTTAATATTTGGAACTAATAAAACCAAATGAATTCTTCTTCCTTTATCTTGAGTATACATTAAAGAAATTTCGCCAGTAATAATAAAGGGAAAATCATTATAATAATAAAACCCTTTTTTTCCTTTTAATTTTTTAATTTCTTCAAACCAAATTGGATGAGTAAAATCTCCTGTTCCAAGCAAATGAAGTCCTTTAATTTTAGCCCATTTAACTAAATTAGGAAAATCAATATTTTTACTACATGCTCTTGAAAATCTAGAATGAATATGTAAATCAGAAATCATGTAATTTTTATCTACCATAAATATATAAAAATAAATTGAGTTAAAAAAGTTTTATATTCTTAAATAAGTCTTATTGGTTTTTCTTGATTCCATATCCAATTAAAACTAAAACTATTACAACAATTACCCAAAACCAAACATTCTTAAATAAATTTTTTCCTTTTAATTTTTCTGCTACTTGTTCTCCAGTTTCTTTTACTTTTTCTGCAACACTCTTTTCTTCTTCAACAACTGGTTCGGCTTTTTCTTTTCCTGCAATTGTGAAATAACTAAAAGATGTTAATTCAACATCATAAACATAATTAGTATCATCTTCACTAACATATGTTGTTGTTAATTCATTCCATTCTTCTGAAGTTTCATCAAATTTAAACATTGATACATCTTCTTTATTAAGTCCTTTACCAGATGCCCAAGTTTTTTCTACTTGAATTGTAACTGTTGCTTTACTTAATTTATCATTAAGATTTGTTGTTGCAATCTGTAAATATTTGTAAACATCTCCTGTTTTCTCTTTTGTAACTTTTGCAGGTTTTGAATCATATTTTGTAACAACTACTTTAACATTTTGTGCTTTATTATTAACTTCAATTTCTATTTGTTTTATTCCAACATCACTCTTAAAATTTTCCATCTTAGATACAGTATCAGTTGTTATTTCAGACCATGAATGTGTCTTACTAACTGTTGCAGTTGCTGTTGTGCTTCCACTTGATCCGCTACTACTACTAGTTCCTGAACCACTCATTTCAACTGTATAAGTTGCAGTCTGACTTCCAGAATTTCCTGCATTATCTACAAAATTACATGTTTCTGTAATAAGTCCTGTATTTGAAGTTGTTGGAGTAGTAGTAGATGTTTGAGACTCATTTATTCCTGAAGTTGGATCTGAAGGAGAACATGTACATGTTACAGTATCTCCTGAACTTACAGTACTAGGAGAACAAGTATAAGTTGCTGTTGGTGCAGTATTATCAAAAGTAACATTAATACTCTCTGAATTATTCATATTAGCTGTGAAATTATTAGAACTATTTGACTTACCAAGTAAGGAATCATTTGCCCAAACAGTAATAGTATATTGCCCATCAGTAAATTTAGAGGTATCTACAGTAATATTATAATCATTAGTTCCCGTAGCTGCTGCTTTGGTATAATTTACCTGAACTCCAGTTGAAAAATTAGTTATATTAAAATAAACATGCCCTACTCCAATAGTTGCATCAGTAACACTTGTATTTATAATGATAATTCCAGAATAATTACCTCTGCTTACAGTAGTAGAAAAAATTGAAACATTTGGAGCAGTAGCATCTATTGTTATATTTGCGGATGATGACCAAACTTTAGCAGAATCATTATCTAAGAAACAAGTCATATTATATGTTGTTGCATCTGATAAACCAGTTAAATTAACTGAAACATTTCCAAATATTGACTGATTTGCACTAGCATTTACTAAAAAGGTTAGATTATGAGATACATTTATTGCTCCACCACTTATATTATAGAATAATGTAGCATTGATTACACCCTCCATACTCACATTATTACAACTAAAATTTAATGTTCCAGCAGAAGTATAATTTGTATTTGACAATGGACTCCCAAGAGTTGCTGTTTCTGCTGCATAAACCAAAATTATCAATAATATTAAAATAAATGCTCCTAAAAATATTCCTTGTAAATTTTTCTTATTCATTTTCACCCTTTTCTAATAACTGAAGATAAGAAAAAAGCATTTATAAATCTTTTTATGAGAATTTACAACTAAGAATTTTACAAATTATAGTCTATAAAAGATTTAAAAGTAAAATTTTTAATTGTAAAAAAAGAATAATTAAATTAAAAAAGATAATTTTTTAAATGAAAATACAAAAGTAATAACATGGAAGAAAAAACATTAGTCTTAATTAAACCAGATGCAATGATAAAAAAATTAGCAGGAAATATAATAAATGAATTATATAATTTAAATTTGAAAATGATTGGATTAAAATTAATAAATGTGAAAAAAGATCTAGCAGAAAAGCATTACAAAGAACATAAAGATAAACATTTTTTTGAAGAATTAATTAAATACATAACTGGAGAACTTCATAACAACGAAAATGTTATTGCGATTGTTTACAAGGGTGAAAAAGCAATTGAAAAAATCAGAAAACTTATTGGAGAAACAAACCCTGATAAAGCATATCCCAATACATTAAGAGGAAAATATGGAAAAATTCATAGCATTAATAAGTATCATGAAACAGTAGTTCATGCGTCTGACTCAATAGAAAATGCAAAAAAAGAAATTAGTCTTTGGTTTAAGGAAGAAGAATTAGTTAAATAAATTATTCTTCATCAACAATTCCATTATCTGTTACAAAAAATACACATTCATTATCTGGTAAATTTGGAGAATCAATTAATTTTGCAACCCTAGAACCTTTTTTACCACGCCTTAAATACATACGATATGTGGAAAAATGCCCCAAAATATTTCCCCCAATAGGAGTTGTTGGATCTCCAAACATTTGAGCAGGATTAGCCATTACTTGATTTGTTACATAAATTGCTAAATTATGTTGTTCTGCAAGTCTCATTAAATTATGTAAATACTTATTTAATTTTTGTTGTCTATCTGCTAATTGTCCTCTTCCAGAGAATTCTGCTCTAAAATGCGCTGTCAAAGAATCAATAATAATTAATTTAATTGGCTCTCCATCTTTAATCATCTCTGAGATTTTTTCCAAAAGTAAAATTTGATGATCGCTATTTAATGCACGAGCAACAAAAATATTTTTTAAAACTTTTTCAGGATCCAATCCCAATCCTTCTGCAATTTGTTTTATTCTTGCTGGTCTAAAAGTTCCTTCTGTATCAATAAAAACAGATTTTCCATTTACTCCTCCTTTGTCTTCGGGTAATTGAGTATTAATTGCTAAAGTCAACCCTAATTGTGTTTTTGAAGACCCAAATGCGCCAAATGCCTCTGTTACAGCTTTACTTTCAACACCTCTTCCACCCAGAAGTTCATTTACGTTTTTACTTCCTGTTGTAATATGAAAAATATTAGATCTTTTTTTTGCATACTCTATTCCGTCCTGAAAACCTAAATCAAGTACCTCTCTTGCAGCTTGAATTGCTTTTCTTGCAACAGCAGGACTAATACCTGCAGCATCACCTAATTGTGCAGGACCCATTACTGCAAGAGCCATCATATCATAAATTCCTGCAGATTCTAATTTTGTCGAAACAGCTGGTCCAATTCCAGGCAAATCAGTTAATTGTAATTCTTTCTTTTTTTCTTCTTTTTTAGAAACCATGAAAATTCAAAATTGTTTCTCTTTATAAATATTGTTTTAGTTTTAAATATAGATTAAAAAATAGAAAATTTACTGAATAATAACCATAAATCAGCAATTAAAAAAATAACAAAAATAATAGTTTCAGACATTCCTCCAGTCCTTATTATTCCTGAAAACTTTTTTCTACTTATAGGATAAAATAAGCTAACTCCGCTAACAGTTAAAGAATCTGCAATTAAATGTGAACTAAAACCAACAAAAAATCCAAATGAAACTTCTGGAAAAAATAACCACAAAATAATTGTTAAAAAAATCAAAAAACTAATACTGTGAATAATTCCCCTGTGTTTAGAAAACCACTGTATTGGTCTAAAAATAAGATATTTGCCCAATTTGGAATTTTTTGTATCAATATCTGGAACAAAAGTTGCAAGCAATGCAATTATAATAAATAGAAGTTTATTATTTACAAAAGGTAAAAGTAATAAAATAAAAAAAAGAGTTATTATTAAATGAGTTCTAATTAGCATTTCATTTACTCTCTAACTTCCCAACTAATTCATCAATGTTAATATCCTTAACTCCGTCAATGATAAATTCTTGATTATTAAAAAATTTATTCATTCTAACATTTCCAGAAAAAATCATTTCCTTGCCCAAAAGATTTTCTTTTTGTTGAGTTAACAAATCTTTATTTTCTAATTCCGTAAGCCCTAGATTATTAAGAGTATCATGAAATAAAACAGAACGAATACTTTCTGTTCCATCATCTATTACTAAATTAATCAATGCTCTTTTCTCATGAATAATTTTTCCATGTTTATCACAAATAAAATCAACTCCTTCTTGATTTACTTTTTTCTTACAATCAGGACAAACATTAAAAAATCTCGGCTCATGTATTTGAACAATAAAAGCTCTTACACTTGAATTATCTGATAATTTAAAATCAACTATATTTTTTTCTTTTACAATTTTTTCTGTTTGAACATTTTCCAAAATATCATTAATTATTTTTAATTCAGAAAAACTTCCTAAATGTATTTCATTTTCCCTCATATTTGCATTAGAAATTTCAACAACTTTTTCATTAACAATTTCATTTTTTTCGATTAATTCTATGTGATTTGTATCCCATAAAACAACTTTTATATTCGACGTTTCATCTGCAATAGTCATATTTGCAACTTTTCCTTCTTTATCATTTCGTACAAAAGTTCTTACTGGAGATAAATTAAGAACTTTTCCAATAACATTAACCTTTCTCATTCCAGGTAATAATTCATCTATTTTTAGTTTTTCATTTTCATATGAAATTCCAAGTTCAGCAGCAACAATTTGAGAAGCACCCTCTTTACTAATTAATCCTGAAAGTTTTGCTTGTTTTGCCTCTATTTTTCTTTCTATTTCCTCTTTTTCTAATCCAGAACTCTTAGAAATTTTATCTATTATCTTATTATAATTTTCATTCATTTTTTAAAAAATAGACTTGTATTTTTAAAGATTTTGATACAAAAAACATAAGAAAACTTTTAAACTCATTAATAGTTAAAAAGTGTATGGGAATTGCAGCAGTTAAAATGAAGTTAATGCCAACTTCTCCAGATATTAATTTTGAAAAAATAAAAGAAAAATCTAAAGAATTAGTTAAAAGATCTGGTGGGAAAAATTGTAAATTTGAAGAAGAACCAATAGCATTTGGAATAATTGCAATAATAGTTTTTTTTGCATGGCCAGAAGAACAAGAATTAGACTCTTTAGAAGAAGAATTTAAAAAAATAGAAAATATAAACTCTGTAGAGCTTATTGATATAAGGAGAGCATTTGGATAAAATGGAAA
>CEQE01145706.1_pt1 | contig 12517 bp, 8 predicted proteins | sample 356201 | NCBI WGS metagenome assembly CEQE01 (sample SAMEA2619970, study PRJEB7988) | marine metagenome | biome: marine biome (ENVO:00000447); feature: mesopelagic zone (ENVO:00000213) & marine oxygen minimum zone (ENVO:01000065); material: "saline water (ENVO:00002010), including plankton...
CCCAGGGCGGGCCCAAGCAGACCGGTCAGGTCGCGGAACAGGGTCCGCATCTCTTCGTTGTCCTCCGTGAGCACCTCACCTTCTCCATCGACCCGCTCGAGAAGGTGGTCCAGCAGTGTATGGATACTGCGCGCCGCACTCAGACCGAGTCGTGAGCGGATATCCGGAACAGCATAGGTCTCAAAGCTCCATTTGATGCCTGCGAGCAACTGTTTGGAACTGGGACGCATACTAACCTCCTTCTACAATCCGGTCGCCGCGGCAATGCCCTCGAGGAAGGTGTGGCTGAGGAAAGCAAGCCCCCCCAATGCCACCCGTCGATCCTTGCCGTTGATGAACATTCGGGAACCGGCCTGCAGGCAGGTGAACGCCTTGAAGGGTACAAACACCCGAAAATAGGCGAGGTTCTCCCGGTCGATGGTAATGCCACTGAAGGCTTTATAGTGGTCCAAGATGCTCTCCAGATCCCACAATTGTTCGATGCCCTGCTGAGCGGCCCAAGCCCAGTCCTCGGTAACATCGCCCAAATGGGTGAGTTCCCAATCGCTCATGGCAACGATCTTCGTGCCCTGCCAGATTTCCTCGCTCATGGCGTTGTTGCCTTTCACCAGACGGATCCCGGGTGAATTGCTGGGACAATGCTCCTTGAGCCAGCCCAGGGCGTAGGTCATGGCTGGATAGGGTTCCGGCTGCACGGCATAGAAGATGTTTTCCCAAAGCTCTAGGTCCAACCGCGCACAATCCGAATCCGACTCGGGAATCAACCACTCGGGGTAGAGATCCGCCATCTCGGCAAAGCCATGGGAACGCCAGTCCAATAGATGGATCCTGGCCATCTGCTCGGCGTGCTCCTTGGCCATGGTGATGTGCAGGTCCCGGTAGGCAGCGTCGCCCAGGTGTGGGATATCGAGCACCCCTTCTATCTTTTCACGTACGTAGAATTCACGGCCGTCCATCAGCCATCGTTCGTCGCGCTCATACCAGTAGGCGGCGGCGATGCGAACGTCGGTCCCCTGCAGCCGCTTGTACACGTCATATTCATAGGACAGTGGCAGCGGCACAATGCTGCCGCCGGGCGTATCGAGCCGGAACACAAAGCCTCTGTGTTGTGTTGCGCCTTCGCGTTCGAATTCCACGTCGACGAGCCAGGTTTCCCGGGAAATACCCGGAAAGACACGTTCCTGATTGACGACCTGCAGACCTGTCGCCTCCGGCAACCGGTAGCGCAAATAGTTTGCGGTTGCTTGATGGTTCATCGATTCGCTCTCTTACCTGATCAATTTGCGAACGTCGCAGGTACTTCCTTTATCAACGTTATTCGCCTGATAGAAACCAGGGGAATAGCGCAGATGGCCATAATCGCCCACCACGTTCAGTGGCTTGAGTTGTGAGGCCATAATGGCAGCGTGGCTGTTGCCGTCCTTGAACATAAAGGTCTCCCAGGCATGGTAACTGTGTAACTGACCGGGTTGCATCGACGGGGTGGTCTTCACATGCACTTCGAATCTACCCACATCATTGAAGACCTCGATTTTCTCATGGTCTTCAATGTCTCGTTTCCTGGCGTCCTCATCATTCATGTAGACAATCGGTACCCCGCGTTGTTGTTGCAGCATCAGCTCGTTGTCGCGCATGAATGAATGCACAGACCACCTGGCATGACCACAGGTGAATCTGAATGGATGTTCGCCACCCATCAAGGGTGGTGTTGCCCAGACCGGCAGCTCCTCACCAAATTCCAGAAACCAGTCGTGATCCAGGTAAAACTGAAGGCGCCCAGTCAGGGTACGCCAGGGTGTTTTGCGCTTTGTGTGATCAGTGGAATCGGCATGCGGTTGGCCGGATTCAAAGACGAAGCTGGGTGCCACACCCGGCGAATGCTTAGTGCCTTCCCAGGTCCAGTTGGCCTGGCCCTGTTCAAGAAATTCGTCAAATGATAATTGTTGGTACAAGCCGCCCTTTGTTGCCACGTCTTCTCGCACCAAATCCAGGGTAGATATGTCCTCGGGGTACCGGCCGTTTTCGGTGAAGACGTCGTAGATATCAGCCAGGTTACGAGTGAGATTCAGGTCTTGGTCTTCGTACTCGGTAATTCCCATCCCTGGAGCCAGTGCCTGAATTCGTTTGCATAGCTCGGCAAATATCCACCACTCCTGCTGTGACTCGCCAACCGGTTCAACCGCCTGTACGCCCAGCACGTGGTATGGCGAATGCGTATCCGAGTACTTGATTGCCGACGTTTCGTAGTAGCCCGCGGTAGGCAGCACGTAATCAGAATACAGAGCGGAGGAACTCATGCGAAAATCGATTGTCACCGCAAGGCGGAACTTGGGCCAGAGTTTTTCCTTGAGGATGTGATTCATACGCGTTCTGCGCAGTAGATTCGATCCGCATTCGATCAAGATGCGAGGGTCTTGCCCGGGTTTCGGCCAAATGGGTACCCATTCCTGCTGCAAGGCTTGCATGATGTATTCATGGCCGGTTTTCTTATTGGGTACCGGTATCCAGCGGCTTGAAACTTCACTCAACCCACCATGTACATACAACCAGGTTGAACCGGGTACGATTCGGTGGCGGCCGTTTGCGTACTTGTCCGGGATGCTGCGGCCCGGCACACCTTCAAGGAAACTGCCCGTCCAGACACCCCCCCCTACCTTGCCGATATTGCCTGTTAAAGACGACAGCAGGTAGACGGCGCGTTGTACCAGATCGCCGTGATACATCTTGAGCATTCCGGCACCACACTGGACGAGTGCTGTTCCTGCTTTGGCATAGATACGGGCGATCTTTTCGATGGTGCCCGTCCCGATACCCGTAACCGTCTCGGCAAATGTCGGAGTATTCTTGTTTAGGCTTTCTTTGAGAATTTCAAATACCGTGGTGATTTCAACACTGGATCCTGACGGCAGCCTTATCTGCCAGTTGCCCTCGAGTGCTGGGTCGACATTGCCCAACGATAACGTCTTGTCTGCGGATCCCAGTGAGCCGAGTGGATGAATCATGGTGTTTTGATTGAGATCCCAGATGTAGAACAGATCTTCGGCGCCACCTTCAGAGAGATCTGAAGCTCTCAGGAATTTGCGGGTGTCTTTTCGAACTAGAAACGGCAGATCCGTTTGCTCCTTCAGGAATGCAGCATCATAGAGCTTGTCCCTGACAATCACGTGTGCCATTGCCAATGCCAGTCCATGATCGGTACCGGGTTTTGGATTGACCCAGTAATCGGCGTGAACGTGAGTGGGGCTCTGGTCCGGCGAGATACTGATGATTGTCGCACCACTGTATCTGGCTTCGTGCAGGTGATGCACGTCGGCAATCCGAGTGGCACTCTGGTTGTAGACCCAGGAAATAATGCAATCTGATAGCAGCCGTGAGTCCGATGAACCGGCATGCATTTGCGTACCGGTGGTCATCATGGCGCCGATTAGGGCATCGCCGACTTCACCTGCCGGGTCAAGGAGCACAGCCCCAAGGGCATGCCCAAACCGGCTCTTGGCCTCGTGGCCCTGGGTTCCAAGCGGAATGCACACTTTGTCGCTGCCTTCATCTCTAACAACTTCGATGATGGCTTTTGCGATGTCGAGCAGGGCTTCATCCCAGGATACGCGTCGCCAGCGGCGAGAACCACGAGGTCCGACGCGCTTCAAGGGGTGACGCAGTCGACCCTGACTGTACATCTCAAGACTGTATGATGCGCCTTTCTGGCAGCCCTGAGGATTATCGTCTGCAAGGCCTTCGTTGAGGTGCCGGTACGATGCGGTTTGTTCCTCGCGCCAGACGATACCTTTCCCCACGTACAGCTTCCATGCACAGTTGTGCGAACAATTGCAGAAGTGCGTGCTGCTGACCACGGAGTCCCATGTCCAGTTCCGCTTGTAGACATCCTGCCAGGACCGGTATTCGACAGTTCGAGGGTTGGCGTAAGAGGCCGTCGATTCTCCGGCCAACGTCAAGCGACACATCGTCAGCGTGGGCAAGGATACGGCTGATATGGCGGTATTCTTAAGAAATTTCCGTCGATCTTTCTGCATATCAACTGATGCCTCATACTGAAAGTTATCAGAGACTACTTAAGAAGTCATAAACGATGGGGTTCTACTTCTCGAAGCGCACCTCAGCATTGCTTGTCCTCATTGACACGTTTTTCCAGGAAATCTATCTTGAATCCTGGAGGGCTATCCGATGTCAGAGCCTGGTGCGGTAGCCGATGACAGGGGCCATGTTGTCGTTCTCGGGGAGAGCGGCTCGACAGAAATCGCGATTGTAGGGGGCAAGGGAGCAAGTCTGGGACGATTTGTTCAGGCCGATTTTCCGGTTCCGCCGGGATTCGTGGTAACGACTTTTGCCTACGCGTCCTTCTATCTTATGCAGACTGGTGTTGGCAGTTCGCCAAACCACTTCAATCCCGGTTCTGCCGCCACCACGATCGGAATGTAATTGGTTGTGATAGCAACAGAAACGCCAAGAGCATCATGTGGATGTTTGCCGGTGAATTCGACGCCAGTGGAAGGCTCGCCGTCGATCCAGATTGATTCCCCCGGTCTCGGATAGTCTGAAGGATTTTCGTCTGGGCAGATAACACCGGTCCATTGCATGGTAATGACCGGCACGCCGCTGTTGCACCCTTCAACACTGATCGTCAATGCACAAACGTGACCTGGCGGGCAATCAATGCAGCTGGTCTTCAGTGCCGTCTTTGCCGGATACCTCGTGATTGTCGACCTGATCTCTTCGGGTGGCTCCCATCCAAGGCCGGCCGCAACGGCGTGAATGGACTCAAGAAAATAATAGTGCATGAACTTCTTGAAGCGACCTATCATCGAATCAAATTCCTCGAGGCTGAGCCCATAGCCCAGCATATCTCTCGCAATCTTTAGGGAGTCATATTCCGAGTGATCAGCAGCTCGCGAAAACCGGAGTCCATCTACCCGCTGCATGCTTCCCGTCAGGGCAAGGGGAATAAGTTCGCTGACATAAGTCGGATTAACACCCGTTCCATGGATGGTGACATTGTTTTTTTTGGCTACCTGGTCAAGCAAAGCCGACTGTTCAGGGGAGCGGATGTAGGGGTAGTTAAATCCGGTGAGCGTAATTACGTTCTTGCCGGACCCCAAACACTTGACGATCTCCGCGACATTCCCATCCCAATTGTCATCCTCGTACGCCATACTGGTAGGCGTCATATGCAAGACCAGATCAGCAGGTGTTGAGAGCACCTCGTCCACATCGTTGGAAACAACAACACCGGTTTTATCACGCAGACCGATTACGTCGCTGAGATCCTTGCCGAGCATCTGCTCATCTATATCAATGGCGCCAACCAGTTCTAGCGTCTGCTTTTCAGCAATCAGTTTCGCACTTCTCCTGCCAACGGCACCCAACCCCATTTGAACAACCTTGCATTTTTTCATTGTCTGTTCTGTCTCCATTTCAGGTGAACCGCCTCTGGGTATCAGATCCCGCCTTGAGATGGACCGATCCTTCTGAACCGTCGATGGTAATCATCTCACCGTCCTTTATTCGCGTGGTCGCGTCATGCACCGAGGTTACAGCAGGCAGGCCATATTCCCTTGAGAGGACCGTGCCGTGGGCAAGGATGCCACCTGTCTCCAGCACTAATCCCTTGATCAGCAGGAATACGGGCGTCCATCCCGGATCCGTGGCATTGGTCACCAAGATATCGCCGGGCTTAACGCGACTTAGCTCGCGCAAGCTGAGCACCACCCTGGCAGGCCCTGTGGTTCGTCCCGGACTGGCAGCAACTCCTGTGAAAACACTACCCTCGACTTTGTCATCTTCTGAAGCCAAAACCAGCTCCTGAGATCCCTGCACAAACATGGCCGGCGTAGTACGCCTAAAGCGCCGATACTCTGCTTTCCGGGGCACTACCGTTCGCATGACCTGGATTCGATTGAGCTTACCCTGGATGATGTCGGTAACTTCCTCTTTCGCTAGAAACCAGATATCGGCCGGATCCATGAGGACACCCGATTGGACCAAGCGATCGGCGATTTCAATATAGGCCTTTCGCTCCCCATAGAAGACTCTATCCGCATCAAAACGCTGATTCTCACGGAATAGCGAATAGTTCTGTGTGTGCTTTAAAAGGAATCTGAAAACGAGCCTTTTGAAAAAACCCCAACGAACCAGACCGAACGCCTCAAGCACCTTCCGAGTAGCTTGCTCACGCCGCAGGACTGCATTGCTTTCGGACACCTCTGGGCTGACCTGGTCACCCGCCTGCACGAAGGTCTTGAGAATACCCGTCAATAGAACAAGATCATCCCCCCAGCGTGGGAACGAAATCTCCCTGTCTTCTGCACCCCGAAAGTCGTATTCCGAACTGAACTCCTCGCATTCCCGCAAGAATCTCTGCCCCTCATCACTTTCCCGCAACCGGGTTGGTATATCGGAAGGGGCGCATACCTGGAATAGGCCGGATAAAGCAGGAGACACCACAATCTTCCTCGACAGCTTCCACGCCTCCTCATTCGCTTCCACGGTCTTGTTACCCGGAAGCCCACAAAGTAGGCTGCCGACTATCTCACCCTCGCCCAACCAATCTTCCAGAAGCTTATGCAGCAGAGTGATCGATGTGGCCGTATGTATCATCACCCCAAGGCCGATGGGCCGACAGTGTTCCGTCAGTAACTGATCCATCCCTTGGGAGTATTGCTGAAGTGACTCTAGGCTGGACGATTTGAGATCCATCTCGTCCAATTCCTTCACACGCCTCAGAAGAATCGGCAGCCACTTTTCGTAGTAGGTCTTGTAGCAACGCGTAAAAGAGTACTCCCGGTGCAACAACAGGAGACGCAACTCGCTCAGCAGCTTCTTACCCGCCCGGAAGGGCAGCAATCTGGCTTGTTCCTTCTGGTCTGGAGTGAAAAATTTCAGCACCTCATCGTCACGGCTACCTTGCGGCGTATAATGCAGCGTGGCTAGCAGGTAGTTCGTGCTGAAATAAGCCCGGTTCTTATGGAAGCGGAGAAGTCTCATCGGCAGCAACTCAGCCACGCCATAGCAGGCGTATATGAAGTCGTAGGTTTTTGTGATCAGGTCACCCTGCAGAGAATAAAAAAGCGGTGTTATCGCCCTGGTGAGAACTTCATCGCTCCACGCCCTTGTCCAGATGGTTTCTTCATCGGGAGATTCCAGCGGCTTGTTCCAGCGCTCTACACCGCAGTAGTCCAATAGCTCATCAGAGCGTGTAACCACATTGCGTGATTGCAGGATGAAGAGCCGATCATTAGCAAAGGCCCACTCTATATCCTGAGGCTGTCCATGGTGATCATGAATCAACGCAGCAGTTTCTACGACCCGCTTGATTAATTCGCTTTCTACCTTCGGCTGCTGCGGTCTTTCCTGAAATGCCAGCGGGTTTCCCGCCAGTACAAAGCGGTCGGGCGTGACTTTTCCTGAAACGAGCGCGTCACCAAGGCCAGGAATCGCTTCGACAACATACTCTTGCGCCAGTGACACCGGGTTCATCGTGAAGACCACGCCGGACACACTTGATGGCACCATCTCCTGGATTACCGCTGCAATCATGACCGAGGCATGATCGATGCCCTGACTCCAGCGAGAAGCTGCCGCCCTCGCTGTCCAGAATGATCCCCAGCAGAGTTTTAGGTGGTGCAGGAGTTCTGGCATTCCTGATACATGGTAGAAAGTATCCATCTGTCCCGGGAAGGAACTCACACCAAGATCAGGCACTGCTGAAGAAGATCTTACTGCCACGGAGGTATTAGTGCCTAAAGCGTCATAGGCGATCTCGATCTCGGCTTCTATCGCCTGAGGGATTCTCGCCTGGGCAATCAATCTTCGAATACCGGCCGTCACCTCTTCGATGTGCTCAGGGTCTTCAAAATCAATCGTTGCTGTAGCGCCGCGAATGGCGACGTCGAGATCATTGGTTGCGAGGAAGTCCAGATAAGCATGTGAAGTGACTCCAAATCCAGCCGGAACCGGAAAGCCGGCTTTAACCAGTTCAGCTAGATTAGCTCCCTTGCCACCAAGCAGGGCCGTATCCTTCAGTGACGCTTCGCTGAGAGAAAGAACATAACTCGAAGTCATTTTGAAAACCTTGAGTATCAGGGCATGTGCAAGTTCGAAAGTAAGGCGGCTCTCCCGCGGACCGTCATTATAACCGCTCCCTTTGGCTAGGTTGATGTGTAGGTGTATGCGTGTGGTGGGTGGGAAGTTGAGTCGAGCAGTAAGCGGGTGCGGGTCGATGGTGTGATTGCGTCAGGTGCAAGGGAGGACAATCCTCTGCTGCCCGTCTGGATGGATAGCGCAATCTGCCGAGCTGCCAGCATCGATCCTCAGAAACGATATCCAGCTCTGTCTGATTTCATCACGCATCTGAAACAGCCAAATGGGGATATCAGCACGCAAGCCGAATCCTCATTGCTGGATCGCAACTCATCAGGTGTCTGGATGCTCGCCTCATTCCTGCTGCTGGTCGTCAACCTGATCCTTCTGGTAATGCTCTTCACTGGGAACTGACGCACTGCCCCCAAATAGGGCTCAGCGTTCCGTTGTGGTGCTCGTTTCGCGGCACGGACGCACTTTTAGCCGCAGCGAGCCAGGCATTGAGCGAGAAAATGGATTGGCACGATTCTTGTATATACGAGTTTGCTGGCGCGCACATCGGACATCTGAAGGCTGTCGCTAGTCCAAAAACAAACGCGCGTACAAGGGAAGCTCTTGCCACAGATGAAAATTGTTGTAGTCGGCAACGGTATGGTTGGCCACCACTATGTGGATCAGCTGGTCAAATCAGACGTTGGGGCGGATGTTACGGTTATCGGTGGAGAACCCCGGCCTGCCTACGATCGTGTCCATCTTTCAGCCTACTTTGCAGGGAGGTCTCCGGAAGATCTGGCTCTGACCAGTCGGAAGCACTATGAAAACCTGGGTGTCGACGCTCACTTCGGAGACCCGGTAACGGGCATCGATCGCAAACACAAAAAAGTACGGACCGAGCGCGGGCGATCTTTCAGCTACGACAAGCTGGTCCTGGCCACCGGATCCTACCCCTTCATCCCACCCATCCCGGGTTCTAATCAGAGGTATTGTACGGCTTACCGGACGATCGATGACCTGGGCAACATCAAAGCCCAGGCGAAGGATGCCAATATAGGTGTGGTTGTCGGAGGGGGCCTTCTTGGCCTGGAGGCTGCCAATGCGCTCCAGAATATTGGCCTTGAAACTCATGTAGTGGAATTTGCACCAGGCCTGATGGGCGTACAGCTTGATCCCGGAGGCAGCGCCATGCTCGGCCGCAAGATCGAAGCTCTTGGCGTGAACGTGCACACAAGCAAGGTCACACAAAGTATTAAGGCTCGAGGTAGCGACGCCGATACCCGCCTTGTCATGAAGTTCGCCGATGGTGGGAGTCTGGCAACCGACATGGTCGTGTTCTCCGCGGGCATACGCCCAAGTGACTCGCTGGCCCGTGAGGCAGGTCTGGTTGTGGGTGAACGAGGAGGTATCGAGATCGACTACCACTGCCGAACCAGCGATTCCGACATATACGCCATCGGCGAATGTGCACTTTTTGGCGGCCGTATCTTTGGCCTGGTTGCACCCGGCTATCGTATGGCTGAGGCTGCAGTCAGCCAGCTGACCTCCGAGAAGACGCCTTTCCAGGGTGCCGACATGAGTACCAAGCTGAAGCTTCTGGGTACGGATGTGGGCTCGATTGGTGATCCCCACGGTCGCGAGGAAGGTGTAATCGCATACACGTTCAGCGACGAACGCATAGACGTCTACAAACGTCTGAACATCAGTGCGGACGGTAAAACACTTCGCGGTGCTGTGCTGGTAGGCGACTGCTCCGCCTACGATCCGCTGCTTCAGTACTTTCAGAATGGCATTGATCTGCCTGCAGACCCGCAAACTCTGATCCTACCCACCCATGTAGGCAGACCGCCGGTTCTGGGTGTAGATGCACTTCCCGCCAACGCCACTATCTGCTCCTGTCTCAATGTGAGCAAAGGCGACATCGTTAGCAGTGTCGACAGCGGGTGTTGCTCTGTGGCTGACGTCAAAGCGCAGACGGGTGCCAGCAGTGGTTGCGGTGGTTGCGCCGCGCTGCTGAAAAGTGTCGTCGAAAACGAGATGGCGGCACGTGGAATGGAACTAAACAAGGCAATCTGTGCCCACTTCCCGTTCACACGCCAGGAGCTGTACCACTTGATCAGGGTGGGCTCGATCAAGACCTTCAGCACCCTGCTCGATGAGCACGGTACCGGTAGAGGGTGCGACATCTGTAAACCGGCAATAGCCTCGATTCTCGCATCGCTGTGGAACGACCACATCCTGGAAGACAAGCATGTCGGCCTGCAGGACACCAACGACACCTTTCTCGCCAACATGCAGAAAAATGGCACCTACTCCGTCGTACCGCGCATCGCAGCTGGGGAAATCACGCCAGACAAGCTGATCGTGCTGGGCGAGGTGGCCAAGAAATACAATCTCTATACCAAGATCACCGGCGCTCAACGTGTCGACCTCTTCGGTGCCCGTGTCAACGATCTACCGGACATCTGGAAAGAGCTTATCGAAGCCGGGTTTGAAACCGGTCATGCCTACGGTAAAGCGTTGCGAACGGTGAAGTCCTGCGTTGGCAATACTTGGTGCCGCTTTGGTGTGCAGGACAGTGTCTCGATGGCGGTCGCCATCGAAAATCGCTACAAGGGCGCACGCTCGCCACACAAGATCAAATCGGCAGTTTCTGGCTGCACTCGTGAGTGTGCAGAGGCGCAGTCCAAGGACTTCGGCGTCATTGCCACCGAGAAAGGGTGGAACCTGTATGTGTGCGGCAACGGTGGTATGAAACCCCGGCATGCAGATCTGTTCGCAACGGATCTGGATGACGAGACGCTGATCAGATACATAGACCGGTTTCTGATGTTGTACGTCCGAACGGCAGATCGGCTGCAACGCACATCGGTTTGGCTGGAAGGTCTTGAGGGTGGTCTGGAGTATCTGAAAGCGGTCGTGATCGAAGACTCGCTCGGGATCGCCGACGAACTCGAAGCGCAGATGAGCGAGCTTGTCGGCACCTTTCAATGTGAATGGAAAACCACGATCGAAGATCCGGACAAACTCAAACGCTTTCGCCAGTTTGTCAACTCAGGTGGCAGGGACGAGCAGGTCATGTTCGTGCAGGAGCGCGGTCAGCCTCGGCCAGCGTCTGACGAAGAGAAAGAACAGCTCCTGAAAAAGAGTGCGTGAGAGCGATATGGCCGGTGTACACGAGATTTCCAGGCGAAGCCTCTGCAAGCGAACCGACCTGGTTCAGAACTCGGGCGTATGTGCGCTGATGAACGGTTGCCAGATTGCGCTGTTCTATTTACCCGACGAGAGCCCGCAGGTCTACGCTGTCGCAAACTGGGATCCAATCGGCGAGGCAAACGTTCTGTCACGCGGAATTGTCGGCGACATCGACGGGCGGTTAGTGGTCGCATCACCCCTTTACAAGCAGCATTTCGATCTGGTGACCGGCGAGTGCCTGGAAGAAGACGTCAGCGTGGAAGTCTATCCCGTGGCGTTCGAGGGTGATTCCATAGTCCTGTTGTAAAGGCCGTGGCCAACCAGCAAATCGTAAAGACAACTTGCGCGTACTGCGGCGTTGGTTGCGGTGTTGACGCAACGGTCACTGGTGATTAGATCATCCAGGTACGGGGAGATCCGGCCCATCCTGCTAATCTGGGTAAACTCTGCATCAAAGGCTCCGCGTTACACGAGACCATGATCTCAAGCGGTCGCTTGCTCCAGCCGCGTGTGGATGACCAGGAGGTTGCCTGGGAGCATGCAATCAAGGCAGTTGCCGATCGACTGCTGGCGATACGTAAGCAGCACGGACCCCGAGCAATAGCTTTCTACCTTTCCGGCCAACTTCTGACCGAGGACTACTACGTCGCGAACAAACTGGCCAAGGGGTTCATAGGTACCGGCAACGTAGATACCAACTCCTGGCTATGCATGGCTTCGGCAGTGGCAGCTCACAAACGCGCCTTTGGTGCCGACGCCGTACCTTGCACCTACGAAGATCTGGAAACTTGTAATCTACTGGTGCTGACAGGCTCCAACGCAGCGTGGACACACCCGGTGCTCTACCGCCGGATGGCTCGAGCAGTTGCTTGAGCCGCTGGCCGGCATCCACTTTTTCTGTCATGGCGCTGTGCTCCTTCGGCTTCCCTCAAGCTTCATCCCTGGGTGTGAACATCGTTACAGGAGGCTCCCTAATACTTGTTTCCAAGACCTCAATTCACAATGATGGGGAACTGACATGGTAAATCGCACATTTCGATGAGTAGACTACTGGCTCTCTCAAGCATGCTTCTTTGCATGAACGCCGTATCCGAGACCCCGAGGACACTGGGTTGGCCCAGTTTCGGTGGTGATCCAGGTGGCGGACATTACACGGCGGCGAACCAGATAAATGCAGGCAATGTTACTGAACTTGAAGTGGCTTGGGTTCACCGGTCGGGTGATGTGCGCCAGG
>CEQE01139007.1_pt1 | contig 12510 bp, 10 predicted proteins | sample 356201 | NCBI WGS metagenome assembly CEQE01 (sample SAMEA2619970, study PRJEB7988) | marine metagenome | biome: marine biome (ENVO:00000447); feature: mesopelagic zone (ENVO:00000213) & marine oxygen minimum zone (ENVO:01000065); material: "saline water (ENVO:00002010), including plankton...
CTGTCGCCGGCCACCAGACAATTTTTCAAGCGCAGTTCAATCGGATCGATATTCAATTCGCGGGCGATCCGGTCCATCTGCGATTCACGGGCGAAATTTGCCTGCGGCGCGCCATAACCGCGAAAGGCGCCGCCCATCATTTTGTTGGTGTAGATGGAGAAAGCTTCGACCCGTGAATTCGGTATTTTGTAGGCGCCCGACGAAGAAATAGCCCCCAGCCAGACAGCATTGGGGGTTGGCGCATAGGCGCCGCAATCGTAATAGAGCTTTACGTCCGAGGCGATTAAAGTGCCGTCTTTTTTAACCCCGGTTTTCATTTTTAGAACACCAGAGTGCCGGGTTGTCGCCGAGGTAAACTCCTCTTCATGGGAAAAAGTCAGGCGCACTGGTTGCCGCGTTTTCAACGCCAGTGCTGCTGCCGTCGGTTCGGTCAAAGTCCGGTTTTTACCGCCAAATCCGCCGCCGACATGGCACGGCATAACCCGGATTTTAGAGATTGGTATGCCCAGCAGGGAAGACAAAATCGCTTGGTTGATGTGCGGCCGCTGGGTTGTGTTGTAGATTATCAGCCGGCCGGTTTCATCGACGTCGGCCACCGTCGAATTCGGTTCCATATAGGAGGGATGCTGCTTCTGGACCTCGTAGGTGTCCTCAAAAATAAAGTCAGCCGCGGCAAAACCTGCCTCGATATCGCCGGTATTAATATTCGACTGATAATTGACATTGCCCGTCATGGCGCGCTCGGTCCGCTCAAACAGCGTCGTATATGCTGCGAGATCATCGTGGATGACCGGTGCCTCAGGCTGCATGGCCTCCAGCGGATCAAACACTGCCAGCAGTTCTTCATATTCAACTTCGATCAACTCGACCGCCCTCGCCGCCGTCTTTTCGTCGACCGCAGCAACGGCTGCCACCGCTTCGCCGATATAGCGAACCTTATCTTGGGCAAACACACCCATATCCAGAACAAGTGCGCCATATTTACCGTCCGGCATATCCGCTGATGTCAGGACGGCCTTAACGCCATCGAGGTTTTTCGCTTTTTCGGTGTTGATCGAGATAATGCGGGCGTGGGCAACTGTACTGCGCATCACCCGGGCCCAAAGCATATTCTTCAAATAGATATCTGTCGCGAACCGGGCGTCGCCAGTCACCTTGGCGATGGCGTCAGTCTTGGAAGTGGTTTTGCCGATAACGGCAAATTCGTTTGATCTCGTCATATCCCCCCCAGGGTAAAGAGACTAAAGATATCGAATAAGAAAAATTACCATAATTCGGCAAAAATTGCAAATTATATAGGTACCTATATAATAATTAGTATTAATTGAGAGACGGCTTAATCGCGGAGATTGCCGATGATCCGGCGGAGCGTTTTGAGGAAAGCTTCGGTTTCTTTTTTATTGAGCCCGGCGATAGCGCGTTGATTAGATTCGTGCGCACAATTATATATTTCCGCTGCCCGGCGGCGTATTTTGGCAGCCAGATAAATGCGGTATTTGCGGCCATCCTTGGCGTCGCGCCGGCGGGTTATAACGCCGTCCTTTTCCATTTTCCTCAGCATCTCGGCGACGGAGGGCTGTTCAATATTGGCTTTTTGACAGAGATCGGACTGAGTGAGACCATCCTCTTCAAGCAGCCAGACAATCAATGGAATCTGCCCCGGTTTGATGTTTAGTGATTGAAGGCGGCTTTTCAGATCGGCCAAGGAGAGCCGAGCGACGGAATTGACCAAATAGCCGAGCGAAGCCTCTATATCGTAAGTATCGGACTTATTCGAAGGCGCCTTTCGCCCCCTTTTATGCGCTGACTTTGATGCCATGGCTGCTTCTCCCTATTGCCGGGATTGTTAGCCATCTGCTGGATATTGTAAACCTCAACTAGTTGTTCCCACTTCCAGCCCAAAATAAAGACTTACTATAGTTTGATATTCAAACTAAAATCAGCGGGTGATAAAAAACAAATTCGGAAACGAGATTAGATGACGAAAACCAAAACGCTCGACCAATTGCCGGTACGCTCTGCCGATGATGCCCTTGATTACGGCAAACTGCCGAGCTATCTCGGCTATCAGGCCCGTCAGGCGCAAGCTGCGGTGTGGCGGGACTTTCCGCGTCTGATGGAGGGCATTGGCGTCACGCCCGGCGAATTCGGTCTGCTGACATTGATCGCGGCCAATCCCGGTATCAATCAGATCAGTCTGGCGCGGGTCTATAAGCTCGATAAATCAACTCTGTCTTACGCCACCAATCGATTGGTCAAAAGCCGCCTGATCAAACGCCGGCGCGATGACAGTGACCGGCGTCATTACACTTTGTGGCTGACCTCAACCGGAGAGACCAAGCTGGCCGCCGCCACCGCTAGGGTCGAAGAGCAGGAACATATCATGGACCGGATGCTGGCGCCGGGCGAGCGGGAACAACTGCTGGCATTGCTCAAAAAAATCTCCCACGCCTTCGAAGAATGACGGCCAATACAGTGGGACAAACCACGGATAATATTTAGATCAAATAGGTTCATACAGGACAGCAATATAATATCATCGTGTTAAGCTTCCTGCTCCGGCTCAAACCCGGCTAGCTGATAGGCGCCTTCGGGATGAGACGATTCGCCACCGGCACCGCGCCGAACCATTTCCGTGACCCAAATCTCGTCCCACTCTACATTGGCTAAATTAACATCAGTACCTAGTTCTTTGACCATCCAGGCGGTAACCTTGTGCTTAAATTCCTTGTTCACACCAGGCAATATGATGACCGGCAATTCAAAAATCACGTCTTCCATTGGAAAACGGTCAACAATTGCCGCTATTAATTCTCCCCTGATTTTATCGCCAGAGAAAAGCTCATAAGCCTCGAGAAAAACTTTGGCAGCACCGGCCTCGAAACATACCTCAAGATCAGCCAAAAACTGATCATCATCCAAAACCCCTTCTTTCTTGCCGACCTCTCCCAATACGCGGAGGCCAAAATCTTCAACCGCGCGCTTAATGGTCTTTTTCTTTTCAGCGAGGCTCCAATTTAACAGATTGTCCGAAACTTCCACCGCTGAGAATCCGAGCGCTGCCATTTCCTCGAAGAACGGGTCTATATTGCCCTGCATGTAAGCGAGCTCGGTAAAAAGCCCGCCTTGCGAGGTGCTGATGTCGTCACCGCGATAAATCGCCAGCTTCTTCTCGACGGTTGTTCTGGGCATTATGCCAACGATGGAGCCGGCAATTTTGGCCATGTCGATATAGTAGCCTGATGTTTCAACGACGTCCGTCTGCAGACCGACCGGCAATCCCCAGTCGATCATCATGGTAATTCCTTTGCTGCGCGGCTTAGCCTCCCTTTGCGGTAAAGGTATCGCTGTAAAGGCAGTTTCAATATCCATAACTATCTCCCCTGAGAAAATAGTTGTCAGAACAAGTATTTTTTGTCAAGATTTAAAAAATCGTTTCAGGATGAGGAAAAATTGGCGAAAAAATTTGATATCAGAAATCGAACTGGTTACCGGGTGCAAATTCTCGCCAACAAAATGATTTTGTGGTCGAGCCGAACTTATGCACGGAAATTTAATGTCGGCGTCCAGGAATGGCGCGTTTTAAGCATTCTTGCCCGGGAAGGCGAAGGAACAGCAAAAATAATCTGTGATTATTCTTTAATGGATAAAGGTAATGTCAGCCGCGCCGTCAAAAGACTGGTCAATGACGGCTGTCTGAAGGAGCGACCCGACAAAACCGACAGGCGCAGTACGGTTCTGGTGCTCACACCCAAAGGATATGACCTCTACAGCCGTATCAAGAAAGTTTCTGATGCCAGAGAAAAACAATTTATGACGTCGCTTTCAGGAGCGGAGCAAAAGGCATTGCCAAAAATACTGACCAATCTGGAAGGCGTGATCGAGGACTTGCTGCAGGAATCGGAGAAGGTTTAATCACAATGGCAGGTGAAAATACAAATATTGTAGATTCTGTATTAGTTGGCGAAGTCTGGCCGGCAGCGGCACCCGCCGAAGACCCGGTGCTTTATGGCCAGGCCCAGTTGTCGCCGGACGGCGCGTTTGAAGTGCGCTCTTATCAGACTTTCACCCTCACCTATACAGTTGGGCGTTTTGGTCTCGATGACAATGGCAGCATTCGGGTGGTGTTTCGCTTTTTTGGCGATTGGGGCGGCTTGCAAATGGAGGACCCCGCGGCGCCCAACTACGTCACCGCAATTACCAGTCTCGGCACCAAACCATCGCTCAATTTTCAGCGGATTGGTCATTCAAGACCGTGGATGAAAGCCCTGACGGCCGGAATTTCCGGCGGCTATTTGTCTGAAGGCGACACCATCACCATTACGTTTGGCGACACCAGCAGCGGCTCGCCCGGTTTTAAGATGCAGACTTTCGTTGAAAGCGGTTTTGAATTTAAAGTGCTGGTCGATGCCTGTGCAGTTGGTCATTACGTGCCGATCATGGACAAGCCGGCGATCTCGATTGTACCCGGTCCTCCCGCCGAGTGGCGTGCAACTCTACCGACTTTGCGACGTCCAAATGAGACTTTCCAACTCGGCATTAAAGCCGAAGACACTTGGGGCAACCCGTCTGATCAAGTTGAAGCCGAGCTACGGCTTGAGCCCAGCCTGCCGGTGAAAAATTTGCCAGCTGCGGCAGCCTTCAATACAGGCCAGAAATCGCTGGTGTTTGAGAATTTGTCGGTCGCTGAAGAAGGTGATCTGCGCATACGAGTAATCAATGCAGAAAGCGATGATCTGCTCTCAGAAGCGGGTCCATTAATCATTGAGGAAGGTAAATACGGCGGTTATTGGGGCGATCTCCATGGTCAAAGCGGTGAAACCATCGGCATCACCAATTCCCGGGAATATTTTGATTTTGCCCGCGACTTGGCCTTCCTTGACGTCATCAGCCACCAAGCCAATGACTTCCAGGTCAACAATGCGTTCTGGGAATTTCTCAACGAACTGACCGCCGCCTATAATAATGAAGGGCGCTTTGTCACGTTTCCGGGCTATGAATGGTCGGGCAACACCTCGGTCGGTGGCGACCGCAATATCTATTTTCGCGAAGAAGGCCGCCAAATCAGGCGCTCGTCCCATGCGCTCCTGCCGGATCAGTCCGACATCCACACCGATGCCAATGATGCGCGGGAACTCTTCGCAGCCCTCAAAGACGAAGATTGCCTCGCTTACGCTCATGTCGGCGGGCGCTATGCGGATATCGAATTTGCCCATGATGCGACGATCGAAACCGCAATGGAAATCCACAGTGCTTGGGGCACGTTCGAGTGGCTGCTGACCGATGGCTTTCCACTCGGTCACCGCTCCGGCGTTGTCTGCAACAGTGATGGTCACAAGGGCCGGCCTGGGGCGAGCTACCCTGGCGCGTCGATGTTTGGCGCCTATGGCGGGTTAACCTGTTTTTATACCGAAGAACTTTCCCGCGACGGTATTTTTGATTGCCTTAAAAAACGCCACCACTATGGCACCACCGGCAACCGGCTCCATCTGACTGTAGATGCCGAATTTAAGGGCGGCGGTAAACTATTTGACCGCGATCCCAATGTCTATGACGACGCCACATCCAGCGACGTTACGTCAGCGATGATGGGGGACATTGTGCAAACCGATGATGCCAATGTCACCGTCAAAGTCGTAGTGAACTCACCGACGCCGATTGAGCGCATTGAAATACGCAACGGCACCGAAGTCGTTGAAACTTTGCGGGGCTATACCGAAAGTGATCTCGGCAACCGGTATCGGGTGATTTGGAGTGGCGCTGAATATCGCGGCCGCGGCCGCAACACCAGTTGGCTTGGCGAGGCAAACTTCAAAAATGCTAATATTACCCGTATGGAAAAGATCAATGCCTGGAACCACGAACGCTTATTGGAAGTCGACGGTGATAACAAAGTCAAATGGGATGCCATCACGACCGGCAATTATGGCGGCTTCGATGTCTGGCTCGAAAACGTTAAAAATGCTGAAATTAGTATTGAAACCAATCATGGCTCGCTCGCTTGTCCTCTAGCCGAGATGGGTATCGAAGATACCGTTCTTGATTGCGGTGGATTGGAAAGAAGGCTTAAACTAATGCGCCTGCCGGAACAGAACCCGCATCGTGAGCTTACGCGAGAGGTGGAAATAATTTTAGCTGCATCGGGCGACAATCCATTGTGGGTGTGCGTCACCACAGAAGACGGCTTTCAGGCCTGGAGCAGTCCGATTTTTGTCTTTAACTAATTAACAAATTAATGATAAGGTTGTATCAACAACTAAATAATATGAACTTAATGATCAACAAGGGAGACTTAATATGTCTGCATTATCTAAAATGACTACACGTCTTGCTGTGGCCGGTTTTGCTGCTGCGGCCTTTATGGCAACATCCACCGCCCAAGCTGAATGGAAACCTAAAGGCCCGATCAGCGTCATGATCGGTTTTGCTGCGGGTGGCGGCACCGACACCCAAGCCCGTCTGATTGCCGCTGAATTGGAAAAACGCAAAGGCTGGAAAATTATTCCGTCGAATGTCTCCGGCAGAGGCGGGTCTGTTATGGCGCGGAAACTTAAAAAACTACCGGCTGATGGATTGAGCATCGGCATGGCGGTAACTGAGCCATTTGGCTACGGCATGATTGCCACCAAGAAAGCCGGTTATTCTTTGAAAGATTTCACCTTTATCGCCACAACAACCAGCTCGCAGATGGGCATTGTCGCCAAAACCGACAAAGGCTGGAAAACCTTTAAGGACGTTATTGCCGCGGCTAAAAAAGGTAAGGTGTTTAAATTTGCCGGCATGAGCCCAAAACATGCGGACATCAATTTTCTGATCGAGCAAAAATATGGTGTCAAATTTAACACTGTCATTCTGCGCGGTGGCCGCAAAGTGATGAACGCCATTACCGCCGGTGACGTCGATATGGGCTATGGGGCAGGCATTCAAACCAAAGCCGTCAAAGCTGGCAAAATGGTCAATCTGGCGTCTGGTCTTGGCGTCCGTCTCAAAGTTTCACCAAATGCCCCGACCTTGGTGGAACTTGGAATTCCGCATGATATCGGTGCTAAATTTCTGTTTATAGCACCGGCTGGTATCCCTGCTGATGCCCGCAAAGCTTTAGCTGACTCGATTGGCGGCATCATCAATGACCCAAGCACCAAGGCGTCGCAATTCGTCACCAAAAATTATGGTGGCCCTGACGTCGTCACCGGCGCCAAACTAGACGCGTTGATGCAGGCTAATGTAGATGATTCTAAAGTTCTGATGAAAGTCATGAACTAAATCGAAAATGGGGGCCGGGTTTTTCTGGCCCCCGTTTATTACCGGCCATGAATAATCAACGGTGGACGATTGGCTTAGCGGTATTTTTTATAATCGCTTCAGCCTTCACTCTTTTCGTCTGGATACCACTTGATATCGAAACCGGCGTCATTGAGACGTTCCGCCGGCGCGTCAACATCGGTGATGCGATGGCGCCGACCGTCATGGCTGCCGGGATTCTGGTCGTCTCTATTATAATGGGCGTAATGGCAGTCCTGCGTCCTGTAGAAGATGCCAAAAGCCCGGAAGAAGGTCTCGACCGGCAGAGTTTTGCTTTTCTGTTACGTTTGATTATTGCACTGGGAGCAGGTCTGGCTCTCATGTTCTATACCGGACCGTTAGTAGTTGATCTTATTAATGCAATGGGCGGTGAGATTGGCACCTACCGCCTACTCAAAGACACAATCCCCTACAAATTTATCGGCTACATTATCGGCGGATTTGTTCTCGTCTTTGGCACCATCCGGGTCATTGAAAACCGTTTCTCTTTAACTGCCGCTTGGGTGGCGATTATTGCTGTATTGGTTTTAACGTTCCTTTACAAAGTGCCCTTTGACAATCTCCTCCTGCCACCAAACGGTGATTTCTAGTGGGACTGCTAGATCACATATGGCTCGGTATCGTCACCGTTTTTACTGCCGATCCGGTTTTCAGCGTTGCCGGTCTGCCGATCTCGATCACCATTGTAATGGTAATCATGGGCTTCTTTTTTGGCATCTTTGTTGGCGCGACGCCGGGCATCGGCGGCCCATTTGCGATGTCTATTTCCCTACCCATTCTGATTTCCATTTTTGGTTTTACCCCGGATGCGCTGCTGCCGGTATTGGGATTTCTGGTCGGTATTATGAAAGGCTCAACTGTCGGGGGAGCAGTGCCGGCCATCCTATTTAACACGCCCGGCACACCGGATTCACTGATGACAACGTTGGATGGCTATCCGCTGACCAAAAAGGGTCAGCCCGGCAAGGCCCTCCGGGTCGCGCATTTTTCATCCGTTTCCGGCGATACATTTTCCGACATCGTGCTGATCACCTGCGCGCCTTTCCTCGCCATCCTGGTTGAGAAATTTCTCGATTTTCCTGAAAAAGCCGCTTTGATCATTCTGTCGCTGGCTTTTGTCTCTGCCGTTGTTGGCTCAAACGTCTGGAAGGGATTGCTGGCGGCTCTGCTCGGCCTGTTCATAGCCTATATCGGCACCGGCGAAGATGGTTACCCGCGGCTTTCAATGGGCAGTGATAATCTAGCCAATGGATTCCCATTAATCTCGGCGGTGCTGGGCGTGCTGATCCTGGGCGAAGTATTTAAAGCGTTTGAGGATATGTGGCGCGAGATGCGCGAAACTTCTGCCATCACCAATGTCGAGGTTAAAGGCGACAACAAACTTCACTGGCATGAAATTCGCCGCATTCTGCCTTTTATTGGCATCTCGGCCTCTATCGGCACCATGGTCGGCGCGTTGCCGGGAATTGGCAACACGCTGGCGGCAACGCTGGGCTATGCAACAGGGCGCAAAGTTCACAAAGATGATCCGCCATTCGGCGAAGGCGCCATCGAAGGCATTGCCGCAACCGAGGCCGCCAATAGCGCCGTCGCCGGCGCCAATCTAATTCCAGTTTTATCGCTGGGCATCCCCGGTAATATTTCCGCCGTCTTCATCCTTCTCGCGACAGAAACAATCGGTGGGTTTAATCCGGGGCCCCAAGTTTTCAGGCTGGTGCCCGACCAGATCAACCAGGAGATGGTCTATGCATTTGGTTTGTTCACGACGATGATATTCGCCAACGGACTTAATTGGACTTTCGGCGGCGTCTTTATGCGCTGGATGGGGATCATGATTAAAATCCCTAAGCAGCGCCTGCTACCGATAGTTCTCTTGCTTACGCTGACAGCAATTTATGTGCAGCAAACCAGTATATTTGCCGTTTATGTGACGCTTGGGTTCGGTTTTCTCGGCTATTTCATGCGTAAACTGAAGCTCTCGGTGCTGGCATTTGTCATCGCCTATATTCTGGCCAATAATTTAGAAGAATCCATGCGCGAGGCTTTTGCCGTCACGGGCGCTGATCCGTGGTTCCTTTTCGCCGGCCCGATTTCAATTTCGTTCATCGGTCTGGCCATAGCAGTTGTTGTCTTTTTTGCCCGCAATCAAAAGGATTTAAGTTAAATTATGAAGCCGCAAAATCTACTTTACATCATGTCGGACGAGCACAATCCTAAAATGCTGGGTTGCTATGGGAATGCCCAAGTTAAAACACCTAATCTAGATAAGCTGGCAGTACGCGGCACGCGCTTTACCGCACATTATACCAATTCACCAATTTGCATTCCGGCCCGGGCCGCCTTTGCCACCGGGCGCTATACCCATGAAACCAAATATTGGGACAATGCACTGCCCTATGACGGTGAGATAAAGGGCTGGGGCCATCGCCTGCAAGATGAAGGCTACCGGGTTGAATCAATCGGTAAGCTGCATTACCGCCATGAAGATTTACCAACTGGTTTTTCCAAACAGCATCAGCCGATGCATGTCATGGATGGCATTGGTCAGGTTTGGGGCTCGATCAGAGATCCGCTGCCGGATGAACGGCCGGCCAAGATGCTCAATGAAATCGGCCCGGGCGAGTCCAATTACAATCGCTATGACCGGTCAATCGCCGATGAAGCTTGTAGGTGGTTGCAAGATGCCGCCAAGGATGATGGCGACAAGCCATGGGTGCTGTATCTCGGTTTCGTCGCGCCGCATTTCCCCCTGGTCGTGCCGGAGGAATATTACAATCTCTACCCCTTGGATCAACTGCCGCCGCGCAAGCTTGATCCGGAGCAAGATTATGAGCGCCATCCCTGGATCCAGCGCATGGACGATTTCCAGCAAGTGGACAGAAAATTGACTCCTGAAAAGAGACTGCAGGCCGTCGCCACTTATTTTGGTCTCTGTACCTTTATTGATCACCAGATTGGCCGCGTGCTGGTTGCGTTGGATGAAGTTGGCCTGGGGCAAGACACGCGGGTAATTTATACCAGCGATCATGGTGACAATGTCGGCACCCGTGGCATGTGGGGTAAATCCAATATGTATGAGGAAAGCGCCGGCATACCTTTGATCATTGCCGGCGAGGGTGTGCCGGAAAACCAAGTAAGCACAACGACAACCTCGCTGCTCGATAGTTACCAGACGATCATGGATGGTGTCGGGCTGGACCTGACACCTGAGGAGCAGGAACTTGACGGCGTCTCCTGGTTTAACCTGGCCAATTCACCAAATGATCCGGACCGTATTGTCTTTAGTGAATATCATGCGGCTTCATCACCGACCGGCGCCTTTATGCTGCGCAAAGGTAAATACAAGTTCATTTATTACGTCGAATATGAGCCAGAGCTGTTTGATCTCGAAGCCGACCCGGAAGAAACCACGAATTTGGCCACCGAACCGGATTATGCTGATGTGGTAACAGAGTACGAAAATTATTTAAGAGAAATTTGCGATCCTGAAAAAACTGACCGGGCGGCTAAAGACGATCAAAACGCCTTGATTGATAAATTTGGCGGCCGTGATAAAGCGCTCCACACCGGTACGCCCGGGGCAACGCCCGTCCCGGGTCAATCACCAGAATAATGTAGAAGATAGTCGGGCCTATCATCAATTAAGTGAGTTTCAGGTCTTGGTATAATAGGCCCACTTTGGTCGGTGGTCATAGTCAATAGCGATCTGCCGATAAATAAAGGTTTGCAGAATTACTAAATTGTCAAAACAATCTTGCCGCGGGTGTGGCCGGTGGCCAGTTGGGCGTGGACTTCGCCGACCTCTTCAAGCGGATATGTTTTATCAAGCGTAACTTTAAAGGTGCCGTCCTCAAGCAGTCCGGCAATTTCGGCCAGCTGTCCGGCGTCAGGACGAACCCCCATCCCGGCTCCGCGAGCATTGTTTTTTTCTGCCTCGTCTTCCGGCACCGGGCCTTTTAGGGAGATCAGCAAGCCGCCTGGTTTTAAGCAGGGCCAGGAGGCACTTTCACGTAATTCAGGCGGCAAGGCATGGAGCACCACATCGACGTCCGAAACCTGCTCACCAACAGGGCGCTCGTTGTAGTCGACGACTTCATCGGCACCCAATCCTTTAACAAAATCAAAATTTTGAGTTGAAGCAGAACCAATGACATAAGCCCCTTTGTGTTTGGCAATCTGGACAGCGAAATGCCCGACCCCGCCGGCGGCGGCGTGAATAAGAACGCGCTGCCCGGATTGAAGGTTTGCTGTGCCGATCAGTGATTGCCAAGCAGTCAGCGCCGCCAATGGTACTGCCCCGGCTTCTTCAAAACTGAGATTGCGTGGGATTAATACAGCTTCATCAGCTGCAACGGCGGCAAACTCAGCATAGCCACTGGCAATTTGCGGGAATCGCGAGAGGGCAAAAACCTTGTCGCCAGTTTGAAACCGATCCGATTTGGTTTCGCTTACCGTGCCGGCAACATCCCAACCTAAAATTACCGGTAGTGATTTCTCCAACATATCCCGCAAAGGACCGCCAACGCTACGCGCAACATAATCGATGGGATTAACACCGGCAGCTTTGACGTTGACCAAAATTTCGCCATCAGCGATTTCCGGCGTTGGTACGTCTTCGGCCAGCAAGACTTCCGGACCACCAAATTCGTGCATTACCATTGCTTTCATATACTTACCCTCCCGTTTTATCTAAGCCGTGCCACCAGCTCCTCATCCAGCAACATGCCCATTATATTCAGCGGCTAACCAATGCCTCAACGATTATGATTGCCGAGAAGGCTTCGGATTATTTATTTGGAAAAGAGCCTCTGCCGCCAGCAAGAATACCTCACCCTATCGCCAATCATCGATTGAAACAGTAAAGCCCTCGCGATGTTCGCCGGCGATCATTTTCCATGCACCTTGGGTTTCACCGCCGGTGACGACTATCGAGATATCTTCCGGCTCATACATTCTCACGAACTCGTCGGGTTTTGCTTTCAGCCGGCCGGCGTAAGGCTCGACGCCGGCAACAGCCAAGGGATGTTTAAGGGTTTGTATCCATTGGTCGTCCCAATACTCACGGGCCGGTAAAAGCGCATTTTCAGAACACCAGGCAGCCAGTTTTTCTTTGGTGTCAAAACCGAGCTCGACAAAACCTCTGGCGACAATCGGGTCCATGACAAAGATCGGCGCAATATTTTGTTCGCAGGCGGCAAGGGCGCGGCG
>CEQE01029707.1_pt1 | contig 12508 bp, 11 predicted proteins | sample 356201 | NCBI WGS metagenome assembly CEQE01 (sample SAMEA2619970, study PRJEB7988) | marine metagenome | biome: marine biome (ENVO:00000447); feature: mesopelagic zone (ENVO:00000213) & marine oxygen minimum zone (ENVO:01000065); material: "saline water (ENVO:00002010), including plankton...
CGGCTGGAACCCTTGGCTGAACCGGGAGGGATTTGTGTGTCCGAAAGGGTGTATGAAGACATTCGGAACAAGCCGGAAATCAATTCTGCCTTTCAGGATGAGCAAATATTGAAAGGTTTGGACCGACCTATTAAGGTGTATTCTGTCTTTACAAAAATGGGGACAGTTCCACAGGAAAATCCTGATGACCCTAAGGCAAAAGTACAAAAAAGTAAAATTCCTTACGTTATGGCAGGGGTTGTTATCGGATTACTTGTCACTATTTTTGCATTGAAACAGCCTGGAGCATCATCTGTTCATGCTGATAAAAAATCCCTTGCTGTTTTCAATTTTGAGAATCTTTCCTCGGAAAGTGAAAATGACCGAACCGGGAAAATACTCCAAGAATTAATTATAACCGATCTCTCCGGAATAAACGATCTCAAAATTTATAGTTCACAACGATTGTTTGATATCCAAAAGCAAATGGGTGCTAAGGATTCCCGTTATATTGACCCTTCTATGGCATTAGACATTGCCCAGGATGCCGGCGCTTCAACCATGATGACAGGTAACATCATCAAAGTGGGGAAAACTACTGTGCTCACCTCCCGACTTTTAGACGTAGCAGATGGTTCTGTCATCAAATCCCGGAAAGTGGAAGGGACCGATATTTATGCCATGGTGGACCAGCTTTCTTCTTTTGTAATTGAAGATCTGAATTTAGGTATGATAGAAACGGTTGATCTGGCTGTTAGTGAAAAAACATCTTCAAATATGACAGCTTATAATCATTTTGTAACTGGGGTAGCTTATTTAAATAATGTATCTTTCAATGAAGCAGTGGTGGAACTGCAGGAAGCCGTCACAATGGATCCGTCCTTTAAACAGGCTCTGTATAAACTAGCCATTGCCCAATGGTGGGCTTCCGGCGCGGAAGGAGCAAGTTCTGATTCCGCAACAATTTCTACACTGGACACATATCTTGCTCTTTCTAATCTTGATAAGGACGAAAAGAAAGTGGCACGTGGTGTAAAAAATATTATTTCAAATAAATACACCGACGCCCTGGAAACATTTGAATACTTATCCGAAATATACCCGGACAATAAGGAATATTCGTACTTGTTAGGCGAATGCTATTTCCATGGTTTAAATAATCCCTTAAAGGCCTTGAAAGCTTTTGAACATGCTATACAATTGGATCCCGAATTTGATTTGGCTTCAATTCACATCATTGATTTATATATATCAGAAAAAATGACTGACAAAGCAGTTAAAATGGTGGAAAGGAAGCTCACAGCTAATCAAAATTCTCCAATGTTACTCCAAAGATTAATGGGATTAAAGTTAAGACAGGGGCACTCGGAAGAAGGTATAAAAATTTCAGATAAAATTTTAATCATTGAACAAGAACATCCTTTTGCAAGAGTTGGAAAGGGTTTTGCTCTTATTGAGTTGAGTCGTTTCACTGAAGCAGAAATAATTTTAATAGATTTACGAAAAGATTATCCAAATAAATTTGATGTGTTCATGCTAAAAAATGGGTTTTATTTTATCCAGGGTAAATTTTTAGAAAGGCGGGAAAAATTATTGAATGATTTCATTGAAACTTCCCTTGATAAAAAGGATGCATTTAAAAGGCAATTATACGCAAGAATCCTTGTTTTAGGTGCTTGCCTTTCAGAAGATTATGAAAGCTTAAAAAGTGATGCGGAACGGTTTTCCGATATCAATGACCCGGACGTAGGTGGCCATATTGATTTTCTATATTTAATGGCATGGGCTCACTCAATTTTGGGCAACGCAGAGTCCTTTAATAATTATCAAAACAGAATTCAAGACATTATCATTGAAAAGCGTTTAACCCATACATGGGCAAATGAATATTTTGTTGGTTCTCACATAATCGCTGCATATGGTGAGCAGGACTGGGAAAAGGTCCTATCAACGTTCAGGGAATACAGTGAGTCGCAAAACGGACAACTTTTCAGGGAATTTTCCCGAGATAAAAAATGTGAAGCTGAATTCTATTTAAAGAAATATGATCTTGCCATGGTCACAGCCCGGAAATTGGCCTCACCGGACCAGGATTACAGAACATTCACTTTTTTCCGCCCCTTAGGCTATTACTGGCAGGGTCGCATTTATGAAGAGCAGGGGAAAACGAAAGAAGCTATTACTTCTTATGAATCCTTAATGGAATTATGGAAGGATGGGGATGAGCGTATACCTAAACGGAGAGATACTATAAAACGATTAAACGGACTAAAGAAGACTTCGTAATAACAACCATGTCATTCTTCCCCTAGTATATCCTGAACGAAGCGAAGAATTCAGAATGACAGTTGGCTCTACACCATCCCAGACCGATGTTCCCCGCCGTCACAGTAAATTATACTGCAATTTATAAAATCTGCTTCCGGTTTCATTAAAAGAGAAATTGTGTTAGCAACATCTTCTGGTGTGGTTGTTCGCCGCATGGGGTTTCTCCTTTTTGTATTATCAATCCACTCTTCCCATCTGTCAGTGATCTTCGTAAGAGCCCTTGTGGGTGTTACTCCTGCCTGAACAGCATTGGCTGTGATTCCATATTGTCCCAGTTCCCAGCCGACCTGACGTATGATGGCTTCCATGGCAACCTTGGCAACGCTCACTGGTCCATATCCTTCCATGGCAACATAGTTCCCTTCGCTGGTGAGTCCTATTATTCGAGAACCTTTGCCCAACAGGTCAGCCTTAAATAATTTTTGTGTCCAATATAAAAGTGAGTTTCCCATAACATTAACGGTCATATCCATTTGTTTTTGTGTTACGGGTTGTTCCCCAAAAAAATTTGTTGTGGTTCCAAACGCAATTGAGTGAAGTAGGAGTTTTAGTGGGGTGCCTTCTGTCATCTCTTTTATTTGAGGAATGTATTTATCCATGGTCTCCTGTGATGCGGCGTTGGTGTTCCAAAAAATTACCTTCCCTCCATTTAAATTGGAAATTTCCTCTTTTGTTTTTTCCGCTTCCCTTTTCAGGTCTCCCCTATCCAAATGAAACCCTATAATTCCATATCCCTGTTCTGCCATTTTTTTTGCTGTGGCTCCCCCGTGACCAGTGGAACAGCCTAATATTAGAACCCAACCAGACATGTTTACTCCTTATTTAAAGTGTGAATTTATATAAGACCATTGCGCCCGCAAATAAAGAAGAGTAAAAGAATAATGAGTAAACCTTATTTCATACTTAAATTCGACACTCGTTAGTTGTGCTGCTATGGAAAAAAAACAATCATACAATAAGCAGGATCTATTAAAAATCAGTGATGGTAGCATGTTTGGGAAGAAAAACGGGAAATTGCCTCAGGAGCCTATGTTAATGGTTGACCGAATTATTAAAATTTCGCAAAAGGGTGGTAAATTTGGTAAAGGAATCATTAAGGCGGAGCTAGATATTGATCCTGATAAATGGTTTTTTAAGTGCCACTTTAAAAATGATCCGGTTATGCCGGGTTGTTTAGGGCTTGATGGGTTTTGGCAGTTGATCGGTTTTTTTCTGTCTTGGGCAGGAGGAAAAGGACGAGGAAGGGCCCTGGGAGTAAAAGAACTTAAATTTAAGGGACAGGTGCGCCCCTACCACAAAAAAATCCTATACCAGATTGATATCAAAAAAATCATTAGCAAACCTACTTTTATGGCATGGGGAGATGCTGTGCTTAAAGTAAAAAATAATACTATTTATTTTGCAAAAGATCTTCAGGTTGGATTATTTGAAAAGTTAGTGTGGGATTCAGGAATGGATCCATCCCTGGACCCTTTTTAGTTAATACTTTCAAATAATATCAATTATGGCCTTGCGCTGCGGAATTATTGGCTTACCAAACGTAGGCAAGTCCACTCTTTTTAATGCTCTAACTGCGTCTTCTGTACCTTCGGAAAATTATCCGTTTTGCACAATAGAACCCCATGTGGGGGTGGTATCTTTACCAGACCCGAGACTTAACCGCCTTAAAAAAATATTTTCTCCTGAAACGGTAACCCCTGCCACAGTAGAGTTCACTGATATCGCTGGACTGGTTAAGGGAGCCAGCAAGGGCGAGGGTCTGGGAAACCGTTTTTTGGGACAAATCCGGCAGGTTGAGGCATTGGTGCATGTGGTTCGTTGTTTTGAAGATAAAAACATCACCCATGTTGATAGTGATGTTAATCCTGTTCGGGATGCAGAAACCATTGAAACTGAACTCTTGTTGGCTGATTTGGAAACCATTGAAAAGCGGCTGACGCGAGCAGAAAAGTTGGCAAAATCTGGGGATAAAATAATTAAAAAAGAGGCGGATTTTTTGTCTAAACTGAACCATCATTGCAATGAGGGTCACCGAGCAAGAACGTTAAACCGGGACAAAGATGAAAATAAAATCATCAAAACCCTTCACCTTCTTTCTGCGAAGCCTATTTTATATATTGCCAACGTCAGTGAAAGAGAGATCAGTTCTAAAACCCGAAACACACACGTTCAGGGTTTGTTTGATTTTGCACAAAAAGAGGGGAATGGTGCAGTCAGAATTTGTGGGAAGATTGAACAGGAAATATCAACACTCCCACAGGAAGAAAAACAGGATTTTTTAAAAGAATACGGACTGGAAGAACCGGGTTTAAACAAAGTCATTCACGCTTCTTTTGATTTGATGGGACTTCAGACTTATTTTACAGGAGGACCCAAAGAGGTTCGTGCCTGGACAATCAAAAGGGGGGTCACTGCTCTCGAGGCAGCAGGCATTATTCATACTGACTTCCAAAGGGGATTTATCAAGGCGGAGGTTTATAAATATGCTGATTTGAATCGATTGGGCTCGGAAAAAGCGGTAAGAGACAGGGGGTTGGTTAATATGGAGGGTAAGCAATATGTTGTGGAAGAGGGGGACTGTATTTATTTTCGATTTAATGTTTAAATTCTAACCTTTAAAGAAATCAAATGGCAATTGACCAACCCAGAATAGGCGTCGTTGGAGTGGGACACTTAGGACAGCACCATGTAAAACATTTAGCCAAAATGAAGCGTGTCCGTTTTTCCGGTATTTACGATAAAGACCGGAGCAGAGCAGAAAAAATAGCATCTGACTATAAAATAAAATCATTTAATAGTTTAAACGAATTAATTGATGGAAGCGATGGTCTGACTGTTGTGACACCTACTGCTGATCATTGTGCTACAGCATTAAAATGTATTCATAAAGGGAAACATGTTTTTATTGAAAAACCCATATCGGACTCTGTTAAGTCTGCAAACTCTCTTTTAAGGGCAGCAGAGGAAAGTGGGGTTTTGATTCAGGTGGGTCACATTGAAAGGCTGAACCCTGCCCTTCTTGCTGTTAAGGATTATGAACTAAGTCCCAAGTTTATCGAAATTCAGAGGCTGGCCCCCTACACCTCCCGAGGAACCGATGTCCCGGTAGTTCTGGACCTTATGATACATGATATTGATATTCTATTGTATTTTGTGGATTCCACTGTGAAAAACATTTCTGCTACGGGACTCTCTATTATGACAGATTCTGTGGACATTGCCCATGCCAGAATCCAATTTAAAAATGGCACTGTTGCTAGTCTTACCTCAAGTCGCATTGCAAAAGATAAGGTAAGAAAAATTAAGGTTTTCCAAAAAAACATGTACATAACCATAGATATGCTTTTGACACTTTCCGAAGTCTACAGGGTCGTGGACAAAAATAAATCACACAGTAAGTTTACGGCGCAGCTTGACTATAAGGGAACTCACCGTGAAATCGTTTATGAAAAACCGGAGATTCAACTAAAAGACCCACTACAAATGGAATTAGAAAATTTTTCGGATTCTATCAAAGGAAACTCATCACCAATTGTTAGCGGAAAATCCGGAAGGGATGTGTTGGCGGTTGCAGAGCATATTAATAATCTAATTTTAGAAGATCTCCATTAACCCATTTGAATGAATATTCGCAATTTCTTTTTCAAATATCGTAGTTATACTCCTCTTCCCCTTGCCTTGGGAATCCTTTATTTTTCCTCCCCAAACCATGCAATGTTAGAAGTGGGAATTTTTCTATTGGCTCTGGGCGAATCCATTCGGATCTGGTCTGTTCGGTATGCTGGAGGAGCAACACGAACCACTGAGGTTGGCGCGCCCTTCTTGTGCACTTCGGGACCCTTTTCTGTGGTTCGTAATCCATTATATATTGGTAACATGATAATTTACACGTCCTTTGTTCTGATAGCTGGTAATGAAAACCTGTGGGTCATGGTGGGAATTACATGGATGTTTTTTATCATACAGTACGGTTTGATTGTTTCGCTTGAAGAAAATACGCTTTACCGACTTTTCGGTGATGAATATAATATATACAGAAAAAATGTGTCGGCACTTATCCCTCGGATTTCTCCATGGAAGGGTGGAACCTCTACCAAACCAAACCACCTTTTAAAAACTTTAAAAACAGAAAAACGGACACTTCAAAACATAGTATTTGTTCTGTTGCTGATTGTTTTCAGAAATCAAATGTAAATTCAGGAAATGACAAATCATCCTGCGTTAACATTTTTCCTGGTTGCCGGTGAAGAATCTGGGGATATTCATGGTTCTAGATTAATTCATTCGCTAAAAAAACAGAACCCTAACTGTAGATTTATCGGTCACGGTGGTAACCACATGAAATCAGAAGGAATGGAAATCATAGAGCATGTTGAGTCTCTTTCTATGATGGGGTTTTCAGAAGTGATAAAGCACCTTCCCTATATGTTACGGGTCATGGGTGAAACCATTAAAACCATTGAACAAATAAAACCCGACAGAATTATACTAATTGACTATCCAGGGTTTAACCTGAGACTAGCAAAAAGACTCAAGATTTTTCCCTTCCCCATAACCTATTTCATTCTTCCGCAGGTCTGGGCATGGAAAGAAAGACGTGTAGAAATTTTGAGGAATTATGTAAATCAATCTCTGTGTATTTTCCCTTTTGAACAGAAATGGTTTGAAGACAGAGGCGTTTCGGTCCAATATCCCGGACATCCTTTTTCTGAACCCTACGCTCCTGAAGAAAAAAAATTAGAGTTTTTTGCCCGACACGGTTTGGATGTTTCCAAACCTTTGCTTGTGCTTCTTCCAGGAAGCAGACAACAGGAAATTGATAGACATTGGAATATCTTTTTAGATACCGTAGATATCATCCACAAGAAAAAACCAGAAATACAATTTTGCGCGGCAAAGACATCTAATGTGAACATAGCGCCAATCCCTGAATATATCCAGATGGAAAATAAATTAACCAGGTGCGCTATTCTTCATGCTGATGTGGCATTGGCTTCTTCTGGAACGGTCACTCTTGAGTGCGCTGTTAATGACACTCCTGTTGTTGTGTGTTATAAAATGTCAACATTCTCCTGGATGCTTGTTAGGCGCTTATCCAGGGTTCCTTACGCGTCCATGGTAAACCTTATTGCAGAAAAAAGAGTTGTTCCGGAATTTTTACAGTCTAATATGAAGCCTCATCCCATTGCAGAAGCTCTTTTAAAACTGTTCGGTCAATCACTGGACCAAAAAAATATGTTGTTTCATTTTGAGGCTGTCCGGAGAAGTTTGGGGCTTCCGGGAGTGTACGAAAGAGCAGCAGAGGCAATATGGAAGGAACACCTGATATGAAACCTGAAACAAAAATGAAATTGAAGGCATGGTGGAGCAAGCATTTGCTTAAATTTCTATACGGTACCTGTCGTTGGGATGTTCAGGGGCAGGAACAAATCCGTACGTTGGTGGCTTCAGGAAAAACCGTTATCATTGCAATTTGGCACGGGAAAGTTTTACCCATATTTATGAATTTAGCATCTAAACATTATTATGCCTTAGCTGGAATGCATAGAGATGCTGAGCTTATTGCACAGATTGGTTCTCAGGTTGGATGGAAACTATTACGCGGGTCAAGCTCTGACCGGGGAAAAGAGGTGTTCAAAGAAATGATTTCAGTTTTATCCACACCGGGGGAGGTTGTCGCCATGACCCCCGATGGACCAAAAGGTCCTGCTAAAATTCCAAAGGCAGGCGTAATCCGCGCGGCACAAAAATCTGGTGCAGTGATTATTCCTGCAATCGGACAGGCAAAAAAACGGTGGGGGTTTACCAATTGGGATACATTTTATGTGGCAAAACCTTTCAGTAAAATCGTATTGCGTTACGGAAATCCCCTGATATTTAAAAAAACCGATGATTTTAAGGAATGTGCTGATAAGCTAAAACATGCTTTGGACTCTCTTGAAACTGAGGTAGACCATATTCTTGATGGACAAATTGAATAAACTTACTCTGGTGTGTCTGGCACCCTTAGGTGTTGTTTACCGGTTTTTTATGTGGGTGCGAAATCTGTTTTACGATACCGGTGTTTTCCCGTCTCAGAAATTACCGTGCAAAGTCATTAGTATAGGAAACATCAACCTGGGTGGTACGGGAAAAACACCTGCGGTTATCGCACTGGTGAAACATTTTCAAAAACAGGGGGTTTCTGTAGCGGTGCTTAGCCGGGGGTATGGACGTAATACAAAAAAAACAGTTCTTGTGACCGATGGAAACGATGATATTCAATCAGATTGGCGATCTGTTGGTGATGAGGCGTTTCTTATGGCGCATTCTCTTAAGTCCGTACCTGTCGTCGTTGATAAAAATCGTTTTAGGGGTGTAATTTTTCTCATCAAAAATTACAATCCTGATATTGTTATCCTGGACGACGCATTTCAGCACCGACGCATTAAGCGAGATATTGATATCGTACTGTTAAACTGTATAGAAACCATAGAAAACTACCGTCTAATTCCATTTGGAAATTTGAGAGAACCCCTAGTACAACTTAAAAGAGCTGATATGATCATTCTAAGTAAGACAAATTTAGGAGACTTTCCCGAAGATATTCACATCGAACAGCTTTCTAGGGCACCCCTGCACCAGGCAGTAATTGAGCCAGAGACCTATCTATTGGATAAGGATAAAAACAGAACTCCTGTCCATGAGTTTTATAATAATAAATGTGTGCTGGTCTCCGGAGTGGGAAGCCCTGAGGGTGTTTATAAAATAGCGGAATTCCTTAAACTGAATGTTGTGACACACCTTTATTTTCGTGACCATCAAACATATACTCAAAGGGATTGTGATCGCATCAACAGAGCAGTAAGAAAAAAAAGGGGGGATATTATTTTAACCACCGAAAAGGATATGTTTAAACTGTCTCCTGTTTCCAGTGAAAATAATAAGTTAAATCTTACTAAAAAAGTTTTCAGTTTACCCATTAAATTTATTTTTTCAGATAAAACGTTGGATGAAATTCGCAGACATGTCTTCTGAGTTCTGTATAGACCCCTTTTATTTTCCATATTTTTCCCTTAATTTTTATTAAATTATTTATCAAATAACGAACAAAGGGTGTTATGCAAAAAGGAAGTGTAAATAAAGTTGTTATAGTAGGACATATCGGAGCAGATCCAGAGACACGGTTTACTCCATCCGGAACTGCTGTTGCAAATTTCAATGTAGCTACAAACGAATCTAGAAAAAATTCTGACGGAGGATACCAGGACCATACTGAATGGCACAGCTGTGTCCTGTTTGGAAAAAGAGCAGAGTTTGCCGGTGAGTACCTTAAAAGGGGGCAGTTGATTTATCTTGAGGGAAGGCTTCAAACCCGGTCGTGGGAGGATGATAGCGGAACGAAAAAATACAAAACAGAGGTAATCGGAAACGAAATAACCATGTTAGGTAAAAAGGTGGGCACGGGCGGTTCTTCTCAAAATAGGGATGATGCTTCCGATGACGACCTCCCTTTTTAATACATTATAATCATGTTTAAAAAGGGAAAGAAGGGACTCGGGCTGGAAGACATTGCCCGGTAACTTTATTTGAAATAAACGTAGAAAAGAAAAATCAGTCTTTAAGTAATTATTCGCCAAGGCCCTGGTGGTTGCGATACCTTTTGGGCTATCTTGCTATGTTCTTATGCAGTCTGGGGTCGCGTGTTAAAACATTTGGGCGTCATCACGTCCCGGACGAAGGGCCATATATTGTTGTTATTAATCATTTTAGTTATATCGACCCGCCTTTTGTAATACATGCGCTCCAAAAACCTATCAGCTTCTTAGCGGCCAGTGACCAGGTAATTGAAGCACAATTTATCTGGGCACCTTTTTTATATGGATTTATTCCTACGGACCGCACCAATTTGGCACCTTCCACCATTAAAAATTCAATTCGTGCACTAAAAAACGGTGAGGTTTTGGGTGTTTTCCCCGAAGGAACCTCTCTGTCTCGTGTACTGCGACCAGCAAAAAACGGTGCGGCCTTTCTCTCCGCCACCGCAAAGACACACCTCCTTCCCGTTGGGATTGTCGGCCTGGAAAGTGCCTGGGAAAATATCTTCAGGGGGGTACGTCCATCCGTCCAGGTTAGAATCGGAAAACCGTTTGGCCCCTTCACCTTGTCAAAATCAAAAAATGATAAAGAGCATGACCTAAATAAAATTGGGGATGAAATCATGTGCAGGATTGCTGCCCTTCTCCCTGAGAATAGACACGGGGCCTTTAAACACAATAAGACTATCAGTGAGCATCGAAAGAAAAACGGGCTCCCTGGTTTCTAAAACCCAGAATAAATAAACCTGTTAGAGTCAAAATTCCTCCTATGGCAGTGTTTAAGGGTACGGGTTCCATAAAAAGAAAACAGGCAACTGTGGAGGCAATTATGGTTTCACCAAGGGACACCGAAGACACAACGGATGGTGGTAAAAATTTAACCGAGTAGTTAAGGATGGCATGTCCTAAAATAGAGGGAAAAAATCCCAGAGCAAGAAACCAAAGAAAATCTGTCCCTGAAAAGTCAAATAAAAGGTCTCCTTTGATTAGAGAAAGTATGAGCAGCGTCACTGCTGCTGTCATAAAAAGGTGTCTGCTATAAAGAATTGTTGGTGTGGTTTGCCTCACTTTTTCTGAAATTAAAAAAACAAGCGCCATACATACTGAACAGGAAACCGCAAGAAGATTTCCTTTGGTTTCTTCGGAACCGAAATCCAGAGAAAATCCATGAACAATCAGTACCCCTAAAACCGATATTAAAATTGAAGAAAGTGTTATCAATGGAAACTTTCTTTTCATGAAAAAAACCTCAATAAATAAGGTAAATAGCGGCGCAGTTGTTCCCAATAGGGTTGCATTGGAAATTTTGGTGAGCTTGACCGCGGAAAAGAAAAAAGCGAAATGAAACCCAAGAAAGATACCTGCAATGATAACAGGAAGCCTCCATGGCCTGTCTAGCTTCCCCTGATTTTTTATTCCGCTGTACACCCACAGGAAAAGTGAGGCAATCCCCATTCTCCAGAATGCAATGACAACGGCAGAGATATCAGGAAGGAAGCGAGCAATAATGGATGAAGAACTGACCGATAAAAGGGCAACAACCAGTAAAAAAGGATTAACTCTCTTTGCGTCGCTCACTAAACGAACGCTGTGTCAAAGTATGAACGGTTCTGGTGGTTTCCCTTAAGTTAAAACTTCCAATAAAAAGCTATAATATATGGTTGGGAATGAATACCAAAACGAAAATGCTCATTTACAGCATATATAAAACCAAAGTCAAAATGGATAGGGCGAATGGACTTGAAATCATCTTCTGTTACGGGAACATCTTTAACTTTATAGGTGTAGTTGTCACTAAAGGGTCCATCCTGGTGTGTCCTTTGACTAAGGTCTAAAAAGAATGGATCATAGAAAGCTTCACCAACCATTTTTAATTGTGGTGTAATATCTACATCTAATCCCCAATATATACGATAAGGATATGTATCGTGATTTAAAGGAATTTGCACTAAGGCCCCTACAGTATTAGATATCCTTCCTCGCATACCTTTCCTGGACTTTGAAAAGGTGTAGGCCGAGAAAAGTTCAACCATAATATCTAAATCTTCAGTTTCCTCTACATCCAAAAGATTTTCATCATCATACGGATCGTCCCTGCCATCAATCGTTGCACCTATTGGGAAATATCCTCCGTAATCTCTTTCATCACCAATAGTATCATTACAATCTCCGTTATAATTGAAGTCTTCACAAATATAAGCTGTGCCTGCTTGCCAAACTACTTTGTCCGGCTTCCAAAAGGTGTGAAAATGTCCACCGATGGCTAATGCAGACTCTTTTTCCCAATTACCTTTTTGAAAAAGCATATATTTAGGCCTTAAATTAAAATCCCCCCAAAAGAATGCACTCCATTGTGTGGTCACCATTAATTTATCTGATAATCCAAAACCAAAAGATAGTCCGCTTAAATATAGTGTGCCATCATCAAGTACATAGGCAGTGGGGTCAAAAAATGTATCAATAAGCCTCTCTTCGCCCATGGCAAATTCAATGTCCTTACCAGTGCTCCCGGTACCTGTTCCTGCTCCAAACAATACATCAGCAAGACTATAGGGTCTTCGGTATTTTGCGGTTGAACTTTCCTTTTTTTCTCCTGCTTGGGTTACCTGGCCGGATTCTATTAT
>CEQE01029745.1_pt1 | contig 12507 bp, 16 predicted proteins | sample 356201 | NCBI WGS metagenome assembly CEQE01 (sample SAMEA2619970, study PRJEB7988) | marine metagenome | biome: marine biome (ENVO:00000447); feature: mesopelagic zone (ENVO:00000213) & marine oxygen minimum zone (ENVO:01000065); material: "saline water (ENVO:00002010), including plankton...
GAGTTTTTCATATCTCAAGAAGACGAAGTCAATCGATATCGGGAGCACGAGAACAACCTGGACAACGTAGGATATGTCAAAATGTTTCAGGAAAAAATCAACACAGTCAAAAAGATATCCCCTGGGGTCAATACCGTACTTGATTACGGGTGCGGCTATGAACCGGTTCTCAAAACACTGCTGAGTCGAGAGGGGTATCAGGCTGATGGTTACGATTCGAATTTTTTTCCTAGCGAGGAATCAGACAAGGAATACGACCTCATCATCTCGACTGAAACGTTTGAACATTTTAAAGAACCACGAAACGAGCTGACACGCTTGGTCCCCAGGATTTCGAATGAAGGTTATCTGGCGGTGATGACTCGTTTTTATCCGGTAAAAAACAACACCCTCTGTCCAGACACCTTCAGCAAGTGGTATTATAAGCGCGACCCGACTCATGTCGCGTTCTACTGTCCCAAAACGTTTTCCTGGATAGCCGATGAATTTGCAATGAACATCTGCCACAACAACGAAAACGACTTTATCATCATGCAAAAATATTAGAAGGAGAATCATGGCGGGAGAATATGTATTCACAATGAGTGGCCTGACCAAGGCCTACGGACCCAAAACTATTCTGGAGAACATCCACCTGTCTTTTTATCACGGAGCCAAGATCGGTATCGTGGGTGAAAATGGATCAGGAAAATCCACCCTACTCAAGATCATGGCAGGCGAAGACAAGGAATTTGATGGGCAGGCGGAACCGCTTAAAGGAACGCGTGTCGGATTCATCGCCCAGGAACCGGTTCTGGATTTGGATAAAACGGTGCGGGAAAATGTGGAAGACGCTTTCGCCGAGATCAAAAAACTCCTCGAACAATTCAATGAGGTGAGCGCGAAAATGGGCGAACCCCTGGCAGACGATGAAATGGAAAAAGCTCTCGAAAAAATGGGCCGACTGCAGGATCAAATCGATGCCGTAGACGGATGGGAACTGGACCGCCAGATCAACATTGCCATGGACGCATTGGTACTCCCGCCGGACGACCAGCAAACCTCCACTCTCTCCGGAGGCGAAGCCCGGCGCGTTGCTTTGTGCAGAACTCTACTACAAAAACCAGACATCCTCCTGCTGGACGAACCCACTAATCATCTGGATGCAGAAACCGTGCAATGGATGGAAGAAGCGCTCGCTAACTATCCGGGCAACGTTATTGTCTCAACTCATGACCGTTATTTTCTGGACAACATCACAAAATGGATTCTTGAATTGGAAAGTAGCAAGGGAATTCCTTTTGAAGGCAACTACACTTCGTGGCTGGAACAAAAAGCTGAGCGGCTCAGACACAGAGACAAATCTGCTTCCGGCTTGCAAAAACGTGTGGATCAAGAACTCGAATGGCTTCGCGCCAGCCCCAGCGCACGACGAAAAAAGAATAAAAGCCGGATCAATGACTATGAAAAACTTCTCTCGCAAAAAGTGGAAATTGACGAAAGCACGCTGGATATTCAAATCGCTCCCGGACCTCACTTGGGTGAAAGGGTGATAGAGGCTAAAAATTTATCCAAGGGCTATGGCGACAACCTGCTCATTGATGATGTTTCTTTTTCCATCCCGCGCGGAGCTGTGATCGGATTGATCGGACCCAATGGAACAGGAAAAACGACGCTCTTCCGCATGATCGTTGGTGAAGAGACTCCGGATTCCGGAGCAATAGAGACAGGCTCTTCGGTTGAACTAGCTTACGTTGACCAGCACCGGCATGATCTGGATGGCGAAAAAACCATCTACGAAGAGATAACAGGGGGTGCCGATCAAATTGAAGTGGGCGGTAGAGAAATCAACTCCCGGTCCTATGTGGGGAAATTTAATTTCAAAGGAAGCGATCAACAAAAAAAGGTCGCCAATCTTTCAGGAGGCGAACGCAACCGGGTCCATTTAGCGAAACTGCTGAGGCGGGGCGGCAACGTCTTGCTACTTGACGAACCCACAAACGATCTCGATGTCACCACCCTGCGCAACCTCGAAAGCGCCATCCTGAATTTCAGCGGCTGTGTGCTGGTGATCAGTCATGACCGATTCTTTCTCGATCGCATCTGCACCCACCTGCTGGTATTTGAAGGTGAAAGCAAGGTGCGCTGGTTTGAAGGAAACTTTGAGGACTATCAGGAAAAACGACGCGAAGAATTAGGCGGACGAGAAGAAAACCGACGCTCTAAATATAAAAAACTGACTATTCGATAACGTTATCTACCAGGTTGCTGAAAAGTTTAGCTTGCTGGAAAAAACTTTTTCAGCAACCCGGTCGCCAGACAATCACAGCCTTTCTTCTTCAAGATCAAAAACATCAAACCAGACATAAACGGGTCGATGATTGGGTACATTAACCTTTGAGCCGGGGAGAAAACCTTCTGTATATTTTTGCGACTCAGACATTCACTAACTCAATTTATTAAAATATAAACATCTTAGTGTATGAAACTTTTCAAGTAATAGATGATCTGCCAGATATCCTTATCGCTCAAGGTCGATTTGTGTTCGGGCATGCCTGTTCCCCTGGACCCATTTTTTATTATCCAAAACAACTGACCGTCAGACAAAGGATTCATCGTCTCTTTGCAAGTAAAGTTTCTTGGGGCGGGCACTAGCCTTTGCGCCAGACGACCGTTACCGTTGCCTCGAACCCCGTGACACATTTTACAAGCAGTCGGTTTTGCTTCTTTCTGATAAAGCTGTTTCCCTCGCGCAATATTCTCGGGGCTGGCTGGTAACGGATTGTTCCTGCGCAAATACCCTGATGGAGCTCTCTCTGTTTTACGCGGCTGAGGGCAGATGCCTGATGCGACACGCAATAACTCGGGAGACTGACTCACCGAGCCAGTCTCTCCCCCTGGAAATGCAAACACAGATACCATCACTGTCCAGAGAAGAACCTTCACCGATTACTGCCCCAGGGTTATGAAAAGGAATGCACTTCGACTGGCTTCGTACGACACTCAAGAAAACACACTTTCCGCATGTCACCCGGTCTGTCGATTACTGAGCCAGTGTTCGCAGGTAAAGAATGATCTGCCAGACATTCTCATCTGTCAAGCTTGTGAATTTAGGCATTCCCGTGCTGTGTGATCCGTTTTTAATGATCCAGAACATCTGGCCGTCTGATATCTTGTTCATCGTTTCAGCACAAGTAAAGTTGCGGGGAGGTGGGTTAAGACCAGGCGCCATCATACCCATGCCGTTTCCCGTCAGCCCATGGCATACTTTACACGCTGTCGGTTGCGCGTCTGTCTGAAAAAATGATTCTCCCGAAAACATATTATGCGGGGTGGGCTTTAACGGATTTTTTAATTTTATAAATTTATCAGGGGCAGGCGCGGTGGCTCGCGGCTGTGGGCAAATTCCTTTCCCCATATGCCCCATACCATGATGCATGTCATGGTGCCGATACTGGCGCAAACCATGCCGCACACCAGGACCTGACCAGGCTTCATCAACATAACCCAGCAAAAAAAACAGTAAAACAAAAAGCACCAGAAGCCCGGACAGAAACTTGAAAAATCGGCTCATCATTATTTCCTTAGAGAGAATTATCACCGCAACTTAATTTCGCATAGGATCATTATTTCAGATTTCATTCACCAGCTCAACCACCGGTCCTCTCTTTGCCGTATCCTATTTCTGAAACTGGCGGATATAAAGGATCAACTGCCAGACCTGATCATCCTCCAAATACGAAAATGAAGGCATCGCCGTACCGGGAGAACCGTTTTTAATGATCCAGAACAACTGGCCATCAGGAAGGTTTTCCATTGTGTAGTAGCAGGTGAAGTTTCTCGGCCGCGGAATCAACCGACTGTGCAGGATACCCATACCGTTTCCTTTAAATCCGTGACATACCTTGCATGGGGTGGGTTTAGCGTCAAAGATAAACAACCCTTTCCCTGCCAATAGATTTTTGCGGGTAGGCTTGAGCGGATTTTTCCTGGAAAGATAATTATCGGGGGCCTTTGATGTTTTGCGTAATTGGGGGCAGGTCCCTGAAGAACCCATTACGTTGCCACCTGCCTCCGCATGAGACTCCTCTCCTGAATGCGCTACGGGGCGGACCTGTATCGGGTTTAAGAATCGATCGGCCGAATAGACTGGCTGATTAAAAAGAAGAACCATAGCAAAAACGGCTCCCATAATCAGAACAGGAATTATTCTCTCTTTATTCAAACTGATTCTTTTCATAAAAGCCTCTCCAACGAACTTTTTTGAAGTAGCTAGGGTAATTGAGGGAGAGTCACAACGATCGGTTCTCCTTCAAGCGCTTGCAAAAATTCCAGCAGGTCTTCTTTCTCTTGCACACACAACTCCAGCTTGGTAATAAACGAACTTCGATTTTTTTCCACATCTCCACCCCGGCCATAAAATTCGATCACGCTCTCCAGGGTCGGTTCACTGCCGTCGCGCATAAAAGGTGCCGACAACGTTACACTGCGGAGCCCTGGAGTCTTGAAAGCTCCCTTGTCGAAATCTTCCTTACTCACATTGTAACGTCCCAAATCTTTTTTCAGCGGACCATGCTGTTAACAGCAAAGCTTTACCAGTCATTCACTGGCAAAAGTGCGAATGAAAAGAATCGCCTTCCAACCCTCTTCCTCGTTGATCACTTTTCCTATTCGAACAGGCATACTTGTTCCCGGACTTCCATTTTTCAAAATCCACATCATTTCGCCATCGGTCCGGATTTCCTGCCACTTGGCATCAGTAAAATCACGCGGCTTGTGCCCGGGAATCTCAAGCCCTTTGCCATTTTTACCGTGACACAATACGCAGTACCCTTTACCCAAAAATATTTTACGACCGTCTTCTATATTTTCCGGTGTGGGAGCAAACGGATTATCCATATCCTGAAGCTCTTCAAGAAGAGGCTCCGGAACACGCGGTTGGTAAATATCTTTATGAAATGCTTTGGCTGAAGTCGTCGGCAATGCAAGTGACACCAAAATACCCAGCCAAAATATTTTTGCAAACATGGACACCAATTCGAATTAGTTTATCAGCCTGGTTTTAATTATTCCTGTGGCACCGGGCCGCGCACGAGCCTTAAAAAAGCATCGGTTGCTGTTATTTTGTCTTGATACGACTTGCCTCCTTCATCTTTCAACGAAACGATGAGAGCTTTGTTTTGTTTTTCCTCATTGGTCCAGGTGCTCCAACCGGAACCTTTAGGAAATATGCGGTCGATGAAAATTTTATCACCATCCTTATCTGTGTTTCGCTTACGCCTTTCATAAAGGGAATTCGCTTCTTTAACTGTTGGCAGACGCCAGTCACTGTATCCTGCGAAATTTTTATTGTTCATCCGCTGGGCGTACTCTACAGCGGTATACCAATTGACCCATTTATTTTCCATCTGCCAATAATCGTTACGCATCCACATCAGGCTGGTATTTTTATCGTGAATGGTACCATCGGCAAAAGCTTCGAACCGCTTGTCGGAAGAAGTTTTAACGGGTTTCAATTTCACTGCCTCTGCGCTTACTGTCGGTATCAAGCCAACCGCAAACGTGGCAATCATTAGCCATGAGGCTAACCTTACAGTCGAAATCAATAGAAAACGCGTGCTGGATCGCATCGCTATCCTCCTTGAGGTTTTTACAGGTAAAATTACCACCAATTTATGGCATGTATATTCGTACAATTCTACAATGTCCTTTTGAACCTGTAAACGGGAATTCGCCTTGACAGGTCAACGCCTTCAGGTAGAATGAAATTACCTTCTTACAGGGAGTATCACTCATGTTTTCCCGCCTGAACGTGTTATTTGATAGAAGCCTGGTGGTTATATTTCTTCTGATATTGACCGTCTCTATTCCGATGCTTGCCGCGGCGGCAGAAAAGGATCAGTCGCGCTGGGATAAACACTACGACATCGAAGGTTTTCTTTTTGGCTCCAAACCCATTCGTTTCCTGAAGGACAACATCCACCTTCTACCCAAAGGCAGGGCACTTGATCTGGCAATGGGTGAGGGTAGAAACGGAGTCTATATGGCCACTCAGGGATTTGATGTGCTGGGGCTGGACATTTCTCCTGTGGGTCTGAACAAAGCGCATCAACTGGCAGAACATCACAAGGTCAAAATTGAAACCCGTGTTGTTGATCTGGAAAATTATCAACTCGAAAAAAATGCTTACGATGTCATTATCTGCACCTACTACATGCAGAGGGATTTATTCGACCAGATGAAAGAATCACTGAAACCAGGCGGCATGGCTCTGGTCGAAACATATAATATTGATTACCTGCGCTACGCCAGCTTTTCAAGAAAATACCTACTCGAAAATAACGAACTTCTGAAAATTTTCAAAGATTTCAAAATCATTCGTTATCAGGCATATGACGATGGCAAGGAGGCCTACTCCAGCATCATTGCGCAAAAACCCTGACTGTGAATCGAATCGAAAAACTTTTCATCGCACTGGCAAACCTGTTCCCCATCTGGGTTCTGGGAGGTGCGAGTCTCGCTTTATGGGAACCCGCTACTGCCACATGGTTTCAGCCCACATGGATTCCTCTTTTTCTCGGAATCATCATGCTGAGCATGGGACTGACTCTGAACATCGAAGATTTCCTGCGAGTTTTTAAAATCCCACGATCCATTGCCCTTGGGGTGGGCCTGCAATATACCCTCATGCCAATTCTTGGGTTCAGCCTGGCAAAGCTTTTTCATCTGCCGATGGACTATGTTATCGGAATCGTGCTGGTGGCTTGTTGTCCGGGCGGAACCGCCTCAAATGTTGTGTGTTTTATCGCGCGAACCAACATTGCCCTTTCCGTGAGCCTCACAACGGTATCCACCCTCATCGCTGTGATTGTCACACCTTTACTGACCACCCTGCTGGTAGAATCCCTTTCCCGGGACCTGACGGGAACTGCTGTTCAGGTCAATACCCTGGGGCTTCTCATAAGCACGTTCAAAGTGGTCATTCTTCCTGTCACCGCAGGAGTTTTGCTCAATCATTTTTTCAGCGCCTGGGTGGAGAAAATTAATCCTTACACGCCTTTCATTGCAGTCATGTCCATCGTTTTCATCGTCGACTTCATACTTGCCGTTAAAAAGGACTCCATTATCTCCACGGGATCATCTCTCGTAACCGCAATTGTTATATTGCACGCGCTGGGATTTATTCTTGGGTATTTGCTATCGAAATGGCTTAAGTTTGATGAAAATGATTCGCAAACGGTATCCATTGAGGTGGGAATGCAGAACTCGGGTCTGGCTACGGAACTTGCGAGGAGCAACTTCCCGGATTTTAGTCTGGCGACTGTTCCCGGAGCCATCTCGGCTTTGACCCACTGCATCCTGGGAAGCATTGCCGCAGGATTGTGCCGCGTTCAGAAAAGTTTTAAACGAGAAAAAGAATTGCGGGTTGCCGAGGGCGAATCTTCAGCCTGATGCCAATCAGTGAAGTATCGTCAAACCATGTCCCAGGTGATGATCTGCTCGGCGAGGATTTTCAATTTGGCTGTCTGACCAATAACCCGTTCGAGATCGGCGGGAGGGATGCCGGTACCCGGTCGTTTTGAGCTAATCATTTCTTCGGTGAGAGTTGTTCCCGGTTCAATATCTACTCGTGCAATCAAACTGCGCCGGGCTGATCTTTTAACAGGTTCTTCAGAAGATTGTACTTTCTTTATCCCGTCCCCAAGAAGGGTCTGCACATTAACCGTTGCTTCCTTCAACGTCGCCAGTCCAGCGGGTTCCATTGAAATTCCCTGATCCGCTCCCGATAAATTGCGGTCGAGGGTGAAATGTTTTTCTATCATCACCGCTCCCAACAACGCGGCAACTGTTCCCGACAAATTATCTGTAGTGTGATCAGACAGTCCAACCGGCACCTTGAAACTCGAAGCCATCCCCTTAGTTCATTCCTAAAGAAAGTCAGGCAAGGAACATCAAGGGTTGGATGGATAAAATGATGTGGATGATCACAGCATCGGTTTCCATTTTCTCCGGCTTATTATACACTATAGAACCTGTTGATCTATTGAAACTCTTCATGGAGGAACATCTTGAGTCAATTTTACAATGTCCTGATTGCCACCGAATTGAAAGATATCAGCGAGGATGCTGAAAAGGAAATATGCGAACGCCTGGAAGAACACGGCATGGAAAAAATACCCACTCTCGCCTCTACCTGGGAAATGAAATGCGAAGCAGAAGATGAATCTGAAGCCAAGGATCAGGCCATTCAAATCTTCGTCAATGTCTGCCGGACCTATCCCTTTGAACTGCGCATGGTCGTTCATGCCGGAACCTCACAAATCATCCGGCGAAAAAAAACATTCGAACCTTGATCCTGAAAAAATAATCCTGTCCACCTGAAAGAATCCTGCCTACCTATGATAGGATGAGTAACGACATCATTAACTTTCTTCAGGAATTTTGGTTGCCCTTTGGGTTCCTTTTTTACAAATGAATATTATTTTAAACAGCTATTGTAACCTGAAATGCAACTACTGCTTCGCGGATGACTATATGGAAGAAACGGTGCAAACTCCCGGGAAATCCATGGAGTTTGACTATTTCACCCGTGAGCTTCTTCCAAAAATAAAAAACTCACCGGTCATCAATTTCATGGGCGGCGAACCCACACTGCACCCTCAATTCAATGAAATTTTCAGCCAGACTTTTGAAGCGATGCCGTCTTTCACTTCGTTAGGGTTGTTCACTAATGGATTGATGGGTGACAAAGCTTTGGACCTGCTGGTCAGCACCGCAGGACGCAACGGCGCTCTCAAGAGAAAAATCAGTTTTGCTGTCTTGCTCAACTGGCAGACACTCGATAATATTTCCGAGAAAAATCATGAACGGTGCAAGGAAATCGCCGAAACATTTATGCGCGCTAATGGTTACAGCATAACCTTCAGCATTAACCTGTATTCAAAAGATCAGGACATAGAATCGCAATGCGAACAAATCGATGCGATTTACCAAACAGTGGGGTTGCCCAAAGATCAGGAATACCGGATCAGGGTGAGCCCGGCTTTTCCTATCGTTGGGGGCGAGTCCAACGTCTATCTTCCCATACGGGACTATCCCCCGTTGGGCCGCAAAATGCTCCAGCTCCTTAAGAGATTCCCGCAGATGGCCTTCCGGTTTGACTGTTCGTTCCCGCCCTGTTTCCTCGACGAAATTGAGGAAGATGAAACTGATCTCGTCCAGCGCTTTTATTTTCACGGATTCAAACAGGTTCCGGAACTGGCTGAATGGAAAACCCAGGAACTTTATTTTGGCTGTGCTGATGGAAGCCCGATGGATATCGACGCCAAGGGAGATTGTTTCAACTGTTTTCCTTTTCATGAAATGCGGCTAGGAAACACCAGCGAGTTCAAGGAAGTGAACTCTATCGCCACGGCCCGCATGGGAGCGAGGTTTTTGACCAACGTGTTTGAAAAAACCGAGGTCAAGGAACCATGCAAGTCCTGCCCTCATTACATGGTCCGCTGTTCAAGCGGCTGTTTCGCCTACAATTTTATCTAAGCAAAGTCCTCCAATAACCAGTTGGGTACAGGCAAGCGCTCTGGACGACTTGAAACTAAAGAGCAACAATTAGCGGGAATGAGCAAGTTGGAGATTACTATAAAATCCGGTTTGTCTTGAATTCGTTGGATATGATCACAACGTGATAGCCCTGTTTAGTCTGTACTGGACCAAAAACCACCCCTTGCTCTATTTCATTTTTTTCCAGGGCTTTGCCAATAATGTCATGAAGCTCTTCATTCTCGAGCTTTCTGAATCCGCCACGCGGTTTGCGCGGGTCTTCAGGATTCCACCCCATCTCCACCCACCCGAGATTGCCGCCATCATCTTTCGAGCGACAAGTACTGTACTTGCCTGCAAGTTTCATCAACAACTGTACTTGAGGCACACCTGCCTTGGTGGATCCAACCGTTTCCATTAACAGGTCTGCTACTTCTTTCTTAGCAACCTGAATATGCCTTACTTGAATTTGAAAAGAAGCTCCTGCCATGATTAAATTTAAAACCTCCCTATGTTTAATTTTGGTAAACTACGGACCCCGACCCGGTCTTGAGTCCACCCTGATTTTGCCTTGCAATCATCGGAGTCATATATAATAAGGAAACTGTTTCCAATATGCCAGTGAAGAACCTGTTAAATTCAAATTTTAAACCATCATGAACGATTCCTGCGCCCCTGTCATCCTCGCCTCTCAATCCCCAAGGCGAATTGAACTGCTCAAACAAATCATTGGTAATTTTCGGGTAATTCCGAGTGAAGTAGATGAAGTTTGCCTTCCCGACCTTTCACCCGAGGAGAATGCCGTGTTCCTGGGTCGGCAAAAAGCAGATTGGGTCGCCGACCGTCATCCCGGTCACTGGGTCATCGGAGCGGACACCCTGATCGTGCTGGACGATGAAATCATCGGTAAACCGACTGATGCCGAAGACGCGTGCCAGATTTTAAGACGCCTGAGCGGACGCGAACATAAAGTCATCACCGGCATGGCGATAATTCATTCAAACACCTCATCTGCCGCCACCGTCTCAAGGGTACGCTTCAAATCTCTGACTGAGACGGAAATCGTATCTTATGTTAATTCCGGAGAACCCATGGACAAGGCGGGCGCTTACGCCATTCAGGGAAAAGGATCGTCCCTGATCGAAGGTTACGATGGATCTTATTCTAATATCATTGGCCTCCCAATAGATGAGTTGAAAGACCTGCTATGTAAGGCCGGCTTCCCTTTTAACAAAGGCTCCTGAACACTTCCTTCCAAAAATTTAACTTGACTTTTACAGCAACTTTTTTCCACGAAATTTATTTTGATGAAAATTTTTCTTGATGCCTGTTGCTGTTTCAACATAAAATCAGGCATACGTTATTAATGTTAAGAACTGGCTTTTGAGAAACAAAAACTTTCTTTGGAAGAATCGACTGTGAAAACGAAATCCATTGACGAAATTCAAGGGCATTGTCAGCAATGCAAGGCTCCTGTTTTCCTGAACCGGTCAGACGACCAGTACGGGAATACCGTGGTGACTCTGAATTGCTGGAACGGTCACTATCAATGGATAAATATTGAGGGAATAGAGTCTGACCTGCCGATTGAAAAGAAAGTTCAAACCTCTCAACCCCTTGTCAGAAGGATCAGTTTTTTCGAACTTCCATGAATGAGACTTTCGGCAGACAATCAACGAAATTCTCCACCCGGTTCCTTCTTCTCCTATTGCTATTCTGCTTTGCCGCGCCAACAAACGCTCAAACCAATCCAACACCGCCGCCGGGGATGATTTTCATTCCAGAAGGGTATTTCCAAATGGGAACTTCTTCTGGCAAGGAAGATGAAGCGCCTCTTCACTTTGTCTACACCAAAGCATTCTTTATCGACAAGCATGAAGTTAGCAATGCGAAGTACATGGAATTTGTTGAAGCGACCGACCATGAAAAACCTGAGTTCTGGGAAGATAAAACACTGAACCTACCAGACCACCCGGTTGTTGGGGTGAGCTGGCATGATGCTATGGCTTACGCTAAATGGAAAAAACGCCGATTACCCACTGAAGCCGAATGGGAAAAATCCGCTCGTGGAAATGATGACAGGTTGTGGCCCTGGGGCGGAAAGTTTGATAAAGGGTTTTTCTTTTACTTCGTCAACATTTTTGGCGAAGATGACAATTACAAAAAAACAGCTCCGATTAATTATTATCAATCGGGAGCAAGCCCCTTTGGCGTACTCAATATGTCCGGCAATGTCTGGGAATGGTGTCTCGACTGGTACGATGAAAATTTCTATCGAGTCAGCCCGGAGCTGGACCCGCAAGGCCCACCAGGCAAAGGAACCTATAAAGTTCTGCGCGGTGGCTCTTACCTGAATAGTATTGATGGAGTCCAGGTTGTCAGGCGATCGCGCAACCGTCCTCATATTAGAAACGAAATCTACGGATTTCGCACCGTCCTTCCAGTGCCATGACCGGGCGACCCGATAAAAGGGCCATCACCTCCTGGGCGTTCTACGATTTCGCCAACACAATTTTCTCGATGAATGTTATCTCGCTCTACTTTGCCTTATGGGTAACAGTAGATCATGGCGGACAAGACATTCTTTACAGTCTGGCACTTTCGGGGTCCATGTTCGCGGTCGCTATCAGTGTTCCTGTTTTCGGCGCGATTTCGGACCATACAGGAAGACGACAATTCCCTCTCACCCTGCTCACCCTCATCGCAGTTATCGCCACCGCACTCATCGGGCAGACCAATCAACTGGGAATGGGGCTGTGCTTGTTTATTATCGCCAACTATTGTTATCAGTCTGCTCTTGTGTTCTACAATGGCATGTTGCCAAATGTCGCCCGCCACTCAAGCGTTGGCATGATTTCAGGATATGGCGTCGCACTGGGATACGTTGGTTCCATTGCCGGACTCCTTCTGGTCAAACCTTTTGTAGCCGATGGTGGTCGAGCGGCCGCTTTTCTTCCAACGGCAACCCTGTTTCTGATATTTTCCATT
>CEQE01113286.1_pt1 | contig 12506 bp, 11 predicted proteins | sample 356201 | NCBI WGS metagenome assembly CEQE01 (sample SAMEA2619970, study PRJEB7988) | marine metagenome | biome: marine biome (ENVO:00000447); feature: mesopelagic zone (ENVO:00000213) & marine oxygen minimum zone (ENVO:01000065); material: "saline water (ENVO:00002010), including plankton...
CCTCGCGGAGCTGGGTGACCGGACCGTCGGTGCCCAACGGCAACGCCCCCTCGGCGATGAACCGCTGGCCGTCCCAGCGTGAGGTCACCTCCAGTCCGGCATTTACGCCAACGGGCACCGTCGTTTCACCGTCGGGCCGGTAGCTCCAGGCCTGCCCGGCGTTCACAAGGTTGCCGACGACCAGCGTGCCGTTGGCGGCCTGCGTGATGTGGAGCGCGTCGGCCGGGCCGCCGTCGCCGCCGCCCCGAAGGAGCGGGCCGGCAATGCGGCTGGCGTCGACGTCGAGCTGCCAGGTACCGGAGAGATCCGTCGGTGGGCTCGCAACCGGGGCGGCGGTCCCGTCACCGAGATCGATGGCCACGATCTTCTCACGGTCGCGCGCATACAAGGTGGTGCCGACGAGCGTCGGCGCGGTCCACGCCGTCGTCTCGAAGATCGTGGCGCGCGACAGGACCGTCATTCCCTCGGGCGTGATGCGGGCCAGCGCGAGGTCGCCGTCCTCGTCCATGAGTATCAACTTGTCATCGGCGTAGAGGAGGCTCGCCCGGCTGAACCCGCGGGTGCGCCAGGCGACCTCCCCGCTGGGCACGTGAATCGCGGTGAGGAACGCCGGGCCGAAGTCGCCGCTCGTGCCGTAGACGTGATCCCCGAGACGGATCCCGTTCAGGAACATGAACCGGAGCCGCGAGTTGAACCAGAGTTCCTCGACGCGCGTGATGTCGTCCTCGCGCAAGAGCTTGAGCGCGCGACTCCCCGCGATGTACGCCGACGACACGAAGAGGATGTTGTCGTCGCCCCAGAGCGGGTGGCTGAGGTTCAGGTCGTTCCCGGCATCGTGGACGTGCGACCAGAGCACGTGGCCGGAAGCGGGGTCGAGGCCGTTCACGGACTGGCCGGCGAAGAAGACGAGCTGATCCTGCCCGTCGACGTTGATGAGGATCGGCGGCGCCTGCGACGTCAGAAAATGCCCGCTTCGCCAGACGACCGCGCCGTCCGCTTGGCGAAACGCCATCACCGACTGACCCGGGCCGCCGACCGAGCAGATGACGAGATCGCGGTAGGCGATCGGGCTGCAGCCGTAGCCAGACCTGACCACCGGGCGGAGCAACAGCCGAGGCGCGCCGAACTCCGCCACGAGATCGTGCGACCACAGGATGTCGCCCGTGGCGGCGTCGAAGGCGTAGAACTGCTTGTAGGTGCCGACGGTGAAGAGGCGGCCGTCGGCCAGGAGAGGCGTCGAGTGCGGGCCGGCGCCGAAGTTGAAGTCCGCGAGCGCCGATGGATAGGTGTGCTCCCAGAGCGTCTCACCGGTCGCGGCGTCCAGTGCGACGACGGTTTCCTCGAGATCCCACGGGCCTTCGCGGTTCCGCCCGTCGCCGACGCGGTACATCGTGAAGAGGCGGCCGTCACCCTCGACGATGGCGGAGTGGCCGACCCCCAGCGGCCGCGACCAGAGGACGGGCGGGCCGTCGTCGGGCCAGCGATCGGCCAGCCCGGTCGCCTCGACGACGAAGTCGCGGTTCGGGCCGCCCCATTGGTACCAGCCCGCGTCGCCACTCTGGGCGACGAGCGAGGTCGGGAGGCCGATGGCCATCGCCGCCACCATGACCGCCGGCGCGATGCTCAGGCCCGGTGATCCTCGCGCCATCTCATCTCCTCGTGTCGAATCGACGCTGACCCCGAACCGCTGGAAGTCGCCCGCGCCTACGATGGTGGCTCGGTCCCTTGGTCGGCGCCAAACGCCTCGTCAAAGGCAGGATGGTACGCGACGGTGCCCTTCGCACCGTGCAGTGCGCCCGGCAGCAGTTCCTTCACGAAGAAACAGACGTCGAGCTTCGGATCCGCGTAGTGAAGGCCGAACGAGGCGACGGGTGCGAAGCCGAGCTTCGGGTAGTAGTCGGGGTGGCCGAGGACGAAGACCAGTTCGACGTTGGCCCGCTGGCACGCGGCGAGGCCCGCCTCGACGAGTTGGTGGCCGATGCCCTGGCGCTGAAAGTTCTCGCGCACCGCCATCGGCGCGAGTCCGAGCATGACGCCCTCGCCGCCGACGCCGTCGATGGTCACCGGTGAAAAGAAGATGTGACCGACGATCGTGCCGTCCACCTCGGCCACCAATGACGTGGTCGGGGCCACCTTGGCCCGCAGCGTGTCCACCAGCCGCGCCTCGGCATCGGTGGGGAACACCTCTTGATTCACCTCGAAGATCGCGGCGCGATCGGCTTCCAGTTCGGGTCTGATGGTAGCCATGGCTATTGCTCGTTGGCGGTGCGATGGTCGGTGGCCAGCGTTTCGAGATGGGCCTGCAGCACGTTGCGCACGTAGTCCTGCAGGTTCTCGGCGTCGCTGACCTCGAACGACTCGGCGTGCCACGTCGCGGCCATCACGGTCTCGCCGTTCGCCAGCGTGGCCGGTTGGAAGAGGCGGACGGACAGGTCGACCGCGAAGCCGTCGGTGACCCGCGCCGGGTTGAGCAGCACCGAGAGATATGCGCCGTCATCGGTGGCCTCGCCCTGCGCCAGCTCGAGGTCGAGCTGGTCGAGCCGGCGTTCGACGGTGTCGCGGACGTAGTCGGCATCGACCCCGCGCCGAGCGGCCCCGGGGTTCCGGGCCATCTCGACCTCGACCCGCACCGCGCCGAGATCCTTCAGGGCGTTCTGCGACGGGCCGACCTGCGCCGTCGCGGCCGTGCCCACCAGCGCCCCAAGCAGTCCGATTGCCGCCATCCGCCGTCGCATCCACATTCCTCCCGCGCCCATCATAATAAAGTCACCGGATTCCGGTGCCACGACTGAGGGTAGTATTCTCTAGATTTATAGAATCGTAAGAATTATAAATTTGACTAGATAGGCGGGGCGCGGTGTAAGCTGGGGCATCGATGGATTCCGCGGGGTTCCGCCGCATCGGCTCTCGACTCGGCGCCGTCATTCCGCGACGGGTGCCCGTCGCGCCGGTGGGCGTCGTGGTCATTACCATTACCGGCACGGTCGTGCCGGACGCCGCGAACGGGATGATGTAGCCGCAGTCCAGATGAGATAGAACCCAGGCCATCATCCCCGAGCGGATGATGGCCTTTTTTCGTATCTGCACCCACGAGGAGACACATCGCAATGCCGATGCCGCCCGCCAGCCGCAAGAGTGCCGCGCTCGTCGAAGGCCCAAGCCGCGCGCCGGCCCGCGCCATGCTGAAGGCGGTCGGGTTCGACGACGCGGCACTGCACAAGCCGCTCATCGGCGTGGCGAACACCTGGATCGAGGTCGGGCCGTGCAACTACCACTTGCGTGAGCTGGCCGAGCGGGTCAAGGCCGGCATCCGCGAGGCCGGCGGCACGCCGATGGAGTTCAACACCGTCTCGATCTCCGACGGCATCGCGATGGGCAGCGAGGGGATGCGGGCGTCGCTGGTCAGCCGTGAGGTGATTGCCGACTCGATCGAGCTGGTGTCGCGCGGGAACTCGTTCGACGCGGTCGTCGTGCTGGTGGGCTGCGACAAGACGATACCGGGCGGCGTCATGGCGCTGGCGCGTCTCGATGTGCCGGGCGTCATCCTGTACGGCGGCTCGATTGAGCCGGGCACCTGGGAGGGCCACGACGTCACGATTCAGGATGTCTTCGAGGCGGTCGGCGCCCACGCCGCGGGCAAGCTCACCGACACGCAGCTGCTGACGCTCGAGAATCAGGCCTGCCCCGGTGCCGGCGCCTGCGGCGGACAGTTCACGGCGAACACGATGGCGACGGTCTGCGAGTTCCTTGGGATCTCTCCGATGGGCTCGGCCAGTGTGCCCGCGACCGATGCCGGCAAGGACGTGGTGGCCGAGCGGGCGGGCCGGCTCGTCATGGGCGTGCTGAACCGCGCGGACAACGCGCGGAAGATTCTGACCAAGGACGCCATCGAGAACGCGATCGCGGCCGTGGCGGCGACCGGCGGGTCGACCAATGCCGTCCTGCACCTGCTGGCCATTGCGCGGGAAGCCGGGGTCGAGCTGTCGCTGGACGATTTCGACCGGATCAGCGAGCGGACGCCGCTGTTGGCCGACCTGAAGCCAGGCGGGAAGTTCGTGGCGACCGATCTCTATCGGGCGGGCGGCATCACCCTGGTGGCCAAGCGGCTCCTCGACGCCGGTCTGCTGCACGGTGACACGCTCACCGTCACCGGCCGCACCCTCGGCGACGAGGCCGCCGAGGCGAAGGAGACCGCGGGGCAGGAGGTGGTCAGACCGCTCGACCAGCCGATCAAGCCGACGGGCGGCCTGGTCATCCTGAAGGGGAATCTGGCGCCTGAAGGCTGTGTCGTGAAGGTCGCTGGCTACACGCGGCTGCATCACCGCGGGCCGGCCAAGGTGTTCGACAGCGAGGAGGCGGCGTTCGAGGCGGTCGAGCAGGGCCGTATCGCAGCCGACGATGTCGTCGTCATCCGAAACGAGGGCCCGAAGGGCGGTCCGGGGATGCGCGAGATGCTCGCCGTGACCGCGGCCATCGTCGGCGCGGGCCTCGGCGATTCGGTGGCGCTGCTGACCGACGGCCGGTTCTCGGGCGCCACCCGCGGCTTGATGGCTGGCCACGTGGCGCCCGAGGCGGTCGATGGCGGTCCGATCGCGGCGATCAGGGACGGCGACATGGTCGTCTTCGATATCGATCAGCGGACCCTCAGCGTCGAGTTGAGCGACGACGAGATCGCGGCGCGCGTCGCCGCGTGGCCGCGACCCGAACCGCGCTTCGCGACCGGCGTCATGGCGAAGTACGCGCGGCTGGTGACCTCGGCGGCCACCGGCGCGGTGACGGGATGATGGGGTAGGGCGAGCGAGCGAGCAAGACGCCGGCTCGGGCCGGTGGAGGCAGTCATGAAACGAACGGGCGCACAGATTCTCTGGGAAGCATTGATCCGCGAAGGCGTGTCGACCGTCTTCGGCTATCCGGGCGGTGCGATCCTGCCGGCCTACGACGCGATGCTGGAGTTCCCGATCCAGCACGTGCTCGTCCGCCACGAGCAGGGCGCGACGCACATGGCCGATGGCTATGCCCGCGCCGGCGGCGGCGTCGGCGTCGCGGTGGCGACGTCTGGGCCCGGGGCGACCAACATGGTGACCGGCATCGCGACGGCGATGCTGGACTCGTCGCCTATGGTCTGCATCACCGGGCAGGTCGGCGGCAAGCTCATCGGCTCGGACGCCTTTCAGGAGACCGACATCACCGGCGTGACGCTGCCGATCACGAAGCACAACTATCTGGTCAGCCGCCCGCAGGACGTGGCCCGGACGGTGAAGGAGGCGTTCTACGTTGCCAAGTCTGGGCGCCCGGGACCGGTGCTGCTCGACATCACGAAGGACGCGCAGCAGTCGAGCTGCGAGGTGGAGTGGGACGACTCGGAGGTCACCCTGCCGGGCTACCGGCCCGATCTGCGCGCCACGCAGGAGGTCTACCAGCGCGCGATCGACATGATCAACGAGGCCAAACGGCCGATCATTTTCGCCGGGCACGGCATCATGCTGTCCGGTGCGATGGATGTCGTGCGCGCCATCGCCGAGCGCGCGAACATTCCGGTGGCGATGACGCTACTGGGGATCGGAGGCTTCCCCGCGCGCCATCCGCTGAACCTCGGGATGATGGGGATGCATGGCGAGGCGTGGGTGAACTCGGCCATCCAGGAAGCGGATCTGCTGCTCGCGTTCGGCATGCGCTTCGACGATCGCGTGACCGGCAACCTGGCGACCTACGCACAGAACGCCAAGAAGATTCACATCGACATCGACCCGGCCGAGTTCAACAAGAACGTCAAGGTCGACGTGCCGCTGACGGGTGATCTCCGGACGGTCCTCGAGGAGATCCTCCCGCACGTCGCCGAGGGCGATCGCTCGAGTTGGCGGGCGGCGATCGAAGAGATGAAGGGCGACTGCGCCGTCCGCGACATCCAGAACCTGCCCGACAGCGGGCACCTCTACGCCGCGCATGTCATCAACGATCTCTGGCGCGTGACCGACGGGGACGCCATCGTCGTGACCGACGTTGGCCAGCATCAGATGTGGGAGGCGCAGTACTACCACCACGACCATCCACGGTCGCTCATCACCTCAGGCGGGTTGGGCACGATGGGCTTCGCGCTGCCGGCCGCGATCGGGGCGAAGTTCGCCTGCCCCGACAAGGAGGTCTGGGCAGTCGTTGGCGATGGCGGCTTTCAGATGACCCAGGCGGAGCTGGCGACGATCGCGCAGGAGCAGATCAAGGTGAACGTCGCCATCATCAACAACGGCTACCTCGGCATGGTGCGCCAGTGGCAGGAGTTCTTCTACGATCGACGGTATGCGGCCACGCCGCTGCTGAACCCCGATTTCGTCAAGCTAGCCGAGGCCTACGGGTTGAGCGGCATGGCCGTTACCAAGCGCGCCGGTGTCGTGCCAGGCGTCGAGGCCGCGCGTGAGCATGCCGGCGCCGTCATTCTCGAGTTCAAGGTCGAGCAGGAGGATTCGGTGTTCCCGATGGTACCGGCGGGCGCCGCCCTCGACAAGATGATCCGGCGGCCGAACCCAATCGTGGAGACCGCCGCAGACTAGGAACTGACATGCGTCATACCTTTGCAGTCCACGTTGAAGACACGCCCGGCGTGCTGAATCGCGTCGCCTCGCTCTTTCGGCGCCGTGCGTTCAACATCGAATCGCTGACCGTCGGTCACACCGAGACGGCCGGGGTCTCCCGGATGACGATCGTGGCCGACACCGACGATCACGGTGCGCTGCGGCTCGAAGCGAATCTCTACAAGCTCGTGAACGTGCTGCGCGTCGATGACATCACCGTTCGGCCGTCGGTTCAACGCGACCTGGCGATGATCAAGGTGGCGGCCACGCCCGAGACGCGGACGCACGTCATGCAGCTCGTCGACGTCTTCCGGGCGCGGGTGATCGACGTCGCCCCCGATTCGGTGATCATCGAGGCGACCGGCCCCGAGGACAAGATCGACGGTCTGGTGGAGGTGCTGCGGCAGTACGGCGTCATCGAGATGGTGCGGACCGGATGTGTCGCGATGGCGCGCGGTCCGAAGATCGGCGGACTGGGCGACGGTGTCGAGCGCGGCACGCAGGTCGCTGACGATGCGCCGGCCGACGACAGCAACGTATCGTATTCTGTGTAATTGGTGACCGTGTATTCATCCTTCAATTTCGTGAGGCGTTGACGAATGGCAAAGATTTACTACGACGATGCGGCGGACCTCGGGTTGATTCAGGCGAAGAAGGTGGCGGTGATTGGCTACGGGTCGCAGGGGCATGCCCATGCACTGAACCTGAAGGACAGCGGGGTCAGCGTGAAGGTCGGACTCCACGACGGCAGCAAGTCACGCGCCAAGGCCGAGGCCGACGGCGTCGAGGTGGCGTCGGTGGCCGATGCGGCCGCGTGGGCCGACGTCATCATGATTCTGGCGCCCGACACCTCCCAGTCGACCATCTATGAAGAGTCGATCGCACCGCACCTGACCGCCGGCAACATGATCATGTTCGGACACGGCTTCAACATCCGCTTCAAGACGATCGCACCGCCGGCCGACGTCGACGTCACGATGATCGCGCCGAAGGCACCGGGGCACCGCGTGCGCGAAGTCTACCTGGAGGGCGGCGGCACGCCGGCGCTCCTGGCGGTCGAACAGGATGCGACCGGCGGGGCCAAGGCGCTGGCGCTCTCGTACGCGAAGGGGCTTGGCGTGACCCGCGCGGGCGTGATCGAGACGACGTTCGCGGAAGAGACCGAGACCGATCTCTTCGGTGAGCAGGCCGTGCTGTGTGGCGGGGTCAGCGCGCTCACCAAGGCGGCGTTCGGCACCCTCGTCGAGGCGGGCTACCAGCCGGAGATCGCCTACTTCGAGTGCATGCACGAACTGAAGCTGATCGTCGACCTGATGTATCGCGGCGGTCTGAACTACATGCGCTATTCGGTAAGCGACACCGCCGAGCACGGTGACTACACCGGCGGACCGCGGGTCGTGACCGACGCGACGCGCGACGCGATGCGGAAGATGCTGGCCGAGATCCAGGACGGCACCTACGCCAAGAAGTGGATCGACGAGAACGCCGCCGGCCGGCCGTGGTTCAACGAGGTGCGGAAGCAGGAACAGAACTCGCAGATCGAGCAGGTCGGCAGCGCGCTGCGCAAGATGATGCCGTTCCTCGACGCGGTGACGATCACGCCGGGCAGCTGATCGTGCGATCCATCGGGGTGCTCGCGTTGGTCGTCGGGCTGCTGGGTTTCGCAGCTCCGGCGGCAGCGCAGAGTTCTCCTCCCTACGACCTCCTGATCACGAACGGCCGCGTGATGGACGGGAGCGGCAACCCGTGGCGCCGCGCCGATGTCGGTGTCAGCGACGGCCGCATCGCGGCGATCGGCGATCTCGCCGGCGCCGACGCGCGCCGTGTGCTCGATGCCGCCGATCGGCTGGTCACCCCCGGCTTCATCGACGTGCACTCGCATGCGGGTGGCGGCCTGTTACTGGAGGGGCTGGGGCAAGGACAGCCTCTGCTCGCGCAGGGCGTGACGACGATCGTCGCGAATCCCGACGGCGGAGGGCCCGTCGATCTCGAACAGCAGCGCTCCGACCTGGCCAGAACCGGCCTGGGTGTCAATGTCGCGCTCCTCATTGGTCACGCCAGCGTCAGGCGCGCCGTCCTCGAGATGGCCGACCGGGCTCCCACCGAGGACGAGATGGTCGAGATGCAGCGTCTCGTCCGCGAGGGGATGGCAGCTGGGGCCTACGGCCTGTCGAGCGGTCTGTTCTATGCACCGGGCAGCTACGCGACGACCGAGGAACTGGTGGCGCTCGGGTCGGTCGTCGCAGAGTACGGCGGTCTCTATACCAGCCACATTCGAGACGAGGGGGACTACTCGGTTGGCTTGGTCGCCGCGGTCGACGAGGTGATCCGGATCGCCGAGGCCAATGGCATCCCTGGCATCGTCAGCCACATGAAGGCGCTCGGGCCCGACAACTGGGGGCTGTCAGTGGCGGCGACCACGCGGCTCGACGCGGCGCGGCAGCGCGGCGTCGAGGTCTACGCCGATCAGTATCCCTACGGCGCGTCGTCGACCGGTCTGTCGGCGGCGCTCGTGCCGCGCTGGGCTCAGGCGGGCGGAGCGGACGAGTTCTCGCGCCGCCTCATGGAGCCGGCGACCCGCGCCCGAATCGTCGAGGCGATGCGCGAGAACCTGAGGCCGCGCGGCGGCGCCGAGGCGATCGTCGTGGCGTTCCACGAGCCCGATCGCGCGCTGGAGGGGCAGAGCCTGGCCGAGATCGCCGCGGCCCGTGGCAGGCCCGCGGTGGAAACGGCGCTCGAGTTGATCCGCGCGGGCCGTGTGTCGATCATCTCGTTCAACATGTCGGAGCGCGACATCGCCCACATCATGCAACGGCCCTACACGATGACGTCGAGCGACGGTGGCCTCGTGCCGATGGGTGACGGACGCCCGCACCCCAGGAACTACGGCGCATTCGCCCGGAAGCTTGGACTCTACGCGCGCGATCGAGACGTCGTGTCGGTCGAGGCGGCGGTCCGATCGATGACCTCGCTGCCCGCCGCCGTGTTCGGCCTGCGCGACCGGGGCCAACTGCGTATCGGCGCGTGGGCGGACATCGTCGTCTTCGATCCGGCCGAGGTCAGCGACCGCGCCACCTATGCCGAGCCGCATCGACTGGCCGAGGGGATCGACACGGTCGTCGTCAACGGCGAGATCGTTCGTGAGCAGGGCCGGTTCACGTCGGTGACACCGGGGGTCGTGCTGCGCAAGGAGGGGGAGACGCGATGAGGGTGAAGAGCAGAATCGGTGTGATGGTCGCGACCGCCGCCGCGGTCTGCCTCGTGTCGGACATGGCCACGGCCCAGACCGATGCCTCGCTCGAACGGCTGGAGCGGGCGATCGAGCGCGGTGCAACCGTCGCTGGCGGGCTGGTCGGCGCGACGGCCATTCATCTGGAATCGGGGCGGACGGTGTCGGTGAACGGCGACGAGGCGTTCCCGATGGCGAGCACCTACAAGGTGCCGATTGCCATCGAACTGTTGACCCGCGCCGATGCCGGCACACTCTCACTCGATGAGATGCTCGATGTCATGGCCGCCGACCTCCACCCGGGCAGCGGCACGCTGTCGCCGCTCCTCGCCCAACCGGGTGTGTCGCTATCGGTTCGGAACCTGATGGAGCTGATGCTCAGGATCAGCGACAACAGCGCGACCGACATGCTGCTGGCCCGAGCCGGCGGGTCGGAGGCGGTGACCGGTCGGATGCGCATGCTGGGCATCGACGGCATCCGGGTCGACCGCCCAACAGCGGTGCTGATCGCCGATCGCTACGGCGCGACGCTGCCGCGGGATCGAGAAGTCAATCGGCGTCTGGAGGGGCCGCTAGCGGCAGGCGTCCAGGTGCCGTCCGGCGGCGGCTCGGAAGGCATCGGTCCACTCGTGTCCGCCGTCGAAGACCAACGCCTCGACATCGACGCCCCACGACGCCAGCAGCGCCACGTCGGTATCGTGCTTCGCCTGAGTGAACCACTCGTCCCGGCTCCCGCGTCCGACGAGCGCCGGGGGTAGGGCGTGCGACGCGGTCTGCCGCAACTCGGGTGGGATGTCGCCGCCGAGGACGACGAGGCCGGCGGCCGGGTGCCCCGCGCCAGACGCGGCGCGATACGCCATCGACGCGCCCTGCGAGAAGCCGGCGTAGACCAGCGTGTCGCCGGCGGCGTACCGGGCGCGGACGTCGGTCACCACCTGCTCGACGTAGCGCAGGTTGTCGGCGATCGCCTGCTCGCGTCCGAGCTTCGTCATCCAGCTGGCGACGACGTCTGCATGGCTCCGCTCGTAGAACCAGTGCAGCGCCTGCACGGCGACCAGCAGCCACGACGCCGTTCCCGGAATCCGTTCGAGCTGGCGCAGGTGCACCGCGGCGTTCTCTCCGTAGCCGTGGAATCCGACCAGCAGCGGGTGCGGGCCCTCGGACTCGGGCGGGCGGGCGACGTAACGTCCCTGCGTTGTCGCATCGAGCGTCGTGACGATGGGGTCGGCGGCCATCAGGCGTCCTCGCTGAACACGGCGGTGGCCGTCAGGGTCGCAGCGGATCCTTGACGCGGCCGACGAGTGGTTCGTTCAGGAAACCCACCAGCGGCGCGATCTGCCGGAAGACGCGAAGCAGCTCCCGGTAGAACTTCGGGTCGGCGGCGAAGGCGGCCGGGTACTCCTTCGAGGCGAGAAACTCGCGGCGCCGCAGCAGATCGGCCGCGGGATGGTCCTTCGCGTAGCCGCGCGGCACGCGCTGCATCACTCGCCCGTCAAGGGCGCCGAACGTCCGTCGAAACGCCGCGGTACCGATGATGCCGCGGAGCCGCTGGTAGCGTCGCGCGACGTGCGCGCGAATCAGCCGCAGTTCGGGTGACGCGGGTGCGTGCAACCCGCCGGCGAACATGACACGCGTCGGCGCAACTTCCAGATAGAGCACGGCGCCCTCGAGCCGTCCCAGCTCACGGTGCGGAAACACGGCCGCTGCGTGGGTCTTCAGCGGGGACTTGTCCTCGCTGAACCGCGTGTCACGATAGATCCGGAAGAGCGAGATCTTGGGTGCGGCGACCAGTTCGGGCGCGAACCCGCGGAGGTCCTCCGCCAGGCGATCGATCACGTCGACCATTGGCCCGCGAACGTGCGTGTCGTACTCGTCACGGCGCGCGCGGAACCAGTCGCGATCGTTGTGTCGCTTCAGGGCGCGCAGGAACGGGATCGTTCTCGGCGTGAAACGGGGCGGCTGAGCCATCGGCCGGAGGGGCTACCGTCGATCGCGATCGGCGAGAGCCTCGGTCAGGACCCGCCCATCGGGGCGTGCCAGCGTGATGCCGGTCAGAAACGCCAGGGTCGGCGCGATGTCCTCGGGAGCCGCGGCGCCCGAATAGCGCCCTGGCACGATGCCCGGACCGGCCAGCACGAGTGGCACGCGCGCATCGTAGTCGTAGCCGGTGCCGTGGTCGGCGGCGCGAATCCAGGTGTACCAGTAGGGCTTCGGAATAACCACAAGATCCCCGCTACGTCCGGGGAAATAGCTGCGCGCCACCTGCGCCGTCAAGGCGTCGGCGAAGGGGCCCGTCGCCAGTTCTTCCCCGCGATAGACCCGCTGCACGCCCGGATACGTCCCGAGCGCAGCCAGGACGGCGGCCAGTGCCTCCTCGTTCGCGCGCAGTCGATCGTAGACGCCTGGCGCGAAGTACAACTCGATATGGCCCATGCCGACCGCATGCTCACCCGGGCCGAAGAACGGCTCGAGCACCCGGTTGACGTGTGCGAGCACTTCGCCCCGCTCGATCCGACCGGCGTCGAGCCCCATCGCCGTCGCCTGTTCGGGGATCGGGCCGAGGCCGTGGTCGGCCGACAGCGCGACGACGTAGCGGTCACGCCCGACGGCCGTATCCAGATGGTCGAATAACCGGCCGAGCGTCCGGTCGAGGCGCAGGTAGGTGTCTTCGACTTCGGCGCTGTGCGGGCCGAAATCGTGGCCGACGTAGT
>CEQE01044500.1_pt1 | contig 12490 bp, 10 predicted proteins | sample 356201 | NCBI WGS metagenome assembly CEQE01 (sample SAMEA2619970, study PRJEB7988) | marine metagenome | biome: marine biome (ENVO:00000447); feature: mesopelagic zone (ENVO:00000213) & marine oxygen minimum zone (ENVO:01000065); material: "saline water (ENVO:00002010), including plankton...
CAAAGACCTCGGCCAGGTGGTAGGAATTTCATATTAAAAATTCTATCGTACATTTCTTGTGCTGATGCTTGAGCCTGCCAAGCATTCCAACCGAGTTGGTGTTGATCTATCCATGCCTTTTGCATAGAGTAAGTACCTTCTACAACCCTACGAACTGTTTCCCACCATCTCTCGTTTTTACCGTTTTTTTTAATACGAGAGTAAGTTCTCATATAAACTAATTCACCTAAACCGTTGAAACCGAATGGTGGTTTTTTTCTTTTGTATTTACCTACAAAATTTTCAGACAGAAAAAACTTATCCAATTTACCAATCTCCTATAATCTAATACCTTCTGGTTTTTTAATTCCCACTATAAGTAAGTATAATATATATTGTATTCTTAATGACTTTATTCAAATCCTTCTGAAGTTTTTTCATCCTTCATGTCGTTATACTTACTAGCTAACAATTTTCTTCTAAACTCTTCTCTATTATCCATTTTACCTTGTTGTTCTTTGCCTGGTTTACTCGTGCTTTCATAAATATCTATCTTACCAATGTTAGTATTCATACCCATTGGATAAGTTAAACCATCAACACCAAATCTATTCTTAATAATATGACACCTAGCAGTATGACTTATTTTATCTTGTGCTTGTCTACTAATACTTAACACAAAATCAGCAATCATAACTTTACTATATGCTTCAGCAACTTTTGTTGCTTCAATAACTTCTTCTTCAAGTGCTGAACGATTAGCCTGAGATGCAGTCCACAACGGAACTTCAAACTCACCCGCTAACCCTCTTAAATCTTCATAAATACTACCTAATTGGTGTCTAACTTCTCTCATACCACTAACATCTCTCAATATATCTGCATAATCTACTATAACTAAATCAGGTTTTATATCTTTTAATTCTAATTGTTTTAAATGTGCTGAAATTGTATTAACTGTTGCTGCCCGTGTTGGATAATATTTAATAACCATCTTACCTGGGACACTTTCAATTATTTTCTTTACTTCATCTTTATGATATTTTATATTTTGAGTAGTTATACCACTAAGAACTGTATCATACCTCAACCCAACATAATTTTCATTTAATTCTAAAGTATAATGTACTACTGTAAATCCTTTTTTAATTGCGCCTGCAGCAATACTTTGCAATAACCATGTTTTACCAATACCTGCAGGCGCAACGACCACCCCTAACTCACCTTCTCCAAGACCACCATCCATTATATCATTTATCACATCCCATGGCGTTTTTATAGTAGTTCTTGTAGACTTAGTTAATCTTTCTTCTATACCTATATTATATTCATGTCCTATATCAACAGCAGTTCCTGCCTTCATAGCACTATCTATAACAGTTTTAATACCATCATAGTTTTGATTTTCTAATAAACTTACAGATTCCATAATAGCAGATTTTAAAACTTGATTTTTACAGAAATCTAATGCTTTTTCTTGAACATATTTTAAATCGGTAGAATCTTTGTGTTTCCAAGCTTCTTTAAGTGCTTCTATTATAGTAAGACGAAAAACTTCATTCTCTACACTATTAACTTCAATTTTCAATGCTTCTAATGTAGGTGAAGTTTTATAATTAATAAAATATTTATGTATTTCTGTAACTAGCCATTTATTTGCTTCCGATTCAAAATACTCTGGCTTAACAATCTCTATAATAGTTTGTAAAAATAAACTATCAGTTAAAAATGCAGAAATAGTTTTTGATTGAAAGGCATTTCCATACGTATGTAATGTATTACTCTCCATATATCGTCTTCATTTTTTCTGATTTCAATGCATTAACCTTTTTAAGTCTATATTTCTCTTTCATTTTCTTGAGAATAACTTCTTTATTTCTCTCATAGTGTTCCATCTGCCATTTTCGTTGTGCTTCTTTCTTTTCTTTAGCAGTAAAATATTTTCTTTTTCTACCCATTGGTTTTCTCCGCGTACCTATCCATAGTAGTAAAGTTCTGAGCTAACCAACTACTTACATTTGGTAAATTCTGAAATAATCTATCTTCCATGAACATGGATTCGAATTTATATTTAACTAATCGTCTGATAGGACCTCTGATTAAATCAATCAATTTAGTTTTAGTTGAAGCACTAATTTCAACATTTTCTAATTGCATTAACTTATAGTTTCGTTCAAGTATATCTTTACTTTGCAATATTTTTATAAAAAAACTACCACCACTATCCTTATTTTCATGAGAATATTTAAGTAGTTCATCTATTCTATAATTAGTATTATCTTCAGCCAAAGTTGGTATATTTTTTATCAAAGTTTTATTTGCTACTCCATTTACACCAGGTATATTATCTGATTTATCTCCTTCAATTATCTTATTAAGAATAAAGTTTTCAGGCGTCAATCCATACTCTTCTAAAACTGCTTCTTTGTCATATAATTTCTTTTTTGTAGGAGACCAAACCTTGATATCATCAGATACTAACTGTAAGAAATCTTTGTCGGTTGACATAATGACTTTCTTACCATTTGGTATTACACTCTTTGCAATATATGCTATAGCATCATCTGCTTCGATACCATCTACGGATATAGTGGTTAATGGTAATAGTTCAAGATAGTCTGCAACTCTTCTAAGCTGCATATACATATTCTTTCTTTCTTCATCAACATTTCCACCAATACTTTCTACTCTATTGACTCTGTAAGAAGTTCTACGTTTATTTTTATAATCGGAATATAATTTACGACGGCGGTTACTCCCACCCTTACCGTCAAATACAATGATAGTACGGGTGGGATTAAACATATTAATGGCAAATCCTATGCTTTTAAGAAAACCAACAATACCACCAACATGAACACCGTTTTCGTTTAGAGTTGGCATTACGCTGAACACTCTAATGAAAGTGTTCAAGCCGTCAACTATTAAAACTTTTTTGTCGGGGTTATCAAAATCTACAGATCCCCCCTTTTTCTTTATCTCTTCAAATATAGACAGATATTTGGCATTTGACATTATTCACCAACCACCTCATCTGTCTCAATAACATCATCAATACCTAAATCTTTTATATCATACTTTAATATTACCTTTTCACAAATTTGGTCATATACATATGATTTAAAGTCTGGGTCTGATAACTTATGTGCGAATTCTTTTGATTGAAATTTATGTTCTTCACCTAAATGGTCAGTTATAGTATACCAAGCACCAGCCTGTTTCACTATCTTATGATCTTTCATCACTTTTAACCAACTACCCACATCATCAATTCCACTCTCAAAATATAGAGGGAACTCACAACTTCTCAAAGGTGGACCTAAACGATTCTTAATAACTTGTGCAAGTATCGTCATACCAATTGTATTCTTTTTAGTATCTTTGATTTGACCTTTGTTCTTCAATCTAATTCTTGTAGATGCGTGAAATGGTAATGCTTTACCACCACTTGTAGTCCAGGGGTCTCCGAACATCACACCAAGTTTTTGTCTGAGTTGATTTGTAAACACAAGAGCTACTCTCTGTCTACCAATCATTTGTGTTATTTTTCTCATAGCTTTAGATATAATGATTGCTTTACTTGTAGCCCAACCATCTTTATCAAAGTCTGCTTCCATCTCTACATTTGTAGATGCAGCTGCTAGCGAATCTACAAGTATAGTTACTAATCTATCTTTATCTGATTCACGTACTTTGGATACGATTTCTTCTACTGCTGCGAATATATCTTCAACTGTTTCTAAATGTAGATATAACATTGTACCTACATCTACACCAATAACTTTTAAAAAGTCTTGGCTTACTGAGGTTTCTGTATCAATATAAACTGCTACTCCACCCTTTTTTTGAGTCTCTGCTAAAAGATGTGCACCAACCAAAGATTTACCACTTGATTCCAATCCATTGATTTCTGTAATTCTACCTACAGCAATTCCACCATCTGGCTTATTAGATATTGCTAAATCTAATAATGTAGAACCTGTAGAAATAAATTCTTTTATATCGGTGGGTGTTGTGCCAGAACCATCAAGAAAGTATGCAACTTTTGTATCTTTGAATGTTTTGTTTAAACTTTCAGCTAGAGCCCCTGCTAATTTGTCTCTTGTAGACATCTATAAACTCCGTTTCAATTCAAAACCTAGGGGAGCGAAACCTAATCACTCCCCAACTTATTATTTGATTTTTATTTATTAAATAGATCGTCAAATGCTGCCGACACATCTTCTGTAGATTTTACATCTTCTTTAACTACAGATTGTGTTACCGATTTATCCGAACTCTCTGCCTTAACACCATTTTTTTCTGTTTCGTCTTCAGAAGGATTTAACCAATCGTTAAGTACTTCTGTAAGTTCTTCATAAGTTTGTTCCTTATAAATCTCACGAATGTCTGTTTGGTTGTTAGTCATTAGTTCAAGAACATCAGCATCTTCCGTAACTGGAGTCTGATTAGGTTTAACCCTAATAGTCGTTTTCGGAAACGAACCGCCTGTCTCTTCTGCTGTCTTGAATTCTACAGAAACATCACGACCATTCATTGGATCTGTGATATCTCCGTAATCAGGATCTGCGATTATAGATAACAGTTCTTGATAAACTGTTTTTCCAAAGCCCCAATACTTAACACCTTCTTTTTCTTCACCACGAACTACAACTGGAGCAAAAGTTCTCATTTTTGCTTCAATTTTTCTACCTAAACGATAGTCTTCTTTATTACCAGAAGATTTTAGTTTCTGTGCGAATTCTTCAATCGGGTCTGGACGACCAAATGAAACGGGTGAAAGATAAGATTTTCTACCCAAATCATAATGGAAAAATAACTCAATAAAAGGATTGTCCTTATTATGTTTATAAGGAACAATTCTAATCTGAGTTGTACCTGGTTGAGGTTTCCAAAGATTTGATGTACGAGTGTTTGTAGTTTGAAGCTGATTAAGACGCTTCTTGATTGCGCTAATATCCATTTTCTATCTCCTATTTGTCATTTATTATTGTTTTACTTAGTGTAACAATTAACATCAATAATATATATCATTGAACTTTCTGAAAATACAATTTATTTTTCGTCTAATTTGGATTCCCAAGACTTAGTATGTATTATTGAATATACCCTTGTAGGTATCTCATATAGTCCTTCATCGTTTGTCAATAGCAAACGATTTCTATAATTCTCCCAGGGAATTGGAAATTTATTATTCAAAACCCCGTTGTTCAATTTTTTAACCAATTCATTAAGTGCATTTATAGTGTACAATGTATTGGATTGTTTCTTTCTATGTATAGAAATAGTATCTATAGTGCCATCTGTAAATTCATCTGTTGCTTCTACATTATATGTACAAATCAATTGATGGTAATCATTTTCATTTTGAAATACATATATCTTATCAAAAATGATTTCATTACACACTATAATTAAATCTATAGTTTCGTATAGTTTATTTCTTTTACAAAATGTTGCTAATAATTGTGTCTTCATATTATTTCTTTTTTGTCCTTAGTGCCAAGTTAGCTGAAGCATATTGAATTTGCTTTATTCTTGGCGGTGGACCAGAATCAACATTTTTATCATTTAAAGGTAAGTAGCCCTTATCGTGTAATCCAAAATCGGAAGTTGAAAAGTCTTTTCCTTTTTCTCTTATATCAACATTTTCATCACCCACAACCACTTCAATAAACTTTAACTTAGATGGTAAATTTAATTCTTTCATTTCTTTCAAAGTCTTCATTCCAGAATACTCTCTATGTAATAACTCTACAATAGCAGTTCCCATTCCTTCCATATCGTATTTTATATTATATTTTTTAGCCTTTTCCCTATGAAACCTATCAACCTTTTTCATAAAATTTTCAAGTTTTTCACTTTCATTTCCAAACTTACTAAAAAGTTCACTTGCTATATTTTTCATTTCATCTATACTATCTACTTTCTGTATACTTTTTATTGTTTCTAAATCTTTTACTATTTCTTCATCTTTTATATCTTTAACTTTATTTATAGAACCTCTATGTAAACCTTCTAATGAACTAAACTTTTCTTTATGTTCAGGATAAACATTTGAAAAATGCTTTAAAAATTCTGACGCTGAAGAACCAGGCTGTTGTTCTTTACCTCTTTGAGATTTAATACTATATCCTTCAATAGTTTGTGCTTCACCTGTATCTGAATCTCTATTAACAAGTACAACATCAGCTAATGGATAATTACCAGATTTTGGTAAATAAGTTTCTTTACCTTCTGCAAGATATAACATATACGTTGCCAATTCACCATAATCTTTTAATACATTTTTACCCTCATCCTCATTTAACTCCATAGCATTATGTACTAATTCTGAATATTCTTCTTTTATTACTGAACGAATTCCTTCTAACTTCTCTTGAGGATCTCTATCACTTTCTATAATTCCATCTAAATCTTCTACAAAATTTGTAAAATACTTTTTAGTCTTATCATCAGCATTATTCTCAATATAATCTCTTGTTGCATCTACAACAAAGTTTATATTATCAACAAAAGTTTGAGGTTTTTGTGGATCTAATGGTTTTCCGAAAAATACATCTTCTCCTAATGATACACCTTGATTTTTTTCTATATCATCTGCTGTTTGCTTACTTAACAAATCAGTTCCTTTTGAAGAAGGAATATTTTCTAATATAGCACCTGGTTTCATGGAAACAGGATCGTGATCAACTATAGGTGGTTTATCTGTTAAATATCCTGCACCTTGTTTAAATTTTGGTCTTTCCTCAATACCCATTTCTTTAAGTTTTTCTTCAACTTTATTCCAATTTCTTAATAACTCATTTTTGTGTTTATTTCTATCAGAATAATGTGGTGATTTATCTGATGCTGATTTTAAACCACCTGCTTTATCCAAAGCAGTACCAATATAAAGTTGACCACTTCTAGCATTACCACTAATTCTTAATAAACCAAGATTATCTGCATCTACCTTATTTATTTTTACATCTTTTCCTGCAGCTATCATTTGTAATTTTGCATATAAAACTCTAGCTCTTCGACTCTGTTCTGCTTTACTAATATCCTTTTCTTTAAATGATTTACTTTTTTGAGAAGCGATTTTTTCAAAATATTGCATTTGCTCTTCAGGAACATTTGAAGATGGTTTAGATTCACCTTTCTCTACTTCTTTTTCTGCTTTCTCTCTGCTAATTGGATCGTGTTTTTCGGGATTAGGTTTAACAACTGAATAAACATTTCCAGTTTCTTTATTTTTCACATAATATTTTCCACCCGATGCCTTAGCGTACTTAGGTTTCTCTTCGGCTACTCTTTTTCTTTCTTCTTCTTTATGTGTTTTTCTATCACTCCAAGAATTTACAGGTGTTTCTTCACCCAAAAGAGTTTTAATGGCATAATCAACATCCTCTACTAACATACCTTTTGCTATAAGATAGTTTTGTAAAGCGTATATGTGCTCTTTCTTATCTAAGTATGGTACTGAATAGTACTCTTCTGCAAAATCGTTGAAAAAAGTTTTCCATTCAAACATTAAAATTTCTCCGTAATATCTACAAGGTTATCATAGTTTTTACCCCAAGCAACTTTTGTTGGAAACTTATTATTTTCCAAAACATCTTTCAATTCTTTTAAAAATGGTAATCCATCTTCTATATGCATATCAAATAAAAATGAATCGTAACTGTACAATATAAACTTACTTTTATATTTATTCATTAATTGTCTAACCTTTTTTATAACTACCACATTTGTTTCAGTTTCCAATAATTGAATGTAATAATTAAACAATTTGTTGGCGTTAAAATTACTTCCCTTTATTTCTCTACTATAAATATCTGATTTGATAAAATGTTCTTCTTTATATATATTCCAAAGATTATTTACATAGTCATATACACTTGAAAAAAATGGATTTAGTTGCCACACTTCTATCGGTATTCCACCATAAAGATACTGAAATGATCTCCTTTTTGATTCTTCATAATCACAATTATAATATTTTGCCATATGCTCATGTACTGAACCTTCGGGGAATTCATATTCTACTTTATCTGCTATTAATCTCAAGTGATATGCATCATAATCAAACTCAACCAATTTACCCTCACTACCAAATCTACTAATAAATTTTTCTCTACTACGATCACTCTTATTTAATGCTGCGAAATTAACTCCACCAAATCTATTTGATGGACGACCTGTGGAAGTGAATGGATTGTATTCTGAATATGCCATACCTTCAGTTGTTTGTAACCCATTTTTTTCTATATGTATAAAGTTATCAAACATTTCATTATTATATGTCAAAATGTCAGAAGTGTCATATTTTGAAAGAATAACCTGCATTTCCATTGCTATCTTATATAAATGATATGTGAATTTCATTATAGGAATAGATGCGTTTATATCTTCTTTCTCATAATATTTCATATGATAATCTCGAATTGTATCATTAAGATATAAATCTAAATTAGTTTTCTCACCTGTATTCCAATAGTTAAGTAAATTTACATCAATGAAATTATCTAAATGTGTAAGATGATATGCTTGTTTTTTATCAAGAGTGTATATTGGTTTGTTTTTATTATTTATTATACGTAAATCTTCAAACTGAAGATTTTTTGCATCTGTGTGATTAAATGTAAGTGTGAAAGGGTTTCCATCAATTAAAAAAAGAACAAAAGATAATTTTGTTTCTACAGGATGTTTTTTGTAATCAACGGGAACGGGAAGTGCTATGATTTGATTTGCTTCCTCATAGTCTTGCAAGAAAGCATTGAATTCCATGCTATTTTCTATAAATTTCAATTTATAACCTTTATTGGATCATAAATATAAAGCTTATTACCCAAATTCAATTAAATTATATATCTTATGTCTAATTTGTGGAAATTTTTCTTCTGCCAAATCTACTGCTCTACGATTTAACTCTTCTTGCTCCTCTGGATTACTACTTAAAGACCATCTTATTTTAACTTTGGCATAAGTAGCGTCTGCTACTTTAAAATCTTTGCCTTCTATTTCCAAAATAGGTGCGTGTGTATCTGATGCTAACTGTACAAAAAATCTATCAAAAAATCCTTTTTTATAATTAACTGGTTTTGGTTCTACTTTTTTATTTCGAAAATAAAAAGATGTTGGTGGATTATTATCTGTGGCTTCTAAGTAACCTTCAAAATCTGTTAGGTTTCTCTTTCTAATAATTATTTCTGAATGCTTTGCTGGTGAAGAAAGAGTTTGATATACAATTTGTTTATTTTTAGTTATTATTTTATGAAATTCTATACCACTTGGAACTGCAATATCTGGATTATTTTCATACACAAACTCTTGTATATCAGTAATTCCTGCTGAATATTCTATTTGTTCTATTCTGTTATCGTTTTGTAATATAGCCATTAAACGTTCCTGCCACCACCGCCCATAGGTCTGTTATTTTTGTTGAGGCCAGGGGAAGGTTCAGGTTGATCAGACTGCTCTGATGCATCAATTTCTTTTTGTTTTTCAGGAGTTATCTTATATTTAGATATCTTTCCTACATTAGCTGTTAAATATTCCGCAAATGATAAATATGGTGGTGCTTTTGAATCACCCATTTTATCTGCATATATTTCTTCAAGCATTTCACTCATTGGTTTTTTTTCCCCCAAACCATAATCAATTCTCATTAAACCTCTTAATGTAGTTTTCCAACCACTACCATCTACTCTGTGATTTATATCCATAATTTGAAAAACTGTTGCATCTCTATATCTTTTTGGAATATATGTACTTGAAAATGCCTCTCCTGGAAAAATTCCTCCTGTACCATCAATAGTTACTTCAAACTCAATTGGTGTTAAAATATCTTCTGTTTGTTTTATAGAACCTGGGCTTTGATGTAAAAAATGTAATAAAGCATCTTTATAATGTTTTCTTATTTTACCATTTCTATCATATAAAAATGTATAATCTAATGCTGTTGATTCTTTATCTCTTGTTCCTTCAACGGTTGGGTCTTTTTCTTTATCATAATCAATACCATCATTTAAAATATCCATAATTTGTTTTTCTGTATATTGTTTGATAATTTCTGCTGCATCTATTACTATTCCTTTTTCGGCTGACACATTTATTTCTTTTATCCTACCTTGATCTCCAGCTAATTCATTTAATCCAAACTTATTAATTTCAGTATTTCCTAAAATTCTCTCAATATTTTTATTAATAACATCTTCTACATTATTTAATTTAGAATTAAATAACTTTCCTAAAGCCCTTGCTGCTTTATCTCCTGACATTTCTTCATTCGAAGCTTCTTTAGCAGATAAATTTCTTCCATACATTGCTACTGTTGCCATCTGTGATGGTAATTTAGTAACCATATTTTGATTAAATACTATAGAATTAGTTTGCCAAGTTGGAAATATCATTAAACCTTTATTATTATATTTATCTTTAACATTACCTGTTTCCAAATTCATACTCTGATTATCAAGTAAAGCTCTTACAGGTTTTTCTGGCGAACCTTTTTCTATAACCTTAACCGTACTACCGTCTTCGCTAGTTGCTAACTCAAAATCCCAAATTCCACCACAAGCATCACTTATATTAGCTAATAAATTTTTTAATCCACCTTCAAAGGTATTGCTAGTTTTCATAGATTCACTAATTAAATCTGCGTGAATAAGTAAATTTCTTAAATATCCCTTTTCTTTACCATATTTAAAATCTCCATCTTTATCCTCACCTTTAGTTGCTTTAAGTAAATCTTTCCCTCTTTCTGAAAAACTTTCGAAAGTATCATCATCTTTTTCTTCACCTGTCGCTTTTACTGCAAATGCTGGTAGTTCCCTTACCTTTTCTTCTATTTTTTTCCATATTTTTCGTTTCCAATAAGTTTCAAATTCGTAGTCTTTATCTTTACGATTCTTATTTTCATCTTCACCTTCCATTCTATTAAGTTCTTTCTCAAAATTTGTTGAATATGGAAACTGTCCTGGAATAATCACTTTTTCTGCATCCATAGTAATAAGACTTGTTGTATCATTACTTATCGTAGTACTTCTATACCATTTTTCTTCTTTATCCTCACTTACAAAATCTACTGATCGTATAGAATAACTTAATTTATCCCCATCAACAACTTTTCCAACACACGTATTTAAAATATTATCTTCAAACCAACCATAAGAAACATATGGTCCTATATATGGTTCAACTCTATTTGTTCGTTCACATATAATAGTATCTATATAAGATTCCATTTGATCACCATACCTAAGATCTAATAACAGTTGTTTAAAATTATCAAATAATAATCTTGGTGGAACATTTTCTATATAACTATTGTCTTCATCACCCACAAGCCCTTGATCTTTCAGCTGTGATTGAATGTTATCATCACTAAAAACTTCTCCGTGTTCCGTTTCACGTTTTGACCAAAAATCTCTTTTACCTCTTATTTGATTTTTTAAGTCTTCTGAAATTTCAAAAGTTGGTGCTTTTTCTGAATCTCCCATTGGTGTACTAAAAACATTCATAGATGGTGATATTATTTGAGTAGAACAATCAAATCCACCATCATCTCTTCCTGTCCACGAAAAGTTTTTAACAATTCCATACACCATATCTTGGTGTCCTTGACCTTGTTTTCTAATAACATCACTTAAAGCACCTATTTTTCTTGCATCCATTTCAGCCCAATTATCATAAATAAATTCTTGTGGTATGTGACCTGGCCACATCCAACCAAACTCTAATGCTACTGATACTCCAGGTGATAAAAAGAATGGTGTCAACCTTTCTAATGTATCAAAATCCCAACATATCCATCTTATATCAGCTTTTCTTACTGCTTTATATGCACCTTCAATACCTGTAGATATACTTTTTAAACCAGCTATTGGTCTATGTAAATTTGTTCTATCATAAACTTCATCAAAAGTTCCACGAATTCTACCTTTAATTGGGGAAAATTGTGCAGTTCCGCCAGTTATAGGATCAGTTGTAGATTCTATTGGTTCTACAGATTCTTCTCCTGCTGAAATTACTATTGGTGTTCTTGGATTATTTGTAGAAGTACTAAGTGCAATCATTCTTGCCCAAACGGTTCTTGCTGATAGATAATCAGACTTTTCACCTGATAATGGTTCGGTTACAGCCTTACCTTGTTTACCAGACATTTTTATTTTTTCTAATAAAGTTTTTTGAACACTTTCTTCAATTGGATTTAATTGAATCATAACTTACCTATTCAATGCATTATAGTCAGCAATTATTTTTTCTATATTACCAGGTATTCTTATTTGAAAATTTGGATTTAAAGTTGTTCTACCTTTACCTAAACCATTTGCTTTTGCTATAACCCACCATAAAGTAGAATCTTTGTATTGTCTATGTGCAATTAAATCTAATCGTTCACCATACTTTGGATATATAAATTTATCCTCATCGGATATAGGAATTTGTGGATATAAAGTTGATACACGAACTCTTTTACCTTGTTTATTAATCTTCACTCTTATATTTTCATATCTATTCATAT
>CEQE01148873.1_pt1 | contig 12470 bp, 10 predicted proteins | sample 356201 | NCBI WGS metagenome assembly CEQE01 (sample SAMEA2619970, study PRJEB7988) | marine metagenome | biome: marine biome (ENVO:00000447); feature: mesopelagic zone (ENVO:00000213) & marine oxygen minimum zone (ENVO:01000065); material: "saline water (ENVO:00002010), including plankton...
ATAAAATCACCTATTTTTTGGCGCATGACCAGGAGCGAGAGAAAATCGCTGCCGCGGGGCATGATTTCGCCCTAGCGAATTATGCGGCAGAACATTTCTGGCAGAAAATATTACAGAGGGCTTTATGATGCCGGCATCATGTCACGGTAGCTGGTCAGTAGTTCTTTAAACTTCGCCGCAACCTTTTTGCCTGCAACAGCATGTGGGGCATCTTCGTCTTCACTTTGCCCCGGATATTCTTCGAGCAATTTATAGCTATCCCGTTCGGTTATTCGATCCCACCAGGCTTGCACGTGAGGGCGATCTTCGAGCCATAGATCGAGCAACCGTAATAGATCAAGCACTTTGATAAACGGCCCATGGGTCGTTTCCACGAGACTGATCGCATCCCCCATAATCCAGGGTCGTCCGTCAGATAGAGTTTTTTCAGCCTTGGCAAAAATCCTTTCCCAAGCGCCGACGGCTCGCAGGACATAGGGAGAGTCCAGTCCTTCCCGGATACAGGATTGTTGACGATGAATGCGGTCAATATCGGTCACCTGCTTCCAGCGCGCCTCCATTTTTTCGATCGGCACCGCCAGCCGAAACTTAGTGACAAAATTGATTGACGCCGTCGCTTGATAGCCAGATTCGTCGCAATCTTTTATCCATTCCTCTAGATACGCACGTTCAACCGGATCGGCGGGAATCAGGGCGGGATCATCTTTGAGCCCGTCAATGTAGCGGCAAATAATGGAAGATTCCCGGATAACTCTCCCATCGTGGACCAGCGTCGGCACCTGTGATTTAGGGTTGAGTTTTTGGTATTCCGGCGTGAACTGATCCCCATCCATCAAGACGATTTTGTGCGCTACCCAATCATCGATACCTTTTTCAGCCAAGGTCATCACTGCACGATTGGAACAAATTGAATCCGCTTCTTCCAAATAATAAAGTTCGAGCATCACCTTCCCCCTATTCTTACAAGCGGAGCTAAATCTCGGCTTCGCTGACTTTCGATACTTTGCAAAGTAGAGCGCGGAGTTGATAAGTACCCATTTGCGGATCAAACGGCGGCTCGACACTGGTCAGCACATTGGCATTTGATTTCCATACACCATATTCAGGCGCCGGGTCTTCCGGGAACCACCAGCCAAATTCAGTGTTAATGACACGGGGGTCAATACCTTCCGTCAGCTTGGCGCGTTGGCGAATTTTGCCCCGGCTGTTTTCAATCCACATCCAGTCACCATCGGTGATGCTATGTTTGGCCGCAGTAGTCGGGTGAATTTCAGCGATTGGCTCGCGGGCACCTTTACGACACGAATCGATTTGGCGTCCTTCGGAATTAAAGAAAAATGGGATGCGCCCGCCGGTGGTTAATATCAGCGGATAGTGCTTGGCCATTTCCGGCTGTGAAACCGGGCTTTCCGGTGGTTCAGAGTAAAAGGGCAGCGGATCATAGCCCATTTCCTCGAACCGCACGGAATACAGCTCCAGCTTGCCGGTCGGTGTCTTAAATCCGTCGGTCTCATATTTGCGGTATTTCATTGGCACTTCATAAAAGCCGACTTTTTTCAAATCTTCGAAGGTAAGACCCGTGCCGCCCGCCGCCATCTGCAGCTCATAGACTTCCTCAGGGGTTTCGGTGCCAACATCAAGATTGAGCCGCCGCGCCAGTTCAGAGAAAATTTCCTCATCCGATTTGCATTCATAGGTCCTGATCGCCTGCTGGTTGGCGCAGATGACATTGCCGGCAATGGTCGGCAATCCGGCGACCTCGTTGATCTCAGGCCAAAAAGCAGCGGGCAATACAATATCTGCGAGTTCCGCTGTCGGCGTCATAAACAAATCCGCATTGACGATGAAATCGAGGTTTATCAGTGATTCATAAACGAGCTTGCTGTTGCCATAGGTCGTCAGCGTATTGTTGCCGAAGATCAGAAAGGCTTTAACCGGATAAGGTTCACCCGTTCGCATCGCTTGCAGAACGGTTGGGATATGGGCCGCCGGCAGCGCTGCTCCCTCACCGCACAACATTTTGAAATGCTCAAAGCCGAGACGTTTGGCGTTTTGTTCTTCTGATAAATTATCGATGTTGCTCGGCACCGGCCCCAACCCATGCATACCCATAACCCAGCCGCCTGGCACATCAATATTGCCGGTGATCGAGGGAATGATCGCGACCGCCCGAACGGTTTGGATGCAATTAGGCGTTTGCTCCAGCGCGACCCCCCACTCCATCAACGCCGGTTTGATCGTTGCCAACATACGGGCGGCTTCGCGGATTTTATCAGCCGGCACCCAGGTTATTTCTTCCGCCCATTCCGGCGTCATATCTTTAACGCGGACCGCCAACTCGTCATAGCCATGGGTATAATTATCGACGAACTCTTTATCCTGCAGCTCTTCTTCGATGATCACATGGATCATCGCCAATGCCAGCGCATCGTCGGTACCAGGTCGGAGTTGCAGCCATAGATCAGCCTTTTTGGCCAAATAGGTTTCGCGGGGGTCAACTACGATAGTTTTTGAACTGGCTTTGAGGCCATCCCTTGCATTGAAACGAGTTTCCCCGTCAGGACCCGAATTCAGCGGCTGGTGGCCCCAAAAACAGATAACTTCCGCTGTAATATCGCTGAGAAAATCACTGACCGGAAGGTCGCCCATGGTTTGAGTACAGGCATTGACGCGCGGGTGAAAGCATTGGGCAAAGCCGGGTTCGCTCCAATTGGGGCTGCCGAAAGAATAGGCAAAGCGCGAGACCCAGCGAATATGATGACGCCCGGTGCCGGTACCGAGGTGAACCGCCTCAGCGCCGTATTCATTTTTGGTTTGAGTTAGTTTTTCGGCAATCTCATCCAGTGCATCATCCCAGGAGATGCGCTGCCAATCGCCTGAGCCTCGCTCGCCTTTGCGCCGCATCGGATATTTAAGCCGGTCAGGGTGATAGACCATTTCTTTGGCAGCATTGCCAATGGGACAAAGGCGGCCCTGGTTAAATGGGCTATCAGGATCGCCTTCGACTTTCACCAGCACATCATCTTTAACATGCAGTAAGGTTCCGCACCCGCCATGACAACTCCGGCACACACTTTTGAGAATTTGCGTGTCCTGGCTCGACGTTTGGGATTTCGGCTCAACGACTTGATCCATAAGGCCTCGCTGTTGGTGTAAATCTGATTTAATTACCAATCAGATTTATAATGTAAGAATTATAAAAAGGCGACCACATGGCGCCAAAATCAATCCGGTTGAGAAACGACCTAGGTGACGACCACTTAGCAAGGAACAAACTAATGAATAATATTTAAAAGTAACGGTGCAATATTCAGGAGTTTTATTTCATCAAAAGTCAGAACTTGTGATTATGATATGGGCATTGCCAAATTATTCGAGATATCTCTTGAATAATATTTTAAACGATCACCATAACTGTAGAGGAGCCCGTTTATAAGTGATGCCTAATTACTTTTAAGCTCTTATATTTAAAGCGATTAATAGTATTATTTATTGCTGCGTTCATCAAAAGTTTTACACATCACAAAAATTAGCATTTTGACGAAAATTAGCGGAAATGGGAGATTAATCACCCTATAATTATTGGTTGGAATCTTATTTTGTTACTGCTTTACAATGAGTTGCGACCACACTCTCATAAATGGATTTGAATCAAACCCTTTCCCGGCAATTGCCAGACTTTATACGGCGAAACTTATCGACAGACTTATCCACAACCAATTTGGTTTGATTTGTTGTGCATATGTCACATAAATTCTAACTATATTTTCTGCACTTAGAGAAACTATTGAGATCATTGAATTTTTTGCCAAAGAGCCGATCAAATTCGCAAATGAAGTTTGCCGCAAACATCGCGATCAGGTAAATCTATACCAATAGGTTATATAAAATTCAGCAATACAAAGGGGAGTAATAATGTCAGGTGAAATGATCAATATTGCCGCCACAGATGGTGCCAGCTTTAATGCCTATTGTGCCAAACCGGCAAGCGGAAGTGGACCAGGAATTGTCATGATCCAGGAAATTTTCGGCATCACGGATTGGATTAAAAAAATCGCTGATCGCTACGCCGAACAAGGTTATGTGGTGGTGGCACCCGATATGTTCTGGCGTTTTGACCCCGACTTCGTCGCCGATCCCAGCAAGCCGGAAGAACTTGAGAAAGCTTTTAGCTATTTGCAGACGGTTGACCATGACAAGGCGGTCGATGATATGGCAACGTCTTTGGCAGCGGTCAAAGCAATGCCCGAATGCAACGGCAAAGTTGGCGTCACCGGTTTTTGCCTCGGCGGTACGTTCACTTATCTCGCCGCCGCCCGGTTGGAAATAGATGCCGCCGTCGCCTATTACGGCACGCAAATCCATGAATATCTGGACGAAGGCAAAAACGTCACCTGCCCGATGATCTTCCATATGGGTGAGCAAGACGATACTTTCTCGGTTGAAGACCGCAACAAGATCCATGGCGCCCTGATCGGCAAGGAAAATGTTTCGATCTACATGTATGACGCGGGTCACGCTTTTGCCAATTCAGACCGGCCCGATGCCCATAACTTGGCGGCGGCAGAGGCTGCGCATGAGCGAAGTTTTAAGCTCTTTGATACACTTCTATAACAAGGAACATATAATTCATGACTGATTCTGCTCGGGGAGCAAGTGTGGGCCCCCTGTCCGGCCTGCGAGTTTTTGATCTTACCCGCGTTTTAGCAGGTCCGAGCTGCGTGCAAATACTCGGCGATCTTGGTGCCGATGTGATTAAAGTTGAGCGCCCAGGTCTGGGCGACGATACACGCAAGTTTGGCCCTCCCTTCGTCAAAGACCCGGCGGGCAACGAAACCACGGAATCCGGATACTATCTCACCGCCAACCGCAACAAGCGCTCGATCAGCCTCGACCTCACCAGTAAGGAAGGTCAGGCGCTGGCCAGAAAAATGATCGCTAAATGCGATATCCTGGTGGAGAACTTTAAGGTCGGTAATCTGGCGAAATACGGCTTGAGCTATGACGACCTCAAGGATGAGTTTCCAAGCCTCGTCTATTGCTCAATCACCGGCTTTGGCCAAACCGGTCCGATGGCGACCCAGCCCGGCTATGATTTCATGGCCCAGGGCATGAGCGGTATGATGAGCATCACCGGCGAGAAAGGCGGTGAGCCGCAACGGGTCGGCGTGCCGATTGCCGACCTCACAGCGGGCCTCTGGGCGGCTATTTCGATCAATGCAGCGCTGCGCCACCGGGAAGTAACGGGTGAAGGCCAGCAGGTCGACATATCGCTCCTGGACACCCAGGTTTCAACGCTCTCTATACAGGGGCTGAATTATTTGACCTCCGGCGAAGTACCGGGATTGCTCGGCAATGCGCACCCCAATATCGTGCCCTATCAGGTGTTCCCGACGGCCGACGGTAATGTCATCATCTCGGTCGGCAATGACGCCCAATTTGAGCGCTTTTGCGACTTTATCGAACGCTCCGAACTGGCAACCGATGAGCGCTTTAAGACCAATGATATGCGGGTGCGTAATCGCGATGAGCTGACGGAAATACTCAATGCGGTCACGGTTCAAAAATCCTCTGACTATTGGCTCGAAGGTCTAGATGAGATCAAAATCGCCAGCGGGCCGATCAATCGCATCGACCAGGTGTTTGCCGATCCGCAAGTCCAGGCCCGTGAGATGGAGATTGAGATGGATCACCCGGCCGCCGGCGATAAGCCGGTACGCATGATCGGTAGCCCGATCAAGATGTCCGCCACCCCGGTGAGCTATCGCCGCACACCGCCGATGCTGGGAGAGCATACGGAGGAAGTGCTGGAAGAATTGCTCGACATCAGTGCAGAAGACTGTGCGGCGCTTAGAGATAAGGGCGTGATTTAGGCAATTAGGTATCATCTGCCGGATCACTGAACAATATGGTATTGTTCCGGTCGTGAACTAGATCTTAGGTCGGCCTTTTTTACCTGGGTTGCGAGAGGCCCTTATTTCATCTTGGCGAGCACCCGCTCCAGTTCTCTACGCCGCAGGTAGTACCGGCCGTGACCACCTCTGCCGCCACCCAGTGAGAATACTTGCTTGCCGTTCTTATCGTAGATAAAAGCGGCCGGAATGCTGAGGACAGTGCCGAAATCCTTGGAAACGGCTTTGGTGCCCAACACAACTTTGATGCTTGGGTCGACAACGCGCAAAAAACGCTTCATTCGTGACGGCGACAGACCGGTCAAATCTTCGATCCAATTAACCGCAATTATGTTTTACATTGTCCGGCCCATTTTCTTTGATGAAATCACGGAAGCCCCGCATCTCTGAGGCGCAAGGCGGGCACCAGCTGGCGAAAAAAGTCACCAGAACGGGTCGGCCATTGAAGGTGGATGCATCCACCGGCGTTCCTCTAATGGCTTTTAGCTTCATGAGGTTGACCTTGATTTCGGGTGTAAGCTGTTTGGTACCTCTTGCGTCAGCGCCTGAGCTGACGAAGAGAGGCAGCAACAACGATACAACGAAAAGTATCAATCGATTTATTTTCATTATTTTAACCCTACGTAATTGCAATCAAGCTTGATGCCAACTTATTAAATCAGCGACGAAAATCACAATCACGATTGGATCAATATTTGTTGATAGTATCTTACCGCCTGGGTTTGATTTAGGGTACCTCCGGTAGTACTGGGAGGGGATGCAGATCGACACCAAGAAAAAAGTTCTACTTGATCGCCGCCCTGATAGGCTTCAGTTATTTCCAGGCGCGGAATATCGAATATTCCAATAAAGGAGACGAACGTGGTTCAACTTATTGAAAGCGACATTCAAACCAAGGAAGTTCTAGACTGGAAAGGACTTCACTTGTTTCATTTTGCCGCCTCGTCCTGTTCACAAAAGACCCGGGTTTGTCTCAATCTGAAAAACATTGAATGGGAGTCGCACCATCTAGATTTAGGGGCGGGTGAAAATTACACCGAGTATTATCTGGGCATCAATCCGCGGGGGCTGGTGCCGACCTTGGTGCATGACGGCGAGGTACATATCGAAAGCAACGATATTCTCACCCTGCTGGACGAACGATTTCCTGAGGTTAAGCTGATACCACCGGGTATGGAAGGACAAGTGGCCAAATTGCTCCACCACGAGGATGATCTTCACCTGGATTTGCGCACCCTCACCTTCCGCTTTACTCAGCCGCGCGGCAAGGAGCCACGCTCAAAAGAGACGCTCAAGAATTACCGGGAAAGAGGGTCCGGCACGGTGCGTGGCGAGCGCGATGCCCATAAAGACGTCGAACTCAAGTTTTGGGAAACGGCAGCGGATACTGGCATCTCCGATGACGCTGTCCGGATTTCCACCGGCAGATTTAAGGCAGCGCTTGATGAATTGAGTGAACGTTTGCAAAACAGCAAGAATTTGCTCGGCGATGATATTACTGTGCTTGATATCGCCTGGGTTATCTACGTCAACCGGCTGGTCCGCTGTGGCTATCCGCTCGAGCGGTTGCATCCAAAAGTACACGATTGGTTTTGGCCGCTGCGCAATAGCCCGGAGTTTGACAAGGAAATGCAAGTCCCGCCCGAGGTTCAAAAAGCAGTCGACGAACGCCACGAAGAACAGCGCAAGACAGGAACAACATTAGCGGATGTCGCTGGGCTTTGATTTAAAGGTAGTTGTTGCGAACGCTTGCGAATCCGGTACCGGTTACCGGATTCGCAATTAGACCGAGTTGTTGCGAGTCCGGTAACCGGTACCTCGGAATAAAATTCTACTTTTTCTTCTTTTTGTCTTTCTTTGGATCTTTAAGCACGTCGCTGTGTTTGCGGCTCATATAGCGGTATTTGTGCGCTGGCAATTGGTAGACCCATTTAGATACAACGGCGTTGATTGCCGCCGCTTCTTTTTTGACTTTGTCGCTGGCGCCATCAGACGTGCGCGCGGCAAGCTCGGCCCAGAACTCTTCACCGTTGTTAAGCTCAATCATTTTGACATCGACGATCAAACCATCATTCGTTTTGATCTCCGTCTTAATGGTTTTATCGGCGGGAAACTTCTTCTCGCCCTTAGCCATGACATCTTCAAGCTCCAGCTTATCCAAGCCGTCTCCCATATTATCGATGTCTGACTGATACTCGACGACCCGGTCAGCCGGCATATTGTCAATTTTGAACTTTTCTTTACCAGCCCGGCTGACAATCATTTGCTGACCATCCGGATGAATGACCGCAACGTTCTGAATACGTTTACCAGCAATATTTAGAAACTCCGGCTTCACCCATTTATTGATCGTACCAGGGATATCGAGACGGCCCGAGGCCAGCCAGGACTGCGCATCACCGGGTTTTCGGATATAGCGGCCGACATTAGAAGGACCGGCCACGTCAGCATTAACCTTGCCGACAATCAGCTTGGCGAGATCGCCCGATTTACCCTTAACCGTCAGCAAAATTGATTTCGTTTTATCGCCATTCAGGTCTTCAACTTGGAGACGCGCATAAAGCTTTGGCTTTTTGGTCTTGGCTTCTCTGAGACGAAGCTCAGACAAGCCGAGTAAAAGTTCGCTCATAACTTCGTTGGAAGCGACATAGTTTTGGCGGTCGGCCATCACCCATTTATCACCTTCGCGCTTGACGGTAATGGTTTTTTTGGCGTCCTGAACAATAATTTCGGTGACACCTTTAGCCTGATCGGCAAAGCCCGGCAGCAAAAGTTTGTCTTCCAGGCCAACTTTGTGGACGGAATAGCGCGACGCCACAGAAAAACCTGCCGCCACGACGACAATTGCTGTAATGGCTGTAAATCCGATAAATGTTTTGGGATTCATAACAATCAATACTCCGTAATTTTAATCATGCGCCTGCTGCTTGTAGCGCCGGCGACGCAGGACCGCCAAAACAAGCGCCACAATCGCAATTATGATCGGCATGGTCCAAATGTTGAGAATTTTGAGCTGGGTATCCAGCTGCTCAATATCTTTCCTTAGCGCCAACTGTACGTCGCGTAATTGTTTCCGCACCGTTAGCATTTCACCGCGAAATTGCTTGAACGCTTTTTGCTGCGTCGAGGTTAAAATAATTTTGCCTTTGCCCTTCCCTTCGACGTTCAGACCCTGCAACTTACCTTGAAGCTCTTTTAACTTGCTGGAGAGCTGCTGCTCGGTTTTGCGGTACTTATCTTCGGCCAAGTTTTTAATGTCTTGGATGGTGTGGAAAGGTTTAACCGACAATCCCCGGCTCCTGAGTGAAATCAGCGCCTGACTGCCACCGAGATTTTCCAGGGAATTCACCAGGAAATCAGCATTGTTGGATACCGGTGTCGAGATTTTCTGACCAAAGAAATCCTGCTGCTGCACCCAGAAGCGCGAGGTCAGCAGATCACTGTCCGCCATCACGATCATATTCAAATCCGATTTGGATTCACCTAAATGCGGCGGCAGTTTGACGGGCTTTTTGTCGTCATCTTTTTTCTTAGCGTCTTTTTTGGGCTTAGGTGGTCCGTCCGGGAAAGCCGATTTCACTTTGCCGCTAAACCGCGCCGCGATGGTGAAACTTTTATTTTCTGATTTAAATTGTTTGAGAATGGCTTCTGGATTGATCTGACCCCGGACAAACTTTGCATCAATTCGCTGGGAAATTTTGCTGGTCTGCAAAAGAGGTATCATTTTTACGCTGGCGTCTTTTTTAAGCGCCAATGTGCCTGCACTCGCCAAGGAGATCGCCGTCAATTGGCCGGTGACAACATCATCGTCGTTTAAGGCGCGTTTATCGTAAATACCCCAGGAGAGGTAATCTGCAATCACGTCCCTGCCGTTGACGGGCGCTTGCACCCGGATAGCGCGGGTGCGGTCACCAACAAATTTATCCTCATTATAATCGATGCCCCAAACGTCAAAGAGCTTTTTAAGCTCGGACGAGCCGGCGCCGGGAGGTGCCTGCGGTGTCATCCGCGCGGTTTCATTTTGTGGATCAAGGAAGACCAATAGACGGCCGCCGCGCATAACGAATTGATCAACAGCATACATAAGGTCGTCTTCGAGAATTTTGGGATGCACCATCAATAAGACGTCGATATCGTCATCGATTTTCTTGGCCGCGGAGTCAATTGACTTAACTTCAAAGAACTGCGTGACCTGTTGCATAATCGGCCACGGTTTGTATTGCAGCATCGGATCAGCTTCGATCAACAGCGAGGTAATCAGGCCGATTTTTTTCTTCTTGGGCTGGGCTAATTCAAAGACCAGACGGGTCAGATCGTATTCCAGAAACTGTTCCCGCTGCGGATTGAAGAACGCGATGTTTTTGCGGTCATCCGTCGAGTTGACAGCGGCCATGCCAAAGTAGCCGAGCTCACCTGATTGATCGAGTGGCACACCTTGGATGCCAAACTTCACCGCTTCATCCTCTTCGACGGAGAAAGAAACCGGATTGATGACTTTAAGATTGATCTTACCGCCGGAAATCACCTGGAAATGCTCGAGCAGTTCGCGCACCCGCTTAAAATAATTGCCGTGGGGCGGACTAATTTCACCGAATGTCGGTGAATAATAAAGCCGGAAGGTGATCGGCTCATCTATCGTCTTGATGACTTCTTTGGTGCCCTCCGACAGGGTGTAGAGTTTATTCTCCGTCAAATCCAGCTGCGCGCTCTGGATTTCCAGCGACGACCAAATATTGACGAAAAATAGAAATATGGCTGCGACAACCAGTCCGGCAATCGTCAGTTTTTTGCGATCCATGTTTTCTAATGCTTGCATGGTTCTAACCTCACGATCCTCTGGTTAAATCAATGACGGCGGCGTTGACGTAAAGAAATACGCCAATGATCGAGCCGAAGAAAACGACATCTCTCAGGTCAATCACACCGCGGACAATTGTATTGAAATGGGTTAAAAAGCTCATCGAAGCCAAGGCTTCAAGAACGAATGATGGCGCCCAGCCCTGGAAGAAAGATTGCACGAGCTCAACCCCGCTCATCAGGAATAAGAAGCAGACAACCGCCGTTAGGATAAAGGCAATCACCTGGTTCTTGGTGACGGCAGAAAGGCAGGAGCCAATTGCGAGATAGCCACCGGCCATCACTAGACTGCCAAGGTAGCTGGCGATAATTACGCCATTATCCGGCGTGCCGAGATAATTGACCGTGATCCAAAGCGGAAAGGTCAACATCAAGGCAATGGCAATAAAGGCCCAGGCGGCCAGGAACTTACCGATCACCACAACCCAGGTCGGCGTCGGTAAAGTTAACAGCAATTCCACCGTCCCGGTCTTGCGTTCTTCCGCCCACAGCCGCATGGAAATAGCTGGGATCAAGAAGAGATAGAGCCACGGGTGAAAACTGAAAAATGAAGCTAAATCTGCCTGACCGCGTTCAAAAAAGGCACCCATAAAAAACGTGAGCGCGCCGCTCATGGCCAGGAAAATAACGATAAAGACATAGGCGAGGGGCGTATTAAAATATGCACCCAACTCTCTTTTAATAATGACCCAACAATTATGCATTGTCCGGTAGTCTCCCTAAAAAATTCTAATTAATGAGTGTGAGCTGGCGGAAAACGTCGTCCAAGTTGCCACTTGGCGACTGTTCCTTCAATTTTGCCGGGGAATTGTCAAAGACTATTTTGCCTTCGGCAATGATAACGGCCCGCGTGCAAACAGCCTCGACCTCTTCGAGTATATGCGTTGAGATGACGATGGCTTTATCGGCTGCCATTTCTTTTATGAGTTCGCGAACTTGATGTTTTTGGTTTGGATCGAGTCCATCAGTTGGCTCATCAAGGATCAACACGTCGGGGTCATGCAAGATGGCCTGGGCAAATCCGACCCGGCGTTTAAAACCTTTTGACAACGTATCGATGGGCTGGTTCATCACCGGGCGCAATTGCAGTTTCTCAATGGCGTAGGCAACTTGTTTTTGCTTAGCTTCGCCGGAAAGACCCCTAATTTCAGCAATGAAGTTTAAAAAACTGGCGGCCGTCATATCACCGTAAAGCGGTGCACCTTCGGGCAAATAGCCGATTTTGGTCTTCGCCTCGAGCGGATGAATTTCAACATCAAATCCACAGACGGCAGCTTTTCCGTGAGTAATCGGCAGATAGCCCGTCACCATTTTCATCGTTGTAGATTTGCCGGCGCCGTTCGGACCCAAAAAGCCCAACACTTCGCCTTTTTTGACATCAAAAGAAATATTATCGACGGCCCGCAGCGGCCCAAAATCTTTGGTCAGCCCATCGATTGAAATCATGGTATCGCCTGTCGTCATCCCAGATTCTTCCCCATAATACTTTGTGTCTCGTTTATAATTTCAAGCCACATAATTTTGTAATCTACCCCAAAGCTCAAATAACTTTCGGACAATATTTCGTGTAGTAAACGTGAGCGATAAAGAGGGGGAGCCGCTCTGTCAATCCCAAGTCTTGGATAACGCACACGGCTCCCATCTTTATTCGTTCGAACAGCCTTACATCATGCCGCCCATACCGCCCATGCCGCCCATATC
>CEQE01030502.1_pt1 | contig 12459 bp, 8 predicted proteins | sample 356201 | NCBI WGS metagenome assembly CEQE01 (sample SAMEA2619970, study PRJEB7988) | marine metagenome | biome: marine biome (ENVO:00000447); feature: mesopelagic zone (ENVO:00000213) & marine oxygen minimum zone (ENVO:01000065); material: "saline water (ENVO:00002010), including plankton...
GACGATATCCGAAACAGGCGGTTTTCATGGCCATGAGCCTGTGGATTAGTTTGAGATTTTTGATGTAATAATTTGAAACGTGATTCGCTCCCAGACCGTTTAACCATAGAGCCTTGTTTCTCGAATCATTCTTTATGATCGCTTATCGACAACACATTCTTTTTATCTTTAGAGGCTTCCTCAATAAGCCTTCCGGCCAGTTTGGAGGCGTGTTTCAATGCATCATCGCGAAGATGGGCATATCTCTGGGTCATAATCGGGCTTTTATGAGTAAGGAGCTATCGGGCCGAATCATCGAGCATCGTACGGAGCATCCGGAGCACGGAGTTCGCTGATCTTGATAGTGGATGCTCGCACTAGTCTATGGAATAGCCGTCACATAGGCCATTACGTAGCCGCTCTCGGGTCCTTCGGGGTGGACCGTAACGGCGGGATCGGCGACGAACTGCGCGTCCTGTGAGCCTCCCTGATCGAGTGACAAACGAACGCCGTCCTCGATAACCCATTGGTCGTCTTTATCCCAGATCATCGAGTAGATGGCCGTCTCATCGATATGAGCCGGACCCTGCGAGAATCCGTAGTAGCGGTATAGCCCGTCACCAAAGTCCATCCCGTTCGCCACGATGAGGCTCATGCCATCGATGTCGACCTCGAAATTGGGTTCGGCCGTAAAGCTCAGGCCATCGTTCGAGGTGGCATGATGATTGACGCTGGGGATACCGCCAGCAAAGTACTCGTAGTGATCCTCGACCCACAGTGCGTTCGGATCGAGCACAGGCGTTCCATTGACCTCGAAACGACTTCCCTCGTGAGTCCAGCTGACCAAGTCTGTCGATATCGCTGAAAACGTGTGTGCTGTAGCTCCCTCGCCGCCGCCAACGGGCCCGAGCGTATAGTACATCCGAAAGCCGCCGGGGTAGGGAACCACCGAGGGATCGACCGGGGTGCTCGTGTACCCGTTCGGAAGTCCCGCAACGTCGATGAAATGATAGGTCCAATCGGTGAGGTTACACGACCGAGCGACGACCGTGTCGTTGTGGACGGTCCTATCCCGGTCTCGCCAAATGACAAAAAACAGCCAAACTTCACCGTCAACAGTAACGACGGTCGGAACGTCGGCCTGATCGGCGACCGTCACATCAAAAGCCGTCCAGTCTAGACCGTTGTCGGACACCGCGATTCGAACGCGTTTGTTCCAAGGCCCCCAAAGATTCGGTGGTCCATCGTCGGCAGCACCGGTGGCCGGCGTGAATTCGCTGACTAGCGGACTGGGGTCGGGTGACGTCGATACGTCGCTGCACGCAGCAGCCGAAAACAACATCAAAAACAACAAGCCTGCAATACATCGCATACCCGCCTCCCTTGAGACTAAGGTATTTGGAACCTGAAACCCTCTCTTATTTTTATGCTTGATTTGTACAAAACCTTTTGAAGACATACATCCACCAGTACGCATACCTACTGAACTTGTACCCGCAGGTAGGGTCGAACTTCTCTACACCTCGCACCAAACCGATCGTTTCCTCCTGGATCAGGTCCATTTGGCAAGGGCATGTCAGCGGCACAGTTTCCTTGCGAAGAATTGGCGGAGGTTTGATCGTGGCTTTCAGTAGGGACGTCTTCCTCTGCGTTTTCAGGTCTTTTTCTCTGAATGTATTTCAATGTATTGTCTCTCGATGAATGATTAATGAAATTGTAATTAATGTGAACGGTGCCATCCGGCCCCATGGCATATCCTTGATATCCCACATCATTATCTCCCTCATCGGTTGCGAATTCCATATCGCTCCATGTTTCTCCTGCATCTAATGAGTGCCATGCAACGATGTCTGCATATATATTCTTTGGGTCAACGTAGTCTCTTTCATCTTTTGTGAAGAACCAGATGATGTCTGCTCCACCGTCATACAAAAGATGAGGGAATCGGCTTCGATTCTCAACGAGCTGAAAGGGCTCGGTCCACGAGTCCCCTAGATTGACGGATCGTGAATAGTGTATAAGTACGGTGGGTGAATTTTCGACTCCAAGGGGATACTCCATAATGCCGAGATGTAGCTCATCATTAGGACCGACTAAAAGATCTGGATCCCATTGATCTCCAGCACCGTCAGCACCTACCTTTTCCACCCAGCTCTCACCACCGTCTTGCGAAACCGCTACATAAATATCCCAATCCCCATCGCTCCTTTCGTCCCTCCAAGCTATGGCCAGATTGTTTCCATTAGTATATTGAAAGTTGAAACGGGGAAAACCAGAGTTCTGATTGTCATTGGGGCTTAACGGAATGACCTCATCCCATTGTGCCCCGTTATTGGCTGAGCGACGATAGTACACTTCTCCGATCTCTCCATCTATGTCCGTATCGCCATCATGCCATGCGATGTGGACCCTAGATTGCTTATCCACGCTAACTTGTGGAGAGTGGGGTGAAAAGCGCGGTGTTCCAGAAACCTGGGCTGAATCATTCCAAGTGATTCCCCCGTCTGCGCTATTTGCGTAGTGAACTGCATTGGACGCAGGCTCCACCCAAACAACGTGTAAATGGTCATCGGGTCCAACAGCAATGGTTCCAATCCAGCCAAAGCCTGAATTAGCGGAGAATGTCCAGGGATCATCCCAGGTCAAACCATTATCGGTACTTTTGGTAAGTAAAATATTTCTACCTACTTTATCCATTTTCAGAGTGAACAACACATAGATGATTCCTTTTGAATCGACTGCAATATTGTTCCCCACAGCACCATATTCAGTCCCAGACAGGTTAGGAAGGTCGATAGGAGGATTCGTCCAATGCTCATCAATTCCGTTGGTACCTGAGTCCCGGTTGTCACCGCATCCATGGGATAGCATCAGGACAAGTGGGAGGAGGAGGGAAGAGAGGACGGGTTTCAAGATTCGTGCTTTCGGTAGACGGATGTTGCCATGGAAGCCGTTGGCTTTTCGTATCGTGAAACCAAACATATCCAGCAGTAAATTCCGTGCCGATGTTGTTTTGTTGGGCAGATCCCCCCAGGCAACGTTAAAACCTGTTCTGGTTATCTGCCGTATTCCGCTTTTGACCTTGCATACCAAGACGATTGCTCAAGCATTGGGTTTATGTATATAAAACCAGCTAAATACGCTCGATTACAGTAGCAATGCCCTGCCCCATACCAATACACATGGTTGCAAGACCCAAGTTCCCATCGTGTTGTTCCATCACATTGACCAAGCTGCCCAGAATTCGAGCCCCTGAGCACCCGAGTGGATGACCCAATGCAATAGCCCCCCCATTCAAATTAACCTTGTCATCCATCACATCGAGCAGTTTCAGATCCTTCAACACAGCCAGCGCTTGTGCTGCAAAAGCCTCGTTCAGCTCTACATGATCAAGATCACCCACGGTAACCCCCGCTCGCTTTAATACTTTTTGAGATGCAGATACAGGGCCATATCCCATAATCGCAGGATCACAACCGGTGACGGCCATGGAGTTGATTTTGGCGCGCGGCTTCCGCCCCAGGTTTTGGGCTTTTTCAGCAGACATGATCACCATGGCGGAGGCACCATCAGAGATGGCAGAAGAGGTGCCCGCCGTCACCGTGCCATTCTTGGGATCAAACGCAGGACGCAGTTGGGCCAAACCTTCCAGATTCGTTTCGGGCCGAATCACCTCATCGGTTTCAATTAGCCGCTTAAAACCGTCAGCGTTGTACCCTTCCATAGCGATAATTTCATTAGCAAAACGCCCCTCTACTGTGGCCTCGTGGGCACGCTGATGGGAACGCACCGCAAAGGCCTCCTGCTGCTCCCTGCTAATGCCATGCAGTTTAGCCAGCATTTCGGCCGTGAGCCCCATCATCATCGATGCCTTGGCAGCATGTTTACTCAACGCGGGGGTTATATCTAAACCGTGCATCATATCCACGTGCCCCATATGCTCCACGCCACCGACCATAAACAGATCACCGTTGCCGGTTTGGATGGCTTGGGCTGCACTATGAACTGCAGACATGGATGAGCCACACAGGCGATTCACCGTTTGGGCTCCCACGCTGTACGGCAAGCGGCTCAACAAACCAACCGCACGAGCCATATTAAAACCCTGCTCTTTGGTTTGGTTCACACAGCCCCAAATCAAGTCTTCCACTTCTGCCGCTTTGATTTCTGGATTGCGATCCAATAGCGCATCCACTAATTGCGCTGACATTTCATCCGCCCGCAGATGACGAAATGCACCGCCCTTTGAACGTCCCATAGGGGAGCGCACAGCATCAACAATTACTGCATCATTTGCTTTTAAGCTCATTCGTTTTCCCCTTTGGATTATGCGTAGAAACGCTTGTTTTGAACAACCATGGTTTGCATGCCAACAGTAGGACAGTACAGGGCACCCAGTGCTTCGTAAGCTTTCGCCTGCTGGCAGAAACTGGAAACACCGATACTGTCGATATAACATATGGCGCCCCCCCGGAATGGAGGGAAGCCGATACCATAGATCAATCCCATATCAGCCTCTGCAGCAGAAGCAACAATACCCTCTTCCAGGCAGCGCACAGTCTCTATGCAGAGTGGCATCATCATGCGCTCAATGATCTGTTCATCAGTTAATTCCTGAGTCTGCTTGACCAGGGGGGCGATCAAACCGGCAGTTTCTGAGGCTGCTACTTTACGTGGATGCCCCTTGCGATCAGGCTCGTAGTTGTAAAAACCTTTGCCGTTTTTCTGGCCCAAGCGCCCGGCTGTCACCATTACATCGATGGCTCCCTGGACATCACTGGCCATACGATCGGGATAACCTTCAGCTATCACCTTCTGGGCGTGAACCGCAGTATCCATGCCTACAACATCAAGCAAGTAAGCCGGCCCCATTGGCAAGCCAAATTTTTCCATCACTTTGTCGATGCGCTGAAAATCAATACCATCTTCCAGCAACTTGCCAAATCCGGTAAAATAGGGAAACAACACCCGATTGACCAAGAACCCCGGGCAGTCATTAACCACAATGGGGGTTTTACCAATAGCTTGTGCATAAGCCACTGTGGTTGCTATCGCATGCTCACTGGACTGTTTGCCGCGAATCACTTCCACCAGGGGCATGCGGTGTACGGGGTTAAAGAAATGCATACCGCAGAAATTTTCTGGATGCTTCAAACCCTCTGCCAATGTTGATATAGAGATGGTAGAGGTGTTGGATGCCAACACGGTACCTTCGCTCACAGACTCTTCCACTTCAGCCAGAACGCTGACTTTAACCGCTGGATTCTCCACCACCGCCTCTACGACCAGATCCACATCAGCGAAGTCGCCATAACTCTGGGTTGCACGAATATTATTCAGGACCGATGCCATTTTGCTGTTGGTCATTCGGCCTTTATCTACTCGCTTGGTCAACAGTTTGGAGGCCTCATCCAGGCCCAGCCGCAGGGCCTGCTCGGTGATGTCTTTCATCAAAATAGGGGTGCCACGACTGGCAGATTGGTATGCTATGCCGCCACCCATTATGCCCGCTCCCAATACGGCCGCCCGGTCAACCTTAGACGCTTTTGATGCCAGTGTTGCAGCGGCTTTCTTGATCCGTTGATCACTTAGAAACAGCCCCACCAGGTTACGACATACGTCGGTCTTGGCTACTTTAACAAAACCCTTGGCTTCAACTGCGATGGCTTTATCACGTCCCAGGGCCGCATGTTTCTGAATCGTTTTGATCGCTGCCACAGGTGCAGGATAGTGAGGACCCGCTTTACCGGCGACAAAACCTTTAGTTGTTTCAAATGCCATCAGGGTGTCCAACTGACCTAATTTCAAGGGCCGCTGCTTCTCTTCGCGCCTGGCAAGATAGTTCAGTTTGCTGGCCCCACCAGTGGGGTGTAGTGTGTTGCACTGGGCCAATAAATCCAGCGCAGCATCACGCACTTTCTCAAGCGGAACAACCACATCGACCGCCCCTTCAAAAAAGGCATCCTTGGCTTTTTTCTCACCTCCCGCACAGATCCATTCAAATGCGTTGTCCGCACCAATCATCCGCGGCAAGCGAACAGTTCCCCCCCAACCCGGGAAGATGCCAAGTTTAACTTCGGGTAAGCCCACTTTGGCACCCTCAGCCATCACGCGATAGTCCGCACTCAAGGCAAGCTCAAAACCTCCGCCAAGGGCCAAACCATTGATCGCGACTACGGTGGGACACGGCAAGTCTTCAATCGCTGAAAATGTCCCATTGATCTCCATATTCAGCGCGATGATCTTTTCATCGGGTTTTTCAAACACCCTATGGAACATAGTGATATCTGCACCGACGATGAAAACATCTTTGGCGCTGCTGATCAGCAGGCCTTTAAGGTCATCACGCTGTTGTAGCAGCTTTACCGTTTCATTCAGCTCGGTCAGGGCCGTTTGATTGAACTTATTGACCGATTCGCCTTCAAGGTCAAACTGCAGTTCAAAGATGCTGTCACCAAGATGGTTCAGCTTGAAGGCTTTTCCTTGATAGATCATTCATTCACCTAATGATTATTGTCCAGCGCCGGATTAAATATAAAACGAAGCTGTATTTATCCTTTCGTGGAAAATCGTGGAAAACAGAAAGGGGCTTAGAGATAAGGAGTTCCTTTTTGGAAGCGAACAAGCCGAAAAGTCCGTCTTGTATACGGCATTAAAATCAACCACGACATACGGTATCTTCCGGTTTTCACTGCGCCTTGAAAACAGAATGGCAACATTGAAGCATAAATACAAAATATCGATCGGAGTGTCAAGCAGAAATATTTATAAAAATTGGCGCATTTTTGTCAAATTTGGCCGTAGATTACCTGTCCAGCCGGATTGCTGGCAATATCTTGATAGAGTGACTTCAGAGGATTCCAAACGATTATCGAATCGCCTCGGATATTTGGGAACCCTTAAGTTGAGAATGCGGTTTGCCTTCATAAATTCGCCATTGAATACGGCCGAGCTGATGACATGATGGGGCTATCTGACCCCGATACAAACATAATCTGAGGTACGGACAAGTCGTATGCCCTTTGCCAAAAATGCAGATCTCATTTTTTTCTCTTCAAGGCTTTCTGTTTCATATTGATATTATCAAAAGAACAATCAACTTGCAATACAAGACACTGGTTCTGCCCTGTATGAAAAAACTTCTTTACAGATGGCTTCAACCCTGTTGACATTATGAGGCACTCAGGCAGTTAAGGCCAGATGATCCAATGGTGTTTATAAACCCGCACGTTAGCATTAAAAATGTGCTAAAGCCCAAAGAAGAGGTACAATGAAACAGAACTTTCTGAGAACATTGCACAGGATTCTCTTTTATGTGCTTTGTCTATGCTTCGTGATTAGTCCAATTTATGCAGCCGGTCAATCCGACTGGATTGGAACGACATCTCTCCCTGAAGCCATCGATTGGCCGGATCTAACTTTAGTCTATGGGAATTATATCTACAGCTCGGGTGGCGCGGAGCAGACTCCAGGAAAAAGTCTCTATTTCGCACCTGTCCAAGTCGACGGGAGCCTTGGAGACTGGAAGTCAACGCTTAACCTTCCGGCCGGATCTTATAATGCCTGGATAAACTATGCTGCGTTTGCGGTAAATAACGGTGTCATTTACAGCATCAGCGGCCAGCCTTGGTTTAGAGTATCGTCCAACAGGGTCTACTTTTCCAAGATCCAGGCTGACGGAGCTATTTCTGACTGGTCTGAGACGGTATCCATACCTGAGGCGAGGATGAACAGCAGCGCTTTTTTTTACAACCAGCGTCTTTATCTGACCGGTGGATCGCAAGGCTGGTACGCCACCGACCTACCAGTCAGTACAGTGTACTACACATCGGTCTATTCTGACGGCACATTGGGTGACTGGACAACCACGGAACCCTTGCCTAGAGCACGGAGTTTTCACACAAGTACAGCTTATAATAACTTTGTCTATACCGCTGGCGGACAGTATAAAGACATGGATAAGACTGCGGTGGAAGTGCTCTACGCGCCTATACTGGCATCGGGCGCAATTGGGACTTGGCAAGAGACGACACCGCTACCGGATTCGGAAGGAGCCAATCTGGTTGGTTGTCAGATATTTGTACGTGGTGGATGCATGTATGTGCTTAAGCGGCAGGGGAACCATTTCAAGACGGATATCAAAGCTGATGGCAGCATAGGTGCCTGGACCTCTTGGAAAGCGACGTCGATCGGTGTATCCGGTGGTGATACCGGTGGTTTTGCCATGAGTGAGAACACAGAACATTTCTATGCTTTGGGCGGTGAGCTTGATGGTGGAATCATTAACCAGGTTCAATACACCGCTATTCCAACATGTGCCGATGGAGGTGGAGGCTTCTGCTTTGTCACCACGGCCGCTTATGGTTCACCAATGAGACCTCGCGTCAAACTGATGCGCGAATTTCGTGACCGCTACCTGCTTACGAATGCGGCGGGAAATGCTTTTGTAAAACTGTATTATAATCACTCACCTCCCATTGCTAATTTTGTAGCTAAACATGATACTGTGCGAATTATAATCCGTTGGGGCCTGCTCCCATTAGCAGCGGTAAGTTGGTCCGCCCTTAAACTTGGCCTTGCAACGACTCTGGTGCTTGTGCTTCTCATTTGTGCAGGATTAATAAGTTTAGCCGGTGTTGGCAGGCGAAAACTACTGAAAAAACGTAGCTGATCTTTAATTCCTTCTTTATCTACCGGTTTTCATTCTCAATTTCCGGGTATCCCCGACACGGATGGTCACCTGTTTGTATCAAACTATTCAATCAAAGGAATGACTTATTTACGGGAAGCACCGGTTATCTCCTTGTATTGGGGGATTGTGATCTCGTGATGTTGCTCAAGAAAGTCAACCAGTCGTTTTTTTAATGCATCTATATTTTCTGTGTGAAAGAACAGGTCTTCTTTTACCTTAATGATTTGTTTGATCAGAACTTGCTTTTTGAGATCGGGTAGCGATATCTCTGGCAGTAGCGCCACCTCTGCAGAGAACCCCGATGGTAACGAAACCAAGCGTTTATCGGTCGGAAGTGGCGATGGTAGCGATAGTGGCGATCAATTGTACCCATTTTCCTTAACGCCACTCACATGCGCCACCTGTGGCGAACCCATAGAGCGCGCTGGAGATGACGGTGTGCCACTGGCAGACGGCACATGGCGGCACCATCAGTGTCATTACGGCAGAACTTGAAGGACAAGGATATGTTGCGGGACCAACTTCCTTCACCCAGCTATGTCACCATCGCCTTATGATCCAACGATGGCGAACATACCATTCACGAGTGCGTTCACGACGATTATCTTCATCAATAGAGAGGGTATTGAGGAAACGGTTTTGAGGATCGAGTCTTTTATGGGCATAAAGAAGTCTTAAAAAGAATGAAGATGTTGATCGAAAAAACGTAATCTCCATTTACAAAATTGTTATACAGCCGGACAAGTCTTTGCCTTCAAGGCTCTTAAAGACATGAACGAAGATTTAACGTTATATGCCAACCATTCAAGGAGTTAGATGACATTTCGAGTCCTTTTTCATTGCCTTGTTTTTATCGTCCCCACCTTGAATTAATGTGCAATGATCAAGATTCAATTTTTGTGGCTCTCACAATTTATTATCAATCTGTGTTATTCTCTTGACTTCCCCATCTTGTCTTTTTGTTTTAGCATTGCCCCGACGGTATCAATTATTCTTTCGGCCACTTCATTTTTGGAGAGCAGCGGCAAAGGAGTGACTTCTTCTTTTGTGTCCAGTAGGGTTACTTTATTGGTATCTACGGCAAAGCCGCTGTCGGTTGCCGACACGTCATTGGCGACCATAAGATCCAGCCTTTTTTTGGCCAGCTTGTTGCGTGCGTTTTCCAGCAGGTCTTCCGTTTCTGCAGCAAATCCGACAACAAGCCGGGGCCGGTTATTTGTCTCTCGCCAATTTGCCACCGCTTGGAGAATGTCCGGATTGCGGACCAGCTCAACAAAGCGACTGCCCTCGCTTTTTTTAATTTTCTGCTCGGCAAGCAAAGCAGGCCGATAATCTGCCACGGCTGCGGCCATTAGCAAAACATCGGTGGCAGAAATTTTATCCATTACAGCATCGTGCATCTGGAGGGCAGTTTCTACCGGAATACTTTGCACGCCATATGTTGGGGACAATGCGGTAGGAGCGTGGATCAATGTCACATCTCCGCCTCGGTCCCGAGCAATATTTGCTAACGCAAAGCCCATCTTACCGGAGCTGCGGTTACCTATAAATCGTACCGGATCAAAAGGCTCCCAGGTACCACCTGCAGTTACTACGACCTGACAACCGGCCAGCGTTCCATTGCGACCTAACACCCAGCGGCAGGCTTCGAAAATTTCATCCGATTCAGCCATTCGCCCGAGTCCGTCAGCTCCGGAAGCCAGCCTTCCAACCCCTGGTCCAATGATATGCATTCCACGTTCTTGCAGTAGAGCACTATTGGTCTGGGTGGCTGAATTTTTCCACATCCCGGTTTCCATTGCGGGGGCCAGCAAAATAGGACCTCGACAGGCAAGGGCGGTGGTGGTAAGCATATTGTCAGATAACCCGTGAGCGAGTTTGGCTAGGGTGTTAGCAGTAGCAGGTGCGACAATCATAATGTTGGCCTGTTTGCCTAACGACACATGACCGATTTCCGTTTCTTGCAACAAGGAGAACATTTCGGTAACCACGGGCCTGTGAGTGAGAGCTTGGAAGGTGATCGGCCCCACGAATTTGGTAGCTGCCTCCGTCATGATGACGTCTACGATAGCCCCTGCTTTGACCAGGCGACTGGTTAAGTCGACCACTTTGTAAGCAGCTATTCCGCCGGTTACCCCCAGCACGACATTTATATTTTTAAACAAACTGATTTCAGTCATGGCAATTACCATTCGTGATTTAACTCATACATCAACCGCAATCCTTCAAGGGTCAACATTAGATCTACAATTTCAATAATGTTTGTTTTCTCTGCTAACAGCGGTGCTATCCCTCCGGTACCAATGACCTTGGCCTGCCCACCTAGTTCCGCGCGGATGCGGGTTACCAGTCCTTCGATGAGCCCTACGTAGCCCAACACAAGACCTGACTGCATGGAATGAATCGTATTACGCCCAATAGCCTTAGGCGGAGCAGCTAACTCAATGCGTGGCAATTTAGCGGTTCGGCTAAATAGCGCCTCAGCCGCAATGCCCAGCCCAGGTGCGATCGCACCGCCCAAATAGTCACCATCAGCAGAAACCGCATCAAAAGTAGTGGCTGTACCAAAGTCAACGACCACGGCCGGGCTACCGTACAGTCGGTGTGTGGCCAGGGTGTTCAAGATTCGGTCGGCACCGACCTCGGCCGGGTAATCAGTGAGGACCTTTATTCCGGTTTTGATATCATGTGCAACTACCATAGGATCGTGCTTGAGAAATCGCTGACACATCTCTACAAAAGAAGTAGTCAACGGCGGCACCACACTGGACAGCGCTACTCCTGAAATTTCTTCCCGATTAAGACCTTCATATTCGAAAAGGCTTCGTAACAGCATGGCGTATTCATCCGGCAGTTTTGCCCGGTCAGAGGCGATGCGCCAGTTGGCAATCCACTCTTTATTCTGATATAATCCTAACATGGTATTGGTGTTGTTAATGTTCATGACCAGCAGCATAATTAACCTCCGGATTTCATTTCAATGACAAAGGAGATCAAATGAAATGATGAGAATCTGCTTTTTCGAGTGAAGCCCATTGGAAAACGAAACTTGTGATTCTAGCCCTGCAGTATAATAATATGTGGGCTTCAGTGTCAACGAATCTTTGGAGTTCGGTGAGTGGCTTTGCCAGGAGGCGATAAGGGCCGTACCTCATCGGCATGTGATGTTCAGCATACTGCAAATTCTATGGCGGTATTTTCTTTATGACCGCAAGCTGTTTTCCGGCCTCAGCCGCTGTGATTGGGAGGCTCTGAAAGCCTTTTACACGGCCAGCGTTAGGGACCAAAAGGCTATTTGTGGAGCTGTCGTCACCATACAGACGTTCGGGGATTTTTAGGATTCCATCCTCACCTTCACGTGCTGGTTTCCGATGGATGTTTCTACGAAAACGGCATGTTTTCCGTCGTTCCCGCCGTTAACACCATCACCGATCCGGATTACCCCGCAGAGGCCTGTTTTTAAAAACACACACTCGTGAAGTCAGACTTCCTGTGCCTAACATCCTGGATTTTCAGTTAATTTGCAGCAAAATGCCTTCTTGACAATACGATCTTCATCCGGTATTTGAATTTTGGTTGTCCGAAGTCACTTGGAACTTGCTGTCGCATCGTTGCGATACAATATGTTGTGACCCATCTCCGGTGGCCACACAACTCTGTTTTTCCGTTGATCTCTTTTCAAAAAGCGAATTCTTATCCTTTAAACCCGTTTTATGATTAAACTAGGCTGATGGTCTAAGGTGTAGCGTTTCAAAGGGAAGTGGACAGACATAAGAAATAAATAAGAG
>CEQE01143671.1_pt1 | contig 12451 bp, 8 predicted proteins | sample 356201 | NCBI WGS metagenome assembly CEQE01 (sample SAMEA2619970, study PRJEB7988) | marine metagenome | biome: marine biome (ENVO:00000447); feature: mesopelagic zone (ENVO:00000213) & marine oxygen minimum zone (ENVO:01000065); material: "saline water (ENVO:00002010), including plankton...
ATATATGCTATTATTTGTTTATTTAGTATTTATAGATATAAACCAGATTTTATTTATTCTAGGAGTCTTTTATGCAGTTTATTTTCTTCTTTGGCAAGAAAACCCATGGTACTAGAATTACATCATCCAATTGAAAGGAGCAGCAATTTTTATTATTTCGGGTTAAAAAGATTTATTCGATCAAAAATATTTAGGAATCTTATTGTTATAACTGAACCATTAAAAGATATATATCTACAAAATTTCTTTATGCCATCACATAAAATTACTGTTTTACCAGATGGGGCTGATATGCCAACTGTTAAAAATAATGCTATAGATTTTAATAATGATAAATTAAATGTTGGATATACTGGCCACTTATATAAAGGTCGGGGAATAAATTTAATAATTGAATTAGCTCGAAGATCCAAGTGGGCATTTTTTCATATTGTAGGAGGTAATGTTGGTGATATAGAAAAATTTAAAAAAAATACAATGGAGATAGATAATTTAAAGATTTACGGATTTTTGTCGCCGAAGGAAACTGAAGAAATACGTTTTAATATGGATGTTTTATTAGCTCCATATCAAAAAAAAGTAATGTTGAAATCTGGTAAATTGACAACTGAAGAATGGATGTCGCCACTTAAAGTTTTCGAGTATATGGCGGCTGGGAAAGCCATTATAGCTTCTGATTTACCAGTGCTCCATGAAGTTCTGGACAACGGTAGAAATTGCATCATGTGTCCTCCGTCTTCTACAGAAGTGTGGCTTGATGCATTAAATAAATTAAATCAGAATCAAAAATTAAGAGAAAGTCTGGGAAAGACTGCTCAGGAAGATCTAAAACTGAAGTATACCTGGGACATTCGTGCCAAAAGAATTATAGAGGTCTTTACGCAGGGATTATGATATGAAATTTAAAAAACTCCTCCATATTACAATATTAGTCATTTTCTTTTTCAGAGGTGTTTTCGAATTAACAGGATTTTACCCTAGAATGATCAACTTTATCGCACTGGCACTTATCACAATCCTTTTCGGGGCAACTCTTTTCAGGAAAAATATCAGACTGCCATATTTTTTCACTTTTGTAGCTCTTGGCGTCGTGTGCATTATCAGCGGCCCTATTTTAAATGATATCAGCCTTACAAATTCATTCTTTTTTTTCCGCCAATTATTACTTTTACAGTATATGTATTTAGTGATTATAGTAAATGAGACAGATGATGATGTTATACGCACTATTTATAAGACCATTCTGTTACTATTTATCATACAGATTCCTGCAAACTTTATTAAGTACATTCTAGTGGGCACCGCGGAAAGATATATTGGTACAATGAGCGTTAGTCAAGGCAGTCTGACTACCATTTTCACCTTGTTTGCCATTGCATTTTTGTTCTCAAAATACCTGTATACCAAGGACAAGAAACTCATTCTCTATATGTTTCTATTTTTAATGTTCAATGCTATTGGGATAAAACGAGCGACTTTTGTTTACCTACCTATCATTATGTTCATTATTTCAATATATTACATAAAGATAACAAATCTGCAACCAGTGATCATAATAAGGAGTGTTATCTTATTAGGGGTCATAAGTTTCGCTATGACTTATACTATCCTCCGAATGAACCCCGATTTAAACAAAGAAGCAAAGGTAGGAGGAAGTTTTGATATCAAATATGCCATGGAGTTTGTGCGAGAATACAATCAACAAAGAGGTTTGAATTTGAACCAGTATGGAGCAACAATAATGTCGCGCCCGCAAGCCTTAATTTACATGTATGACTACCTGCTTAAACAAGATATGGACACGATATTATTTGGAGAAGGAGCTGGAAAATTGTCTCCAAAAAATGTCCCAAAAGGAGTAACACCATTAAGTTATTATTATGGTATTAGTTACGGTGGTCGCATGGGAATAGTATGGATATTTATACAGGTTGGGTTGATAGGGGTTATTATTTTTCTCTACTTAATGGTGAAAATGTTGTTTTATATTCTGAAGTTCAAGCCGGCGACTTATCATAACTGGGCCTTTCTAGGAATTTGGATGGTGGTAATGTTGGATTTGCTGACCTATTCCCCAACTTTTATCGACTATTTTGTTATCAATGGGACCTTTTTCTTTTTCTTTGGGTTGTTTTATCGAGATAAAGCAATGAAACGCAATTTTCTTTCAAATACCAATCCCAGAATTCACTTAAAATTTAATTAGTTTTATAATACGTGATTTATGGTTATAGGACTGAATATTCATAATAGAGGAATTCAGAAATATTTGTTTACAAAATAAAATGAATAAAATAACTATTTTAATTGATACTATAAGAGGGCATGCGGGAGGACCAGCTTCTATTTTCGACATGGCAACAACACTTTCAACAATTGGCAATGAAGTACATCTTGGTTTGATTAGTTTTGATCCTTTTTACATTTATAGAAGAAAACAACTGGTAAGGAAAAAGTTTGATTCAGAAATTAAAATTCATTATACTCCTAGTTGTAAAAAAAATTTAATAAGAGAAAATACACTTGCCTATTTTTATAAAATACTCATTCCAAATATTAAACAATGCATTCTAATGCCTTCAAAGATAACTATCAAAAATGTATTGGAATCAATATTGGTTTTAGTTGACCTAAATAAAAATAAGATATTTGAAGATATACTTACTCAGTCAAATATAATAATTATGGCGACTCCATTTTCCGGGAAGGAACTTGCAGCCCTAAGAAATAAAACAAAGGCAATAGTTATTCATAATCATGCTGGTTCTCCTCAGACATTTGAACAATACTGGTTGCGAAAAGAACACCTGAGAGATGACGCTGATCCAGAATTATCACCGTACGTTAACTTCTGTCTTTCCTTTGATAAGATATTATTCCAGGCAGAAGACCAAGCAGCGAATTGTGCATTACGTCATCCGGATCTACCAGATCGTATCGTTACCATTTTACCCTCCTGTGATGAAGATTTGGTTAAAAAGAGTTCTAGATTGCCATCACCCTTTGATAATGGAAGCAAGGTTCTTATTAATGTAGGAACATTGCAACCTAGAAAAGCACAACATCTATCAATCGAGGCGTTTGCTAAAATCGCTGATAACTACCCTAACCTGCAATTACATTTCTTAGGTTCTTGGCGCAATAAGAAGACTTATTATTCTCGATTGCTTCAATTGGTTGAAAATAATGGCCTAAAAAGCAGGGTTTTTTTTCATGGTCATCGTGATGATCATTTAAGATTTATGCACCATGCTGATATTCTTGTTCAGACATCACAGGCTGAGGGTGTTTCGCGGGTCTTGCGAGAGGCTATGTTCATGCGTCTGCCCATCGTTAGTTTTGATATTTCCGGTACAAGAGATATTCTAATAAATGATCGTGAAGCACTCTTAGTGAGACCTAATGATACTGTGGCTATGAGTCATTCTATAGCAACTTTGCTGTCCGATAAATCCCGGTCTCAATCTCTCTGCAAAGCAGCCTTTGAAAAATATCAACGCAGACATTCAAGACTGGTTTATTCTGCCAAACTACAGAACATGATCCAAGATATAGTTGTTGATGCAAAGTGATTTAGTAAAATTGTCATTTAGTTTATACAAATAACTATTATGGATTCGAAACAAGCATTCCGCATTTTAAATGAATTAGAGAGTAAATTAAACCTTGAGAAATTCAAGGTAAATGGCATTGATATCTGGCCGCATATACGTTTCCAGTTTATAATCAAAATCAACAGGAGAATCCTGAACATAGATCCCAGAAAACAAAGTTACCTACCTAGAGTATGGGCCAAACTTAAAATAGCTCCCAGCGCAGTACTGGGAATTATCCGGATTTACTACGCACATCTAAAAAATGAACATTCGAGTGATCGGCAAAGGGATATTGTTTTTCTCACAGACTCACATTGCAAACGAATGAAATTGGATGATGGATGGTATGACTCCTTCATTGATCCAATCATCGATCATTATGAAAAATTGAATGTCACTCACCATACATTCGAAACATCCCAACGCTTCATAATTAGATATCCTAGCAAACGGGATTCACAACCGATCAGTATGGAAATGATACTTTATTTTTTGAGATCCCTGTTATTTGTTTGGAGGGTTCGATTTAATCAGGATTTTTTAGAAGTCTATTATAACTACAGGAATCATATGGTCGATATGGGAATGAAAGAGGATGTCATTGGTCTGCAAGAATTAAAATTTGAAGTATCCTATATTTTTCAACTGATGTCATTTTTCCATCGAAAACTCGAAAAAATCAAGCCTCGGCTAGTGTTTATGACTTCATCCAGCGGTTACTCTGCCAGTGCTTTGATCTGCATCTGTAATAAACTTTCGATCACATCAATCAATATTCAGCATGGAGTTCAAGGAAAGTACCATCCCTCATATGCGTCATTTAATAATATCCCTCGCGAAGCATTCAATACATTACCTCGATTTTTCCTTACCTGGTCCAAAGCTGACCGGGATAACATAAATAAATGGGCAAGCAATACAGTATCTATCCGGGCCACTATGTTGGGCAATCTCTACGAAGAAACCTTTAAGGTCGATAACGCATTATCTCTGTATTTTGATCGTTTATTCACTAAGTACTATGGGAGTCATCATAATAAAGTCTTTGTACTTATCTCCCTGACTTGGAGTAACTACCTACCTACAGAAATTAAAAAGCTTTTGCATGAAAGCGGAGATAAGTATTTCTTTCTAATACGGCTTCATCCATGTACAACCAGCGTTGAACGAAAAGTCGTAAAAAGCGAGCTGAAGAGCCTTGGAAGGAATAATTATGATATTGAGCAAGCCTCAGAATTGCCATTGTATGCAATTATCAGAAATGTCCATTTTAACATCACACAACGCTCCTCTACAGTCATCGATTGTTCGAATTTTGGTGTAACCTCAATTATTACAGACGATATTGGTCACATGTATTATCAAGATTTGATAAATTCACAAAATGCTTATTATTGTGCTTCAGGAGATGGGCTTTATTCACAATTGGAAAAATTAGTAAATACTGAAGTACCTGATAATTGTGATCGAAGGAATATTAAAGATCAGTTATCAGATCTTTCTGTATTGGATACCCTACTTGAATAATGTTATCGGTGATATACCTGAAATAAAATCATGTTTAAGGATAGTTCGATAAATTATCCATATAATAATATGGTGTATGTTGCTAATTTTTAGGGCATGCTTTTCGATATTTAATTAAAAAAGAGGTTGAAATTTTTTTTGAAGTCCGTTACTTCCACAAAAAAACTATGAAAATATCAGTATTTGGATTGGGCTATGTAGGCTGCGTTTCTGCGGTAGCGTATGCTAGTATGGGTCACAAAGTTATAGGAATAGATGTTAAGAATGAAATAAATAGGGCTATAAATTCAGGCAAGTCTCCAATATTTGAGAAAGGTCTTGATACGTTATTGTCAGAATCTGTCAAATCGGGTAATTTAAAAGCTACTGATTCAGTAGATTTTGCTGTTCAAAATTCAGATATTTCTCTGGTTTGTGTTGGTACGCCTAGCCTCGAGGATGGTGGTATTGAATTGACATATATCAAATCAGTATGCAGAGAGATAGCTCATTCATTGGAAAATAAATCAACGTATCATGTAATAGCAATCAGAAGTACCATTCCTCCAGGTACGATTGAGCAATTATTAATTCCACTCTTAGAATCTGAGTCTGGAAAAAATGTAGGAAAGGACTTTGGTATTTCTATAGATCCTGAATTCTGGCCAGAAGGACAGGCCCTGGAATATTTCTTTGAACCCGAAAGGATTATAATTGGAGCTTATGATGACAAGTCTTTTGAAGTTGCGTCCAAGGTCTATGAGAACACAATTGGTAGGGGAATTAATTCTCCGATTTTCAGAGTTCCTATCCGCATGGCAGAAATTTGTAAATATCTAGATAATACTTTCCATGCTTTGAAGGTTGTTTTTGCTAATGAAGTAGGAGCCATTGCAAAAAATTTAGACATAGACAGCCAGCGATTAATGGAATTATTCTGTGAAGACAAAAAAATGAATATCTCATCTTATTATCTAAGGCCAGGATTCTCTTTTGGAGGTTCATGTTTACCTAAGGATGTTAAGGGCATGAATCATATAGTAAACAACTTAGGTCTTGAGGCTCCAATTATTTCGTCAATAATTGCAAGTAATGATGCACACACTAATAGAGCATTGGAGTTGGTAAAATCAAGTGGTTTTAAGAATTTAGGATTCGTAGGAATTGCATTTAAGGAAGATACAGATGATATAAGAGGTAATCCTATACTTTCAGTGATTAATAGTTTATGTAAGGACAAAAAATATAAAATATGGTTGTATGATTCACTCGCTAAAATTGACGATATTTTTGATAGTTCTCATGTTTTTGTAACTCATAAGATTGACGAGATTATTGAAAAATCTGAGGTTCTTATATTATCTAATCGTACAGCAGAGTATAGAAAAAAAGTATTATCTTCAAAAAAACCCATAATAGATCTGAATAAGTCAGTCTATAAGGAATGTGAATCCATTTGCCTAGTTTAATTAACAGTTACACAAGTCTAAAATTAAATCGCTTAAAACAGAAGAATTTTTATGATATTTATATTACTTTGATTAAACGTACACCTAGATATTTTAGAAATAGCCTTCTTTTGAGTTCTATTAAAAATGAAGGTTTTAATGCTAAAGAATTTGTCCCTCCGGAATTACTATCTAAAGAGTTGAATTCATTTAATTCCAATTTTATATATAAATTATCAAATAAGGATAAAAATGAGTTTATGCGCTCTTTTAATTATAAAAAAATAATAAAATCAGCGAATAAAATTGTAAATAATAAGATGGAAGTATTTAGAAAGAATATAAATTATAGATCAGGACTTCCTGATTGGCATTCTTCAATAGACATTGACTCTCATTGGCCAATGAAAAGTAATATGGAGATAAATTACCAGGATAATTCAAACTACGGTGATCCAAAGTATGTATGGGAGTTAAATCGCTTTTTACATTTTTCAGATTTAGGCAGAGCTTTTTGGCTTACTGAAAATCCTATTTACTCAAATAGAATAGTTGATGAATTACAAGATTGGTTCCATCAAAATCAGTTTATGTATGGTATAAATTGGATAGAAGGAATGGAGGTCGCAATCAGAGCTATAAATTGGATTTTTAGTTTTGAATATGTAAAAAAGTCTCGCCAATTCAAAAGGATTGAAGAGGATTTTATAATAAGTCTTTATCTTCATGGGTATTATATAAAGGAAAATTTATCAGATAAATGGAGAAAGAACAATAATCATATAATTGTTGAATTAGTAGGTTTAATAATTCTGGGTAATTTTTTCAAATCAACAAATTTTGGTAAAGATTGGATTTCTTTTGCGTCTAAATTCCTTATCAAAGAATTAAATAATCAGGTATTAGAAGATGGCTTCATTTGGGAGTCATCAACAAGCTATCACAAATTTGTATGTGAATTAGTTTTTCTTTCAGAAAGGTTTCTTTCTTTAGATAGCAGCCCTTATCTGAAAGAGATATGTGATTGTTTGATAAATATGATTAATGCATTATTGGCATCTATAAAACCTGATGGTAAAGTTTGTAATATTGGAGATTCTGATGATGGCTATATTATGAATTATTTAGATAATACCCCTACAAATCCAGGCTTTCTCAAATCTATAGGTATTTCTCATGGAATTAAGGAATGTTTCTATGATGCTTCTCAATCAGAGTACTCTTACTGGTTTAATGATGAGAGCTCCAAGTTCACTTGTGTAGCTCCTCCTTCAGGTTTAACTAGTTTTCCTAGCTCAGGCTTATTTTTCTTTAATGACAAAAGGGGTGATAGAAAAATATGGTGTAGTTTTAATGCTGGTAATCAAAACGCAGATTGCCTAGGGGCCGGGCATAGACATGCTGATTTATTAAGTATCCAAGTAAATATTAATGGCCAAGATCTAATAATAGATGGAGGTACCTATAAGTATTACGGAACTAAAGCGATAAGAAATCAGTTCAAGTCCACTTTTTTGCATTCAACCAGTAACATAAACGGAACCTCGCAAATACAATTTAAAGAAAGGTTTGAAACTGCTAGAAAATATAATGCAAAATCTAAGATTTTGGATTATAGCCCCACATCTAGAAGTATAATTGCAGAGCATGATGGTTATTTAACTAGATATTCTACAATGATAAAACGCGATATTAAAATTCTTGATGAGATAGAGATAATAGACTCCAAGAATGGAAAAAATAATCTTCCTTTTAACGTTAATTATCTTATCCCTGATGAAGTAAATGTTGAACGTATAAGCAGTAATGAATACATTATCGGAAATTCTTTGAGATTGGTAAGTAATTCTAGCAATCTTAAGTCTGCGCTTCACAACTCTTATTGTTCGCAAAAATATGGCGAATTAACCAAATGCCTTATTTTGACATTTACAACAGAAGATCATGTTATATACACTACTATTTCATTTGAAAAAAATTAGCAGGAGCCCACAATGTTTTGGCCATTAATGAAGGATTGTATAACTAGTGATGACCGGAAGGCAATGGTTGATTTTGTTAAAACAACACAGAGATTTACGAATGGTCCTAAGGTAAGAGAATTTGAAAATCTTTGGTCCCAATGGCTTGGCATAGACTACAGTATATTCGTATCTTCAGGCAGTACTGCTAATTTGCTCCTTGTTGCTGCAACTATAGAAAAATTCAATTTGCAAAAAGGGGACAAGGTTTTGTTGCCCACAATGACTTGGGTAACAAATATAAGTCCAATTATTCAACTTGGCCTCAAACCCATATTTTGTGATATAGATCCAACACATTTTAGCTTTGATGAAAAGCACATGTCATTTTTGGCCAGAAAACACGTAGATATCAAGTTAGTTTTTGTCTCTCATTTGTTTGGTTTTTCAGCACCTATTGAAAAATATCAACAATTACTTCCAAATGCTATTTTTATTGAAGATGTATGTGAATCATACGGAGCAACAACCGAACATGGGAAGGTAGGAACTTTTTCGTTGGGGTCTACTTTTAGCTTTTACTTTGGACATCATATGACCACAGTTGAGGGTGGTTTTGTTTCTACAAACGATAGAGATTTGTATGAATTAATGCGAGCTAAGCGTTCACATGGTTTGGCTAGAGAAATGAGCCAAGAATTGTTTGAAAAACATAAAAAAATGAACCCCAATATTCATGAACAATTTCTCTTTGTAACTGATGGTTATAATTTTAGAAATGTTGAGATAAATGCTGTTCTTGGAATTTCGCAACTACCAAGATTAAATAGTAATAATAAAATTAGAATCTCTAATCTTAATAGATTTTTAAGAATCTGCAATGAGTATGATTGTTTCTTTACAGATTACAAGTTAGAGGGAAATTGCAGTTTTTGTTTACCCCTTGTTCTTGATGATGTAAAGATGAAAAACTCGTTAGAGATACATTTAAGGAACAATGGAATAGAAACAAGACCACTTTGTGGAGGGAACCTGCTAAAACAACCATTTTTGAAAGATTATGAGTTAGACATAACTTGGGAATCTAATGTAGAAAAGTTGCACAATCATAGTTTCTTCATCGGCAATAACCATTTGATAACGGATGAAGATTTTGAGAAATTAGAACAAATTCTATCAGAATTTATGGAGAATTATTAATGGTAAATTTAACAAACAAACGTATTTGCGTAACGGGTGGAGCAGGTTTTGTTGGTAGCCACCTGTGTGAGGAGCTTGTAAAAAGATCTAATGAGGTAAAAGTAATAGATAATTTCACTGACGGATCAATGAAAAATTTAGAATCTATTAATGATAGTATAGAAATTATAAATGCAGATATAAGAGATGTATCTCAGATTAAGGCCCATCTGGAAAACTGTGAAATTGTATATCATCTAGCAGCTATAGCCAATCCTAAGAAATGCAATGAGGACATAGATGAAACATATCTTGTGAACATAGAAGGGACCAAAAACGTCATTTCTTGTTGTAAAAATATTGAGAGATTAATCTTTAGTTCATCTATAACAGTTTATGGGAGTAATTTCAATTCACCAATTGACGAGTCAAATCCTCTCATTTCAACATATCCTTATTCTCTCGCAAAACAAATTGGTGAGTGTCTATTAATAGCATACAATTCTACTACTGGAATTCCTTTCACAATTCTAAGAAATTGTAATATATATGGGCCACGACAGACAATTGATTATCTTATTCCTAGTTTAATTGACCAAGGCAAAAAGGATGGTTTTGTTGAAGTTTGGGATCCTCATCCTGTTCGAGATTTTGTATACATAAAAGATGCAGTTTCTGCATTTATAGAGGTGGCTAGCAGTGAATCCTGTATAAATAAGAGTTTCAACATGGGTACTGGTATAGGTACAAGTGTCGGAAATGTCGTCAAAATAATCTCAGAATTGTTGAGTGTTGAATGGAAAGATGCCAACAGACCACAAGACGTTAGCCCATTTCTAGTGGCAAACAATGAATATCTTTGTGAATCTTCCTCTTGGAGAAGTTTGGTAGGTATCAGAGAAGGTATTCAAAACACTATAGATTCTGTATCTTAGTTTCTCTAAATGCAGGTAATAAAACAATGCAGGCCGTCATTTTGGCAGCTGGTTTGGGTTCACGACTTCTTGAAAAGACCGAGATTAACCCAAGATGCTTGTTAAGTGTAGCTGGGAATCCTATTAAATGACCAATAAGAAAAAAACATTGATATTCATTGAAGACGGGTCCTTTACTTTTGACAACAGAGTTATTAGGGAGGTAACTACTCTTATAGAGAAGGGGTGGGTAGTAATTGTTGTTTCACCCAAGTATAATAATGATCCATATTATAGAAAAGTAGATACAAATCTTTACTTATATCATTATTTAAAACCCAATGGCAGAACATTTATTGGCCATATCATAGAACATACTATTACACTAATAATGGGGTGGCTATATGTTTTATATATTTATTATAAACATGGGTTCAGAATATTTCATGTCTGTAATCCCACGGATACCTTATGGTTGCTCGCATTACCGTATAAATTGTTTGGTATAAAATTTATTTATGATCAACATGACTTGTGTCCAGAATTATATTTATGTCGTGGTAAACAAGGTAGAAAAAGCTTCATCTATTATATATTACTACTATTAGAGAGAATTTCTTACAATATCGCTGATGTAGTAATATCTACAAATGAATCATTTAAAGAAGTAGCAATAAAGAGAGGGAAGAAAGACCCGGAATCCATATTTGTTGTTAGAAATGGCCCTGATTTAAAAAAATTTAAAAAGGCAGGAAATAATATCAAATCAAATAAAAAAAATGATATTATTGTTGGATATTTAGGAAATATGAATGTTCACGATGGTGTGGAAAATATAATATTGGCTGCTAATGAAATAAAGAATACTTATGGAAGAATTGATATAAAATTTATTTTAATTGGAAGTGGAGATAGACAACCCTCTTTAGTGAAAATGGTGAAAGAAGTAGGAGTTGAAGATGTTGTTACCTTTACTGGAAGAATTCCAGATAAGAAGATGTTGTCAATTTTAACAAATTGTGATATTTGTGTGCAACCGGATCCAGATAATCCATTTAATAGATTAACAACTATGAATAAAGTCCTTGAATATATGGCATTAGAAAAGCCAATAGTTGCTTTTAATTTGAAAGAAACAAAAGTTTCCTGTGGTAATTCAGCTTTATATGCTGATAATATATATAGTTTTGTTGATAATATTATTCAATTAGCTGATAATAATGAACTTAGAAAAAAACTAGGGAAAATAGGTAGAGATAGGATAGAGAAACGATTTTCTTGGGATTACTCTAAAAAACCACTATTACAAGCATATAGTTCTTATAATATTGAATCTTAAACTGTGTTAATTGAATTATTATCTAAATCTAGTGTTGATGATTTCTAGTTGATTTCATTAAATAATTAGAAATTACAAAAGTCTGTATATTAATAATGAGAATAAGAATTACAGTTTTATAGCATTATTGAAGATATATTTTATAAGTTGATTGATTTAAGATAAAGAGAAAATAAAAAAAAGGTATTAATAATGAAAATTTTAATTACAGGCGGAGCAGGGTTTATTGGTTCATATTTGGTGGAAGATCTTTTAGGAATGGGACACAATATCACGGTAGTTGACAATATGTCAACAGGGACCTACAATAATATTGAACCATTTAAAAAAGATAAGAAATTTTCATTTGTACTAGGTACTATATTAGATGAAAGTTTAATAATGAAATTGGTTTCAGAATGTAACCAGGTTTTTCATCTTGCAGCTGTTGTAGGAGTAAAACATGTGATGGAAAACCCTGTAGACACTATTCGTACTAATACTATAGGGACTGAGAATATTCTTCATT
>CEQE01324439.1_pt1 | contig 12447 bp, 7 predicted proteins | sample 356201 | NCBI WGS metagenome assembly CEQE01 (sample SAMEA2619970, study PRJEB7988) | marine metagenome | biome: marine biome (ENVO:00000447); feature: mesopelagic zone (ENVO:00000213) & marine oxygen minimum zone (ENVO:01000065); material: "saline water (ENVO:00002010), including plankton...
GGAGAGGTTTGGTTTATTTGTACTCTGTGCTAATGATTTTATTTTCCAGAGTTGGCGAAACTGAGTGGCGAGGAGTGCGAGGAGTCGTAATGGAGGCTCACCTGCTTCAATTGTAGCTCGCATAACGTGTAGAGCAGAAGCTTGGTCGTGGCGCCCAATAGCATTGCAAATTTCAAAGACAGACTCAATTGATTCTGCTGCGAGTATTGCCTGAACATCTGTCAGGGAAGCATGTGTATGAGGCAAAAGGTAGGTTGCAAGCTTATCCAACTCGTGCTTAACAGTATAGAGATCTTGCCCACAAGCGTTCGTTAGGAAAGCAATGCTTGGTTCATCAATGTGTAGTTCAATGGTGGAACTGTATTGTCTTATCCATCTTGGGATGTCTCTAGTTGATAATGGTGTGCATTCAACCACAACTGCAGATTTTTTAAGAGTTTGAGCTGCTTTGCTGCGGCCATCTAGTTTGGTTCCAATCAATGCTAGGCATGTGCTATGTACTGGGTCCAGTACGTAGGCTTGGAGGGCATCGAAAAAGTTGGAACGAAGTTTGTCAATGTGTTTCACCACTACAAGGCGATGTGATGTCGCAATCGGTAGGGTTCTGCAAACCGCGATAATTTCCTGCGCATCGGTATGTTCTCCGAAAACGAGATCATAGTTAAATGCCTCTTCAGCATCTTGCATTATTGTTTTCTTGAGTGCAGTAAGGCACGCATCAAGAAAAAAACTTTCCTCTCCCAGAAAGAGGTAGACTGGTGATGGGGTGCCTTTTTGTATTTGTGAAAGAAACGCGTGAGGTGTTGTCTTCTGTTGCGGGATGGCCACGATAATGCCTTATTTTTTGGCGTTATTCTTTTTGTCGTGGTGTTGTTGGGCTTCGTGTCGGTCGAGAAGTTGGCCGACAAGGATAGTCGCAAATGACGCGGTAGCTTCCTCGATTGCTCGGTCTTGTACCGATCGATTTAGTGTTAAATCTGGGCCTAGGTAAAATGCTGCGCTAGCTTTGATTGTTTCACGCCAGAGGGGTTCGTTTTTACTAGGGTCTTCTGCTTGAATGACGATTGAAAGTTCTACATCTTCTTCAGTTGCAGCACGCTGATCAAACGCTGTGGTTCGTGTGCGGTAGCGGATGATGTTTCCTCGAAGGACAATATCTGCATTCTCCGCATCGTTGACTATTTGAATGCCAGGAGTTTTCAACATTGCGTCCTTGATGCTCTGAGTGACCAAGAATCCAAGTTTAGGTTCAGTGGTTTTGTTCTGAAACATTGGGACGTCGATATACAGAGTTGATCCTGTTGGATTTTTCACTCCGTGACCGAGGTGGTAGCCGCATCCAGAGGCAATAAACAGAAAGATGATAGAAAATTTGATGATCAATGTTTTTGGCCCTAATTGATTGCCGGGCTTTGAAGGTTTTAGGGGAATGGTGTTAGCGGCCTTATTAAAAAAACTCAAGACATGCTCTTTTAACATCTTGCTAGATAACGAAATTAACGAGTCTGTGTTCCACATAAATCACCTTGCGAGTTGTCTTTCCTTGTAGCCAAGAATCCATTTTTGGTTCTTTTCGTGCCTTTTCAACAACTTGTTCTTTCGTCCAGTCATGAGAAATGCCCTCAAGCTTTCCTCGAGTTTTTCCGTTGACTTGAAGAATAATTGTCAAAGGTTCTTCCTGAAGGAGCGTGGGATCATATTGTGGCCATGAAGAATGAAGAACATGTGAATCATTACCCAATGCGGCCCACATTTCTTCAGCGATGTGAGGGGTAAATGGTGACAAGAGCATTATCAGCGCATTAATCGCTTCTTTCATGACTCCAAGAGTTTTCGAGTTTTTCTTAATTGTGGTGGTTATAGGGAATCCAAATGCATATAGTATATTGACAAGTTCCATAATAGCGCTAATAGCGGTGTTAAATTGGAATTCACGTTTGATGTCTTGTGTTACTTTGCAGATGCGATGATGGACCTGACGGCGTAAATTGCGTGATGCTTGCGGCATCTCATTGACCATGTCTTGCACGAAATTTGGATCTAGACTCTTAAGAACCTCTGAATACTCAGAGACAAGACGCCAAACACGATTGAGGAATCGTGCTGCACCTTCGACTCCGTCATCGCTCCACTCCAAGTCTTTTTCTGGAGGTGCGGCAAAGAGCGAAAAGAGTCTGGCTGTGTCTGCTCCATATCGGCTGATCAAAGCTTCAGGGTCGATAATGTTCTTTTTTGACTTGGACATTTTTTCGATTCGCCCAACTGAAACAGTGCTGGCGCAGTGCGTACAATGGTGAGTGTCGGTCGCATCACTTGGTAGGATAAAACCGTGTTTTGGGCAGTGGTAGGTCTCCTTGCACACCATACCTTGCGTGAGTAGATTGGCAAATGGTTCACTCACGGTAATCAGTCCGAGATCTCGAAGAACTTTGGTGAAAAACCGTGCATACAGGAGATGCAAAACCGCGTGTTCGATTCCTCCTATATACTGATCGACTGCCATCCAACGGTCACTTGCAGTTGGATTGACTGGAAGATCTTGTTGGTGAGGCGAAGTGTAGCGCAAAAAGTACCATGAGGAATCTACAAAGGTGTCCATTGTATCGGATTCTCGTGTGGCTTGATTTCCGCAATTCGGGCAGGTGATGTGGGAAAACTCAGCAATGTCTTCGAGTGGCGAACCCCCTTTTCCAGTAAATGGAACATCTAAAGGGAGTACTACAGGTAAGTCCTGTTCTGGCACGGGGAGTAGACCACAGTTTTTGCAGATAATCATTGGAATTGGGGTTCCCCAATAGCGCTGTCGAGACACGCCCCAATCACGAAGGCGATAGTGAATTATTTTTGTTCCATGTTCTTTCTCTTCAATCCAGCGAGTGATTCTGCTCTTCCCTTCTTTAACAGGAAGGGTAGAAAAATTATTCGAGTTAACGAGATATCCTTCTTCTTGAGTATACGCCTCTGTGAGATTGTCAGGGTCGAGGGTGCCAGATGGATTTTGGATGACAAGTCGTATGGGGAGTTTGTACTGTTGTGCGAACTCGAAATCCCTCTGGTCATGTGCTGGAACGGCCATGATTGCGCCCGTCCCATATTCATAAAGCACGAAATTAGCAATCCAAATTGGAATCGCATCACCTGTCAATGGATTTTTGGCATAACATCCGGTGAACAGTCCTTCTTTTTCTGAACTGGTTTCAGTGCGAGTGCTGCGATCTTGACGACTGATACGAGTCACAAATTCGCGAATCTCTTGCTCGTTATTTTTGCCTTTGATCAATAGGTCAACTAAGGGAGATTCAGGTGCTACGCTTATAAATGTTGCACCGAAAATTGTATCTGGGCGTGTAGTAAAAATACGGATTGGTTGGAGATTAGGAGAAGCATCAACAACTTTGAAATCAACTTCAATGCCTTCGCTTTTTCCGATCCAATGCCGTTGCATGGCCAAGACACGTTGTGGCCATCCCGTAAGGGAGTCACAGGATGAGAGGAGTTCCTCAGCATAGGCGGTGATTTTGAAAAACCATTGATCAAGTTCTTTGGGAAACACCTCAGAGGAACAGCGCCAGCAGAGATTGTTGATCACTTGTTCGTTGGCAAGGACGGTTTTACATGATTCGCACCAGTTGACCGGAGAACGCTTTTTATAGGCTAGACCGCGTTGATACATTTTGAGAAATATCCACTGGTTCCATTTGTAATAAGATGGATTACAGGTCGCGATTTCTCTAGTCCAGTCATATGAGAGGCCAATGCGCTTCAATTGAGTGCGCATAGAGGTAATATTGGTCTGAGTCCATTCGACTGGATGGATGTTTTGCTCTATTGCGGTATTTTCGGCAGGCAATCCGAAGGCATCCCACCCCATTGGATGGAGAACGTTAAATCCATTCATCCGATGAAATCTTGCAAGAACGTCTCCAATCGTATAGTTTCGGACGTGTCCCATGTGAATGCGTCCCGATGGATAGGGAAACATCTCAAGGCAGTAGTATTTTGGCTGACTGGGATTGTCCTCGACATTGAATGTGCCATGTTTGGCCCAGTAAGCTTGCCATCGGGCTTCAATTATTTGAGGATCATATTTCATTTTTATAATGGTGAAAAACTCTGATTCCCCGATAGTCCCCTGTGTTGGTGGAGAAGGGCGAATGAACAGAAACCATGATCTGTTTCTGAGTCTGCCGTCGTTTTGTTGTGGAGGGCTTTGTCTCTTGTTTGCTCTGAGGAGCAATCTAGCATAGGTTATGACGAGGGACAAGTTCAGGATGGATATGCTCAAAGTTAGATCCTAGGATGGCTGGGGGTGACGATGGAATGATGTATTTGATACCATCACCGCTAAGAACTTTTTAGCACAGACATGGCACGAAAATAGATTCTGTAATAAGTGGCCTCTTATAGATACGCTTATTCAGTCTGTTGCCTAGCTCTCCCACAATATGGTGTTGAGTGTTCATGTATGCACGCGTGTTCCTAGATCCCTTCCTTTTCATCAGGATGGTAAAGTAAAGAACAAAACAATCTTTTCTGGAGCAGCAATTTTCTCTAATGACTACAAATATTACATAGGCCATTTTCAAATGCCTGGTTCTTTTGAGTTGTAGTGGGCATGATTTCGGTGTTGATAGTTTTTGATGTTGAGTGTTTGTATGTTTATGAGTATACGCGGGAGTTATTGTTGTACCTTCCAGGATTGTGCCCGTGGCTAAGGAATATTCCCTTTCAGTAGGAGAATTTAAGCGACGAGTACTGGAAAGTGTTGCGAGGGCTGTGCGTGAAGGAGTCGGAGTATATTATTCTACCACGGAGGATGAGTTTTCGGCGCGTGAATATAGCAAACCTAATGCGTTGATTGTTCATGATGATTCTTCTGAACAGCGACATTTGAGGTCTATGACATTGCGGCAACGGCCTTTGACGTTGGAGTACGTCGAATTTATGGCTACTGGGTTGCTCAGGTTAAGCACGGGCCTTCTTAGTCTGAAGGATGACAAGATTGAGGGTCCGCAGATACGAGCTAAGGCCCGGCAGTTAGAGGCACTCGCCATTCGTATTCGCAAAGTCTTTGGTGCGGTGCAACGTGAGCATGGTGAGGACAGTCCTTATTTAAACGCACTCTCGCTGGAAAATGTTGGTGTGTGTGATGTTTGGGGTCCAGTCACTCGAGAGAGAATAGAAGTGCCGTTGATGGAATTGGTTAGAAACCTCATGGGCGGAACATCTGATGTAGTGGAATTTGTGAAACGAGTAGTCGATGCGCTTCCCGCCGGTCCACTTACTGAGGAGGAGGTGCTTGATACTATTGAAAATGTTTCCGTTGACCATGATCCGCCAGAGATCGTCGACGAAACACGGTGTGCTGCACAAGTGGTGTATGAAGGCTTGGTACGGTGGGAGAGTTCTTGATTGTCTGCTTGCTTTTCCCTCATCACCCTGCTGGAGAGCACAATATTCAGGGGTTGATCTCGAATGTTGCCATAGTATGTTGCCAGTGACGAGGTTTTGTTGCTTTTCTGGTGTTGCTGACCTATACTGCCAAGCTGGTGTGCCTGTCTAAGCCAGTCAAATAGGGAGACTTATCATGTTCGGAAGTTTAGGGTTTACAGAGCTTATCCTCATTCTTTTCATCGTACTTGTTATTTTCGGAGCGGGGAAGCTTCCTCAACTTGGTGAGGGGATTGGAAAAGCAATTAAGGGATTTAAACGCTCCGTCCATGATGAACCAGCGATTGACGTGAATGCTGACGTATCAAGTGCAGATCAAGGTACAGACACGCAATCTGATCCGACAGCTTCGCGACACGAGACTTCTAGTTCTACCCCATCGAACACTTGACTTTTTTTACCACTTGACCCATCTGGCGTACTGGTTTGGGTCAGATTCTTGCTCCTCGTCTAAATTCACCTTAATAGTGTGGTTGCAATTGCGGCATGTTGATTCGTTTCTGCCTAGGATTTTTTTGTTGTCAATGTTTCAAGGAGAGCCTTGACTGAGAACACTAGGTTACGTGGTGAGTTCGATATAATGGTAATTGTAAACGTAATAGTCAGTACCCTACGTGTTACAGTGGCGCTTATTCTTTTTTCTCTCCTAATGGGCGCTTGTCAGCAACAGGAAGCTGTGGAGTCTTCTCGGTGGCCACACTCCTCGCCTGTCAAAATTTCATCGATACTTCTTAAAGAGGTTCAAGAGTCTGTCACACTTGTTGGAACTGTTGAACCCTTGAAACGGAGCCTTGTTGCAAGTGAAATTGCAGGGTTGGTTGAAGAATATCCTTTGAATGAAGGGGATCTTGTTCACAAGGGTGAATTGCTTGCGCGTCTTCGGACTGACACTATTGAAATTCAGATGAAAGAAGCAGTGGCGAGACGCCGGGAAGCGATTGCGCGGTATCGTAAGGCAAAGTTTCAGCTTAACCGTACGCGGGAATTGTTTCGAACGGGTACGGCATCTCGGCAACAATTTGAGGACGACGAGGCTGAAGAGCTGGCTCTTTATGAGCGCTTAACTCAACAGGAATCGAAGATTCGGGAGTATCAAGACCAATTGCGAATGGCGAAGATTCTTGCTCCGTTTGATGGGTGGATTATCGAAGAATACTCTGAGCTTGGGCAATGGGTTGCAAAAGGCGGACCTGTTGTGGAGATGCTTGATTTGTCACATGTGCAAGTTGAGGTGCCGCTTCCGGAGCGCTATGTAAATGAAGTGAAACTTGCTGATTTTGTCGTCGTGCGTTTTGATGCCGTGCCACTTAGAGAGTTTACCGGGAAGATTTTTTCTATCGTTGCACAGGCCAATCCAGAGACGCGAACTTTCCCAATTAAAATTGATATTCCTAATCCTGATGGACTCATTAAAAGCGGTATGTTTTCAAGAATTACGCTAACAGTTGGAGAGCCTTATCATGCGATGTTGCTTCCAAAAGATGCGGTAGTTCTTCGAGGAGGAGAGAAGTTTGTTGTTGTTGTCGATGAGGGAGTGGCTACGCAAGTGGCTATTCAATCAGGCCAACACGTCAATCACTTGGTTGAAGTAACTGGAGATCTCAGTGAAGGGATGGATGTTGTTGTTCAGGGAAACGAACGTCTATCGACTGGACAGAAAGTTACGGTTATTCAGTAGTGTCGTGCGACACGATTTCACTACAGTATTATGCTAAGGAAACGTAAGTATAATTCTGGATTTCAAACCATCGAGTTAGTGCCACCATTACTCCATGAAACTTGTTGATTTTGCAATCCGAAACCCGGTGAGTGTATCTGTATGGGTGCTTTTTATTGCATTGTTTGCGATCGTTTCCATGCTGCGTCTTCCAATTCAACTTGCGCCTGATGTTGAAAAGCCAGAGGTTACAGTTGAGACAGCCTGGTTTGGAGCGAGTCCTCAGGAAGTTGAACGAGAAATTATCGATGAGCAAGAGGAGGAGCTTCGAGGAGTTGAAGGGCTGGAGAAGATGTTCAGTGAAAGTTCAGATGGAAGTGGGCGAATTGTTTTGAGGTTCCCGGCTGGTACGGATATGGACACAGCTCTTCTGCGAGTTGATAACCGATTGAATCAGGTTGAAGAGTATCCAATCGATGTGGACAAGCCTGTTATTACAAGTGCTGATGTTCGTGGTAGTGCAATTGGATGGTTTATTGTCGAGCCACTCCAAGGAAATTCTGTAGATATTCAGACCATGCGTAACTTTGTTGAAGATAGAGTGAAACCACGATTTGAACGTGTTCCTGGAGTTGCAATTTCAAATGTTTATGGAGGGAAAGAACGTGAGATACAGGTTCTTGTTGATCCCGCTAAACTTGCGGCTCGGGCGGTCACAATATTGCAGCTTGCACAGGCTGTTGATCGAGAAAATCGTAATTACAGTGGTGGGGACTTTGATGAAGGGAAACGCAGTTACGTAGTGAGAACAGTTGGGGAGTATCCCGATCCAAAAGCTGTTGAGAATGTGATTATTGCGCAGATAGATGGGGCACCTGTTTATGTTCGTGATGTGGGGATTGTTCGTGTTGGATATAAAGATCCTCAAACGGTGGTTCGAGAGATGGGAAGAACCTCAATTGCTGTTAATGCCATCCGAGAGATTGGGGCTAATATTCTTGACACAATGGATGGTTTGAAAGAGGCATTGTCTGAGTTGAACGAGGGCGCATTAGATACTCAAGGGCTGCACATTTATCAAGTCTATGACGAAACAGTTTATGTCAATAGTTCCCTTGATCTTGTCAAGCAGAACTTGGTGCTCGGCAGTCTTCTTGCGGTTATGGTTTTGTTTCTATTTTTGCGAACTGGAAGCAGTACCTTGGTAGTGGGGGTTGCGATTCCAATTAGCATTATGGGGACGTTCATCATGTTATGGGTATTAGGTCGTAACTTAAACGTGGTAAGTTTAGCGGGCATGACGTTTGCTGCAGGGATGCTTGTCGACAATGCTATCGTGGTGTTGGAGAATATCTATCGTCATCGTGAATCTGGAAAGTCATTGTTTCAGTCAGCTTATGATGGGACGGTTGAAGTGTGGGGAGCAGTACTAGCAAGTACGTTGACTACGATTGCAGTGTTTGTCCCTATTATTTTCGTTGAGGAACAAGCAGGGCAACTCTTTCGCGATATTGCTATTGCCATTAGTGCAGGTGTTGGTCTTAGCCTGTTGGTGTCGATTCTGGTTGTCCCGACGCTTTCAGCACGTATTCTTACAACGTCAAGTGTAAGAGGCGACGGGAAATCTCGAGATGCTGTGTTGGAGCGTGGGAGCGTGCGTTATAGCACGACACTTATTCCGGATAAGCTTGCGCAATTGGTGTATTGGTTATGTGGTGGAATTGTTCGTCGTGTCGCGCTCGTTGCAGGCCTCATTATATTAGCAATTGGGACAGGATTTGTATTGCTTCCAAAGGCAGAATACCTTCCTGAAGGAAATCGAAACTTGGTAATGGGTGTGCTTCTCCCACCGCCCGGCTACAACACGGATGAATTCATCGAGATGGGTAAGACAATTGAAACGGTTCTTGCGCCACATTGGGAGGCTGAACCTGGTTCTCCTGAAGAAGCTGCACTGGATGGCCCAAGTATCTTAAACTTTTTCTACGTTGCGCGGGGGCGACAGGTATTTCTTGGTGGGCGAACAAATGATCCTTCAGAAATACGAGATTTAATTCCCTTATATCGTAAAGCAACGCGTGAACTTCCAGGCGTGATTCCTATTATCAAGCAACGAGGGTTGTTTGAAAGAGGTCTTGCTGGAGGGAGGACGATCGAGATTGAAATTACTGGACCCGACTTGAACATTCTCTTGATGCATGGAAGTAATATCTTTCGACAAGTAAAGGCGCTCATTCCAAGTGCTCAAGTTCAGCCAGTACCAAGCCTTGACCTTGGAAGTCCAGAAGTTCAAGTGGTGTTAAAGCGTGATCGTGCTGCAGATGTACAAATGACAAACCAAGAGTTGGGTTTTACGGTTGATGCATTGGTAGATGGTGCGCGAGCAAGCGACTTTCAGTTTGAAGGTGATGAAATTGATCTCACGATACGGGGAGAAGATCAGTATGCGACTAGAACTCAGGATCTTGCTCATCTTCCGCTGTATGCGCCAGGAGGACAACTAACAACACTTGGTGCGATTGCAGAGATTGATGTTGTTGCTGGACCAGAACAAATCAATCATATTGAGCAAAAAAGAGCAATTATGATTCGAGTTGTTCCCCCAGATGAAATGCCAATTGAAGCAGCTATGGAGTTAATCGATGAGCAGGTGATTGTCCCGTTGGAGGCTGGTGGAACATTAGGACGTTTGTATGAACTGACTATTTCTGGAACTGCCGACGATCTTACCCTGACCTATCAGGCGTTGAAGTGGAATTTTCTTCTTGCACTTATCATTACCTATCTTCTTATGGCTTCTCTCTTTGAAAGTTTTTTATATCCCTTTGTCATCATCTTCAGTGTTCCTCTGGCGGCAGCAGGGGGGTTCATTGGGTTGTTTCTGGTGAATAATTTGGTGACGTATCAGGCGCTTGATGTGCTCACTATGCTTGGCTTTATCATTCTCATTGGAGTGGTGGTTAATAATGCCATTCTCATTGTCCATCAAGCGCTTAACCTCATGTACCCTGATCGGGTGAGGGGTTTTTCCGAAGACCCCAAGCCTATGGGGAAAGGCCTTACTGCTCGTGATGCCATTAGTGAATCTGTTCGTATTCGGGTCCGACCTATTTTTATGAGCATGTTGACAACGGTGTTTGGATTGTTGCCATTAATTGTATCAACTGGCCCTGGCTCGGAACTTTATAGGGGTATTGGAAGTGTAGTGCTTGGAGGTTTAATGGTTTCGACAATATTTACGTTGTTGCTAGTTCCTTCCTTATTTAGTCTTGCTTTGGACGTTCGACGAAAGTGGTCTGGCGTTTTAGCTTCTTCGTGAGGAAGAGGCTTTTTCGTTGTGACGCATGAGCGTCGCTTGCCACTTCAATCGTCCTCCCTGTTCTTTCAATACGCCGTTTACTAAATACAGATGTGTTTGCTCCTGTCCATGAGGCTTGATGGCTACCTCAACTTCATGGATCATTGCATATCCATTGTGGGTCTCATAGTCAGTGATAAATGCTTTGACGAGAGATTCCCTTGCCTCGCAAGTTTCAAAAAACGGAGAAGGCAAGGCAGGGAGCTTGAGAAGCTCTTCGAGAGAGTGATTAAAATGTTGAGAGGCACTATCGCTAATTATATCTGCCTTGGTGGTCAGTAATGCTTCCACTGTTGGTTGATCTGGATATGCTACAAAGATGTAAGGAACGGCATCTTTGATAAAGTCGTGCTCAGCAATACGTTGATTAATTCGCATTGCCGTCCTAGAGATGAAAAATGGCGGAACAAATGGCACGAGAAACCCCAAATACTTAAACGGGGGCCAGAGTTCTGCAAGGCTATGGACCATATGCAACAATACAACGATACTTACGCCTACAACGAGAGTTGCTCGTAGGGGGTTAGAGACAATCTGCTCTAGCATGTGTTGAATGCTGCTAGATGATTGCGTAGCCATGAGGGGATCGTTGCTGAGTTCTATGAGCCGAATTTCAGGAGGCCAATTGCGTTGAGGAAGATTAGAACTACGAATATTGGAGCAATGTATTGCAGGGTTATTTTCCACGTTGAAAATAATGTGCTATTGCCGAGAGCAAGTTCTTCAGTAGTTGATTTATGGGACATCAACCAAGATGCAAAAATTGCTATCAATAACCCACCAAGGGGAAGAAGAACGTTTGTGGTAAACCCTTCTATGATGTCGAAAAATGTTAGCCCAAAAAGAGTGGAACCTGCCCAGACATTAAGTGAAAGAAGGCAGCCTATCCCTATCAGCCACGCAAACATACCGGAACTTAATGTTGCCATAATGCGGCTCATGCCGTGGCTTTCTATCAACCACGTTACTGTCGGTTCAAGCAGTGAAATTGCTGATGTTAACGCAGCAAACACAAGCAAGAGGAAGAAAAGGGTTCCGATAAGTTGGCCAAAGGGCATTTGACCAAAGGCAATAGGCAATGTTTTAAAAATCAACCCTGAGCCTTCAGACGGTTCTAGTGCATAGGTAAACACGATGGGGAAAATTGCTATGCCGGCAAGAATAGCAATGAATGTATCGATAAAGGCGATAATGCAAGAGGTACTTGCAATAGATGTTTTTTGAGGCAGGTATGCCCCATAAATCATAATGGCTCCCATGCCAAGACTGAGACTGAAGAATGCTTGTCCGAGAGCGATGAACACGCCTGTTGCACTGATTTTGGTAAAATCTGGGGTGAATAGGTACACAAGTCCGTCGACGAATTTTTCCGTAGTCATAGCGTAGCCTACTAAGACGATGAGGATGATAAACAGGGTCGGCATCAAAAATCGCACTGTTCGTTCAAGGCCTGCGGTTACACCGTGGCTTACCACCATCATTGTCAATGCCATAAAAATCGTATGCCAGATAAGAAGACTCTTTGGGTTTGATATTAATTGTGTGAATATAACTCTTGTATCTTCAGCGGTTGTATTGTTAAAAAACCCGCTTGCCGCGCGTCCGACATATGCAAGAGTCCATCCTGCAACTACGCTGTAAAATGTTAAAACAAGGAACCCTGCTGCGATGCCTATCCAGCCAATGCATTGCCACCATTCACTTCGTCCTTCTTCTCGCGCTAGAGTTCGCATGGTATTGATTGGGGTCTGTCTGCCACGGCGGCCAAGCATGACTTCTGCCATCATAATCGGAATTCCTACGAGCAGAACGCAGAGAACATAAATGCAAAGAAACGCACCGCCTCCGTTTTCTCCAGTGATATAGGGGAATCGCCAAATGTTTCCTAAACCAACAGCTGAACCAGTTGCTGCAAGGATAAATGCCCAGCGGGATGACCACTGGCCATGCATAGATTTACGTTTCTCAGTCATCATAATCA
>CEQE01148384.1_pt1 | contig 12444 bp, 9 predicted proteins | sample 356201 | NCBI WGS metagenome assembly CEQE01 (sample SAMEA2619970, study PRJEB7988) | marine metagenome | biome: marine biome (ENVO:00000447); feature: mesopelagic zone (ENVO:00000213) & marine oxygen minimum zone (ENVO:01000065); material: "saline water (ENVO:00002010), including plankton...
TTTCTTGATGATTTCTACAAAGTTTCTTCATTTAATAAAAAAATGATGGCCCATCCAAGAGGTGTAATTACACACTGGTTGGCGGGCAATGTACCAATTCTTGGTATGATTTCACTTATTCAAGGCATGATTACAAAAAATGCAAATGTAATAAAGTTACCCAGAGAAAATGGTGTCGTTTTGCCATTAATGGCATCTCAAATAGCAAATTTTGATTTTATTTCGGGTAATATGACAATAAAGGGGAAAGATTTATTGAAAAGTTGTTTGTTTGTATACTGTGATAGAAATGACAAAAATGGGCAAGAATTGCTTTCCTTAAATACTGATATTCGTGTTGCCTGGGGCGGAAGAGAAGCTGTAGAAACAGTTATGTCTCTACCAAGAAAATTTGGCACGGATGACGTTATTTTTGGACCAAAATATTCATTTGTGGCAATAGGTCGTAATTCTTTCAATAAAGATAAGTTAAAGGATATCACTTATAGACTTGCCGTGGATGTATCGGTTTTTGAGCAACAAGGTTGTAATTCACCACATACTGTTTTTGTTGAAAAGGGTGGACAGGTAAGTCCATTAGATTTTTCAAAAGCCCTAGCTATTAGCATGGATGAAGTATTGAAAAGAATACCAAAAGACCCTGTTTCAGCTGATGAAGCAATTACTATTGTAAATATTAGAAGTGAATATTCTTTTTCTGGGCGTGTATTTTCATCTAAAGGTACAGAGTGGACCGTGATTTATTCGGAGGAAACAGGGTTGGCGGAAGCCTGTTATTCAAGAACCATATTTGTTCGACCGGTGGAAAGTTTAAGTGAAATATTTGATTGTATAGAACAGAACAAACATCAATCATTAGGATTATCTATTAAAGTTAGTGAAAAAAATAGATTTGCAAAAGAAGCTACAAGAAAAGGAATTGAGCGAATAACTGAAATAGGTAAAATGTCATATTTTGAGTATCCTTGGGATGGCATGTTTCCAAGTGAAAGGTTTGTTCGATGGGTTTCAACAAATTAAAGCATTTTCTTGGTTGATGCTTAAGATCATCAATAGTTAAGTAGCAATACCACAAAGCGAAAGTGTAAATGATAAAAACAAAAGCTGCAATTCAATTATCCATAAATCAGGAGTTAATTATTGATGACCTCAAAGTACCAGAGCCTCAATCTGAGCAGGTTATTGTTAAGTTAATTTCAAGTGGTATATGTCATACACAGCTGAATCAGATGAATCATCCTGATCTTAAACGTCCTTTACTTTTTGGACATGAGGGTCTTGGAATTGTTACACATTTAGGTAACAAGGTGAAAAATGTGAAGGAAGGTAACCATGTCATTATAACCTGGATTCCTCAATCGCCAATTAAAGATAGTTTCGTGCCTATTTCATCTTGTTTAACATATCGTGGTGGAGCAGTACATGGAACTCTTTGCACTTGGGCGGATCACATATTAACCAACGCTGAATATGTTGTTTCGATATCAAAGGAATATTCTGATGAAGTCAGTTGTATTGTTGGGTGTCCTGTTCCTAGTGGGGCAGGGGCAGTATTAAACACGGCTAAGGTTCAACCTGGAGATTCAGTGGGGGTTTATGGGGCTGGAGGAGTTGGATTATCGGCAATTTGTATGGCTTCCATTATACAAGCATATCCAGTCATTGCTGTAGATCTCCGAGATGACAAACTATGTCTTGCAAAGGAGTTTGGTGCAACCCACATTGTGAATGCTTCTAAACAGGATCCGGTAGAATCCATAAAGGATATTACTAATGGTGGGGTGGATTTCGCTTTTGATGCTACAGGTGCACGTATTACTGCAGAGCAGATACTTCCCTCTACTAGAGGTGGAGGAGTAGGAGTAGACAACGATGGTGGTGTATCAATTCTAATTGGTACGGCTGGTCGAGAAATAACTTTGGATCCACGACTTATTATTAGCCCACAAAGGCAATATCGAGGTAGCCTCGGCGCTTCTAACCCAAAGAAAGATTTTGTAAGGTTCTTGCGTTGGTATAAAGAAGGAAAATTTCCACTTGATAGAATGGTAACACGAAGATATAAACTTGACCAAATTAATAAAGCCTGCGATGAATTAAGAAATGGGAGCATTTTAGGACGTGCTATCATTGTGTATTAACTTTTATAAAACAAATTTAGTAAGAACAAAAATTAGAGCTTATTGTATAATCTTCAATTCACAGTAAAAATCATATGCTTATAGAAGAATACAGCGTGAATTCTTGGAAACTAATCGGGAAAAGGTATAAGCAATTAAAACTTCCTCCGGTTGGATCAAGATCATCTAATGCTACCCAGTATTCGAGACTGGCTCTCTGTAGTGAAGCCTGGCATACTTTGTGTTGTGGGATTCGGTTTCGCTGATGAATTTATAGTGATTGTGTGCAAGTTGTTGCTCCTGCGGCTGCGGCATTTCGGAGTAAAAGCCTTCGATGATGGTATCTCCGCAGCTTGGTTTTCAAAATTGATCAAGGCCAACCAAGCGTCGGGCCATAGCACGATTGCTCATTTTTTCCAGCTGGGGAAGAAAAGCTATGGCAGCGTTCTTTACCTAGATGATGCTGCGACTATGCGCAGAAGCGGGGCTTATGAAAGAACGGGGTGTTGGTACTGGATGGAACGAAGTGAAAAGTAATGCCTTTTGCATTGCCAATATTGCCAATCGTAGATAAGCTTTGATTGCAAGAAAATTGAGAGGTGTGACGAAGGAGATGGTAGCTAAAGAAGTGCAAAAGAACGAATTTTACGACAAGCTAGAGTGGTGTCATGATAAGCTTCCAGAGGAGATTGAGACCACAGAAAGCGATGCTCTATTGGAGCATTATCACCCCAAATTGCCCACGATGAAGAGAATATGATTATTCTTGTATTTGTTAATAATTATGTTTTAAGCTGTTGGGTAGGGGTTACAAAACTAGTGAAGGATGCAACCGAGTGGTACGTATGGAAACAGTGCGGATATTTTTCATCAAAGCAATTGGAAAAGGTAGACATAAAGTAGTTGTTTTTTAATGCAACCTTTAATTAGAATGGATTGATATAATGAAACTTTTACTTATTAACACAGAATTATACGCGGATTTTTGGGGAGGTTATAATCCCAGTAAAACAATTAGAGAGGTCTTTGTTAGTGAACAATACAGTGTATGTCCACCATTAGGTATTTTATATATAGCTTCTTATATCAGAAAACATAGAAAAGATATTGACATAAAAGTGATTGATTTAAGAATGGAATTAGTTAAATATCATTTAGATGGTCAAAACGGCAATAAAACAGTAAATGATTTCATGAATGATTTAGTTGGAAGCAATGTACGTGAATTCCAACCGGATTTAATTGGTCAATCTATACTGTTTGATGCATCTGCTGATACATACGCCGATGTCTCTAAAATAATTAGAAAACAAGAAAAAAATATTAAAATTATATCAGGGGGGTTCTATCCAACAAATAGGTATAATTTTTGTTTAGAGAATGATTTGACCGATTACATTGGTATTGGGGAAGGAGAGCGGCCCTTATTTAATTTTATCGAAAACGAATTAGATCCAACCATCAAGGTAAAAGGAATATTAACTAAAAAACAATTTGAGGATAATGATTATGCCGCAGGCTTTCAACCATATAAACGTGAACTTTATTATCCACCACAGGCAATAGAATATGATTTAATTGATGATTTAGATGAAATTCCATGGCCAGCATATGATTTGGTAGAGGAAGATATGGATTATTATCTTACTCATCAGATAGGTCGACATAATATGGGTATTGAACCTGATAGAGCCGGAATATTAATGACATCAAGAGGTTGTCCAAGGAGATGTACTTTTTGTGCTACTCAATCAATTCATGGGTACGAGTTTAGAAAAAGATCAGCATCTGATGTTTTAGGAGAAATGTTTTTCTTACAAGAAAAATATAATCTTGATTCAATATCCTTCCACGATGATACATTTACACTAGATAGAAATAGAGCTATAGAGATATTTAAAAAAATTGTAGATGAAAAGCCAGATTTAGATCTAAGTTTTCCAGTTGGTGTTGATGTAAGAACATTGAATGAGGAAATGATAGCATTATTCGAAAAAGGAAGGGTTACGGAATTACATATTGCTGTTGAGTCAGGAAATGAATACGTTCAACATAGTATAATAAAGAAGGGCCTTAATTTAGATAACCTTAAAAAGAATGTAAGATTATTACAAAAGTATAATATTAACACAAGTGCTTTTTTCATCATTGGGTTCCCAGATGAAACAGTTGAAATGATTAATAATTCGAAAGAATTTGCAAAAGAATTAGGAGTTGATTGGATAGCTGTCAATACACCAGTACCAATTTATGGAAGTGAATTTTATGAAGAAGTAGTCAATAAAAAATTAATCTCTGAAGATTATTATGCTGGAAAAGTTTACACACAATCTTATTTTGAAACACCGAACTTCACTGCTGAGGAATTAAATAAATTAGCTTATGATTTCAATATTGAAGTCAACTTTTTGTATAATATTAATATCCGTCAAGGGAATTACGAAAAAATCTTACCGAGATACCGTGATATATGCACGAGATTTCCAACTCATATTATCTCTTGGGTTTGTCTTTATTATATCTATGGAAAACAAGGAGATTTGGAAAATCAACAAAAAGCATTTAAACAAATTGAAGAACAGTATAATCATTCAGAGACTCTTGATGGTGTTGTAGAATCATGGAGTTTGGGTAACGGCAAGTTAATGTTTGATAGATATTGTAAACACGTATATAACCTTTGTCCTGAACTTGAGGGAGTAATTGGAAATCAAGAAGAAGGTAATCGTGGAATTGCGACAGATTTCATCCAGGATGATAAAATGGTAGTTGAAGAATTTACGCCAGCCCAAACATGTAATAAGAAGGTATAATATTTATATGGAAAAAAATGATGTTTTAAATATTGACTTACTAATTTGTTGTAAAAGGCCCTTAAGTTTATTTTAATAATTCCATTTTCAGATAATTATCAATAGCCTCAATTACATTGCTGATCGCTTCTCTTTTTTATATTGAATGATTACTGTTTGGCAAAATCATTTAATAAATTAACAAAAAATAGTTTTAAGAATTAAGTGAGATTTATTTTATGATGTGTACCCTATGCGGATTTTCTGAAACAGAAACAATTCTTGCAAAGCAAGCAATTCCTATATTTACCAATGCTGATGATGAGTCTAAAATAGATTTCGCAAAACATAGTTGTATTCTCAAGCAATGCAGGATATGTGGGCATGTCTTTCAGCCTACAACAAAGAAATTAAGAACTGCTTTGGAAAATATTTATCATTCGGAGCAAGCTCAGATCACAACTTCTCCCGGTAAGGGAAATTGGGGCACAGAAAGAGCAAAATATCTTTTTGACAAACTGAAAGGAATCGATCAGTATAAAACTAAATCTGTTTTGGAAATAGGTTGTGGGAATGGTTACATTTTGAATTTCTTAAGAGACCAAGGGTTTGAATACCTGGTTGGGATTGATCCTTCTATTAAGAGAACCAAAAAAATAGATGGTGTTCAATTTTTAAATGAATTTATTTCAAAAGGACTTAAACTAGATACAAAATTTGATTTTATTTTCTCTTTTGGTGTTTATGAGCATATTTATGACATTGATAGTATAACAAACTTTTGCACGAACCATTTGGAAGACGATGGTATGCTGTTTATTTATGTGCCTAATTGCAAAAAGGGACTTACTGTAGCGGATCCGGCTCTTTTTGCACATGAACACTTACAGTATTTTGTACTAAACTCGATCAAATATCATTTTTCAAAACATGGATATGAAGTAATCGATAACCAGTCTGACGACCATGCTATAGCCGTTTATGCAAAAAAATATGAAGGGAATACATATGAGGGCTATATTATTGAATCATACAAACAGTTTCAGACAAAGATTGATGAAAAACTAGAGATTGTTAAAAACATTTTATGTAATAATAATGTCCTTATTCATGGCGCCTGTAATAGTTTAAATAATATCTTGGGTTGGCTAGATGGTGATTACGATTACAACTTGATAGACAACGATAATACAAAATATGGAAAAATATTTTTCAATAAAAAGGTAGAACCATTTTCCACCATTGATTTAAACAATTTTGACACGGTATTAATTCTACCTGTTTATTTTTCAGACGAAATAAAGACCGCTTATATTAAAAAAGGGTTTTGTGGTGAATTTGTAACTATAGCATAAGTGTTGTTTATAATTACTATAAATAAATTCAAAGAGTGAAAATGACTAAGCCGGTATTTATAATTGCCGAAGCTGGTGTTAATCACAATGGTAAAATTAATGTGGCCCTAAAACAGGTGGATGCAGCTGTGGCAGCAGGGGCTGATGCGGTAAAGTTTCAGACCTTTATACCGGGGAAAATCATAAGCCGGTTCGCAGAAAAGGCTGAATATCAAAAACTGACCACTGATAAAGAAGAGACCCAGCTTGATATGTCCCGTCGCTTAGAGTTGGACAAAGATGAACATGAACAATTGTTACAGCATTGCAATAGAAATAATATTGAATTTCTTTCATCCCCATTTGATAACGAAAGCATAGATTTTCTGGTTAGCCTAGGTTTAAAGCGGATCAAGGTTCCATCTGGTGAGATTACCAATCTACCATATCTTAGAAAAATTGGGAAATCCGGTAAATCCCTTATTGTTTCAACTGGAATGGCCAACCTGAAGGAAATTGATACTGCACTGAATATACTGGAAATGGCTGGAACATCGCATAAACAGATAACAGTGTTACAATGCAATACTGAATACCCTACACCGATGATTGATGTGAACCTAAGGGCCATGTTTACCATCCAGAACGAACTGGGAGTGCAAGTGGGTTATTCTGACCATACGCTGGGAATAGAAGTTCCTATTGCTGCTGTTGCACTGGGTGCGACTGTTATTGAAAAGCATTTTACACTAGACCGCACATTGCCTGGCCCTGACCATCGCGCCAGCCTAGAGCCAGATGAACTTAAAGCCATGGTAAAAGCTATTCGCAATATTGAAAAAGCAATGGGAGATGGGGTCAAAAAGCCCAGCCCTAGTGAAACCAAGAATATCCCCATCGCCCGTAAATCCATCGTAGCGAAAAAGCCTATCAAAAAGGGTGAGCGGTTTTCAGAAAATAATCTTACGGTAAAACGGCCTGGGTCGGGAATTTCACCCATGGAATGGGATGATTATATAGGTAAGCGCTCTGGCAAAGAATATCATGCAGATGATTTGATTCAATGAAAAAGAGAAAAATCTGCGTTGTCACGGGTAGTCGAGCTGAGTATGGCCTTCTTTACTGGCTCATGAAATTTATAAATCATGAACCAAAGCTGGATTTGCAGATTATCGCCACAGGTATGCATTTGTCCCCTGAATTTGGGCTGACTTACAAAGAAATTGAAAAAGATGGCTTTCAAATTAACCAAAAGGTAGAAATGCTTCTTTCGGCAGATACACCTAGCGCCATATCTAAATCAACCGGGTTGGGATTGATTGGTTTTGCTGATGCTTTTGCGGAATCAAAGCCAGACATTATTATCTTATTGGGAGATCGATTTGAAATTTTTTCTGCGGCAATTGCAGCTACTTTTGCCAGAATACCAATTGCACATATCAGTGGCGGCGAAACTACGTTAGGTGCATTTGATGAATCTATCCGCCATTCCATAACTAAGATGGCATGGTGGCATTTCACCGGTGCTGAAGAGTATAAAAAACGTGTGATTCAATTAGGAGAAAATCCGAACCGTGTATTCTTGGTTGGTGGTCTAGGGGTTGATGTTATCAAAAAGTCTAAATTATTGTCAAAAAAAGATTTGCGTGAACGAATTGCATTGGAGTTTGGCCCTAAAAATTTATTGGTGACGTTTCACCCTGTTACCTTAGAGAAAGACACATCGAAAAAACATTTTCAAGAGCTTCTAGATACTTTAGATAAATTAGATGATATAAACATTATTTTTACTGAACCAAATGCCGACTCCTATAGTCGCATCATTAAACAAATGATTGATGACTTTGTTTTAAAACATAATAATAGGTCTATTTCCTTCACCTCTATGGGTCATTTGAATTATTTATCAACACTGCAGTTTGTTGATGGTACAGTGGGGAATTCATCCAGCGGCTTGGCGGAAGCACCTACATTTAAGATTGGTACTATCAACATTGGAGATCGACAAAAAGGGAGATTGAAGGCGAAAAGTGTCATTGATTGTAAGCCTACGAAAGAATCAATCAAACAAGCCATTGAAACTCTTTACAGTAAAGATTTTCAAAATGTTCTTCCGTTCGTTGGAGACCCATACGGAGAAGGTAATGCTACAGAAAAAATAATGGAAGTTTTGCAAGACACAAAACTTCCAGAAGATCTTAAAAAAGAATTTTATAATTTATGAAGGATAGTACTATACAGCCCGACATCACCATCCGCCAGGCCATGAAAAAACTGAGTCAGTCCGGTACAAAGTGCCTTGTTATTGTAGATGCACATAATAAACTATTGGGAACCCTGACCGATGGAGATTTACGGACAGCTATTCTCAGAGGAGCCGGTGTTGGAGATTCTATTCAGGATATTTATCAGCCCAAACCCACTGTCCTGGTGGAAGGAAATTTTAGCCTTGATGATGCAAAAAAATTATTTACCAAAAACAAGTTTGATTTAATTCCTGTAGTGGATGAAAGTGGAAAGTTGGCGGATATTCTTTTCTGGGAAACCCTTTTTAATAACGGCAAAAAGAGACAAAACGAAAAACTAGATGTGCCGGTGGTTATCATGGCAGGCGGTAAAGGGACTCGTCTTGAACCGTTCACAAAGGTGTTGCCCAAACCTTTGGTACCTATTCATGAAAAACCGGTAATTGAGCATATTCTTGAACGCTTCACCAATGTAGGTGTTTGTCAGTTCATACTCACTGTCAATTACAAGGCAAGTATCATGAAAGCGTTTTTCGAAGAATTAAAACCAGGTTTTTCCGTTGACTTTTTGGAGGAGAAAGATCCCTTGGGAACGGCCGGCTGCCTTAAATTTCTGGAAAACAGATTTGACATCCCATTTTTTGTTACCAACTGCGACATCATTATCAAAGCGGACTATCCTGACCTTTATACATTTCACAAGAACAATGGTTACGATATTACACTGGTGGCTTCAATGAAAAATTATACCATTCCCTATGGCACCTGCGAATTGAATGGTGAAGGCCACCTGAAACAGATTAATGAAAAACCGGAGTACGATTTCTTGGTGAACACTGGGCTTTATGTGTTGAACCCTGATGTTCTGCAATTAATACCAGGTAATCAACTCTATCACATTACCCACCTTATTGAAGATGCTCAGAAAAATGGAAAAAAAATTGGTGTTTATCCTATCGATGATGATGCTTGGATAGACATAGGGCAGTGGACGGAGTACCAAAAGGCGGTAGAGCGGCTGTGATGTTTTCAAATCAAATAATCATTACTATCTAAAAAATTCCGAGATTTTTTTTCAAATATCATATTTATAATTTTTCAAAAAAACCATTTACCTAGGCGTTTCTTTTACAGTATCATTTGGTTGGGCGGCACATCATGTGCTAATTGCAGATAATGTTTCTAACCATCTAGGTGTATTTAATGAAACCAAGGTAAAGAGCTCTGAGTATTTCATTATTGGTACCCTTTCTAGCCTGACTTGGACGATTATTATATTTGCCTTTTTCCGGTTTGTTATGGACTACTTATAAGATCTCATAATCATAGAGGAATCACAGGTCACGCTGTCCACTGAAAACTTGGCTTTTAACAATAACTATTATGTATTTGTTTAGAACGTTGTAGTACATGCAGAAAAAAACACTGGTAATCGGCTACGGTTCCATCGGGAAAAGGCATGCGGAAATTCTTGATGAAATGGATGAAATCAGCCTTGTTGCTATCTTTAGCAGTCAATTCGATCTGCCTTACGATACCTTAAGTGCATTGCAAGATATCCCCGATTTTGATCCGGATTATGTGGTGGTTGGCTCCCCTACGAATAAACACTACTCACAGCTGATGTTTTTGGAGGAGAATCTGAAGGAAAAAAAATTTTTAGTGGAGAAACCACTGTTTGAGGCTTTTCATGACTACGAAATCAAAAACAATGAAGTCTATGTAGGTTACAACCTCCGTTTTCATCCTCTTCTAAATAAGGTTAAGGAATTGATCTCAGTCAGAAAGCTCTGGAATATACAGGTTTTCTGTGGTTCCTATCTACCGGACTGGCGTCCTGGAAGAGATTATCGGGAAACCACCAGCGCAAAAACAGATTCCGGTGGCGGGGTACTGCTAGATCTGAGTCATGAACTAGATTATGTACAGTGGTTAACAGGTGCAATTGATTTAAAATATTGTGTAAGTGAAAAAATATCCGACTTAAATATTGAGACCGATGATTTCTTACATCTATCAGGTAAATCAGCAAGCGGTGCCAATGTTCACCTCGTTCTGAATTACTTCACCCGCCAACCTTTAAGGCAGATCTTGATCGATGGGGAGGGGATCAGCATACAAGCCGATTTGATTGCCAATACACTCTCTGTTGTTCAAGAGAGCGAATCGTCGAACTTTGCCTGGCCTGAGTTTGAACGCAACGACACCTACCTTGCCCAGCACCAGGCGATCCTGGAAGATGAGAAAACTTGTCTGTGTACCTATGCGGAAGGATTGGAAACCATGCGTCTGATCGATCGTATTCGCTCTTTCGGTAACTCATGAAAAATCTTTGTACAATCTGCATGCGCGGAGGATCCAAGGGGGTGCCCAACAAGAACTTGCGGGAACTAAATGGGAAGCCTCTTATGGCCTATACCATAGAACAGGCTTTGGAAAGTGAGCTTTTTGAACATGTAGTGATTTCCACCGATTCGGACAAAATTGTTGAAACAGCTAAATCATTTGGAGCCGAATCATGGTATTTGCGTCCTGAAGAACTTGCCTCAGATGAAGCTCCCAAAATTCCAGCCATCCGACACGTCTTTCAGGAATCTGAAAAGCATTACGGTGTTAAATTTGATGTGTTGGTTGACTTGGACGTGACCTCGCCTTTGCGAACAGTAGAGGATATCACTGAAGCATATAGGCAGTTCATAGATGAAGGTGCTAATATTCTTATCACTGCCAGTCCATGTCGAAAGAATCCATATTATAACCAAATTGAGGTCATTGATGATCGGATTAGAATTGTAAAGAAAATGGATACCCAAATTGTACGAAGGCAAGATGCACCAAGAGTTTATGATATGAATGCCTCCATTTACATATTTAGGCGTGATGCTTTTTTGAACAGTGATACCCTATTTACGAGTAAGACCTCTCTTTACGTTATGCCTGAAGAGCGATCAGTCGATATAGATACTGAATTAGATTTGCATTTTGTTGAATTTATTATAAAGAAGCGAATTTCTAATCGTAATGGTTGATTACCTTCAGAAGTTTCGCCTGGATAAAAAAACCGTTTATGTAGTAGGTGGCCTCGGTTTAATAGGAAGAGAGGTGTCAATTGCTGTGGCATCAGCCGGAGCGAAGACTATTATGTTGGACGTAAATGACAGCGATGGGCAGTTATTTGAAGATGAATTGAAGAAAGAAGGATATCCCGTATCATATGTGAATTTTGACTGTTCGGATATGAAACAGATTGAAAAGAATTTTATGAGCCTACTTAGTGGTTACGGTTGTCCGGATGTGTTTGTCAACTGTTCATACCCTAGAACAGAAGACTGGGGGAAAAGTTCGTTCAAAGACATTGATTTAGAATCATTTCGAGAAAATGTGGATATCCACATGAATTCTTACGCCTGGCTGGCGCGCCTAACGGCCGAGGAAATGGCCAAACAAGGAAACGGTGGCAGCATTATACAACTCGGTTCCATTTATGGTATAGTCGGTCAAGATCTGACCATATATGAAGGTACTGACATGCACGAAAATATGACCTATGCTACCATTAAAGGCGGCATTACTAATCTGACACGGCAAATGGCCTCATTTTATGGAAAATACAATATCAGAGTAAACACACTGTGTTCTGGTGGACTTGAAGGCCATGTTGCTGGTAAGAACTCTAAGCAGAGTCGAGTGTTTCTAAAGAACTACTGCAAGCAAACGCCATTGAAACGCCTGGGGAATGCGGAAGAAATTGCATCTGTCACATTATTTTTAGCCTCAGAAGCCGCATCTTACATAACAGGCGCTACTATTATTGTAGATGGTGGTTGGACTGCAGTGTAGTCGTCACTAATTGGTAACAGTTCTCCAATCATAATTTATGTTTAACAAATCAAGGCTTCATATAGCCATTATCGGAGCCGGAAATATAGGCTCTCGCCATTTACAAGGCCTA
>CEQE01136182.1_pt1 | contig 12440 bp, 9 predicted proteins | sample 356201 | NCBI WGS metagenome assembly CEQE01 (sample SAMEA2619970, study PRJEB7988) | marine metagenome | biome: marine biome (ENVO:00000447); feature: mesopelagic zone (ENVO:00000213) & marine oxygen minimum zone (ENVO:01000065); material: "saline water (ENVO:00002010), including plankton...
GGCATCCCCCATCGCCGCATAGGTAAAGCGGCGGTGCGAGCCGATATTTCCGACCAGCATTTCACCGCTGTTAACACCAGTCCGCGCTGCTAGTTTGCGGTCCGACGGCAGGCCAAACGCGCCCTGCATCTGATTGAGCCGCGCCTGACAGGCCAGCGCCGCTTGAACGGCATGTAGAGCATGGTCTGGATCATTCATCGGTGCGCCAAAGACCGCCGTGATTTCATCGGCGACGAACTTTTCAATAAAGGCGCCATGGGATTCGAGAATGTCCGACATTTCAGTGAGATAATCGTTTAAGAATGTGGCGACCTCACTGGCGCTTAGATTTTCTGAAAGGGCAGAGAAACCGGCAATGTCGGAAAACAAAATAGTCACCTCTTTGGCCTCGCCGCCCAGGGTCGGCAGAGTTTCACTGGCGGTCATTTTTTCAATAATGGCCGGCGGCAGATAATAAGAAAAAACCTTTCTGATGTAACGCTTGTCCCTATCAGATACTGTAAACCGATAACCCAGTAACAAAGCGAAAGTCAGAACAGCCGCGAGAATTGGGTCAAACAGCGTTACGGCAAATCCACTATCAAAAACCGCAGTCGCCAGCACCAGCCAAAGCAATCCCAAACCCGTTGCTAGAATTCCTGCTCTAATGGGTGGAAAACTCAAGGTGAAAAAGGCCACAAAAAGCGCCATGACAAAGATGATTGCTGCGTTGCTCGTGTTGGAAATTTCGTTCAAGGCGTCGTTGCGCAAGATATTGTTAACCGCTGTTGCATGAATGAAGACACCAGGAATCGAGTTCCGTACCAATTCAGGCCGATAAATTTCTTTTGCTATCGGATGGTGACAGCGTGTTCCATGGGTAAAGTTTTCCGGCCCGGTGATAAACCGCTTGGAAGTGAGGCGGCGGTCTTCCTCATCCAGCGCAGTGCCGATGAGCACGACTTTGTCTTTGAAAATTTTCGCCAGGAAGTCCGTATCACCTTTTTGGATGCAGGCAAAAATATCAGCGAAGGAATAGGCAGGTATCGCCTGACTGCCACCGGCGAAATTCAACGTCATTTGATTTTTAATAGTACCGCGCACCACCGTGTCACCAAGCTTTAAAGCGCCGGCAGGTATGATTGTCGGCGTTTGTTTTGAGGCTCGCGCGGCCAACTCAACCGCCATGACCGGCTCCAGGCGCCTGCCTTGCTTTAAATCATCCGCTTGAACCGTGAGCGGGAGGTGCCGGATAATACCATCACGATCTTCATCAATATTAACCACCCGGATGTTTTTCTGATGACCGACGGCAAAACTTTGACCTGGATGCGGGGCTATTGGTTTTGCCTGATGCTGGACTTTGCCGAGCACAAGTTTGTTCTGCTGACTGGTTCGGCGCATCGCGATCAAAAGGTCGCGGTCAAAGCCCCTGATATATTTTTCCACTGAGGTTGGTAGAATGATATCCAGGCCAATGACTTTCGCCTCAGATTTTGTCAGTGCAGTGATAATCTGGGCGAGTTGTTTACTCCACATCACTTTGGGGAGGTCACGAAACGGCTCCCGGCGATAGGTTTCTTCATCAATCACTATCACTGCAGTTGGGGATTTTGCTGCATCAATCTGGGGCTTAAATAACACCTGCCGCAGCCAATGCAGGCTATCGAGTGAAAGACCATGCAGGCGGTCGGTCGCCGGTGTCATTAACGCTGCTGTTGAAATGACAGCAGCTACCAGCCCGGCAAGAAAAGTTTTGTTGATCATGTATTAAAGTTGAATCAGTCTTTGTAAAAGCGAGATGCTCTTTTCTTCCGCTAAGGGATCAACCGAGAACACGATACTTTTACGGCCGGCCTTGAGACGGTACAGGCCGCCCGGACTCAGTTGAATATTAAGCTTCGCAAAGTCACTAACAGTGCCCTGGACTTTTACCGCCAAGGGCCTGCCCTTTTTATCGAGACGCACGACGTTGATCTCAGATACTTTGGTCGATAAGGAAACAAAAGGCGTCGTGCCATAAATCGTAATCTGAGACCGTGGTAAATTTGATGGTGCGCCCGGCTTGGCGCGGAAAACCGTTACGGCACTGCCCGATCCTTTGGCGGTCATATTCTGTAAATTACCGCCATCGCACTCAACCCGTTCGCGGGTAACTTTGCCGCCGAGGACCACGCTTTGTTTTTGGCCAATCGTAACTTTGCCGCCAATTATTGATTCACGGATACAGCTTTGCAAATAGCCAATGATAAGGCGATTGCCGGCGCCGATTTCGATTTGTTTCCCGGGTATGAGATAGTCCATAAATTGGACCGATTTTGTTGAGCCCGAAACATCTTCGACAATTGCCGATGGCGTGTCTGCTGCCTCAGAGTTTGAACTGAAAACAAAAAACATGGCCAGAACGGCTAGTGACAGGAGGTATAACTTGATTCCTGCCGATGGTGGCGCACCATTATCTTCTATCATGCTTAAACCAATATATCTTCAAACAACCTTGAATTTAAATGTATCATAGGACTAATTGTTATCGACCATCAAATGGTTTTACCTCCGTCCCCGGTTGAGATAGGCAATATACGACTGGGAATTACGTCAACTGGACATTGGCATTTATTTTCTTCTGACAAATAGGAAGTCTCCACCGTCATGGCCAGCCCGGCGGACGTCAGAGTATTGCGGCGTCTGATCAGCATTAACCATAACCGGACGGCGGATCGCATTGAAAAGTTTAGTGCCATCAATGACGCTGTTGTTTTTGCTCAGGGCGCTCAGGAAGGCCCGGGCAAACGGAGAGTGCTCGCCTTTGCCGTCTTCCACTGGCTCCAAACCGCCCGAGGTAATTACCACCCGCGCTTTTTTACGTGACATTTGCTGGTAATACTCAGCTGAACTAGCGTTCTCAATATTGACGTTGGCGGATCGCACCAAGCGTCCGGAATAGCAACTGTCCGCCACCACCATGACATGCTTGGCCTCTAACGCCGTTAAGGTATCGGTCAGAGTGGAGTTGGAAACCCAGCGGGAGCGGCGGTTCTTTTTAGCATCAATCGGCAGCCAATAGCCCTGGTCGGATTTTTCATTGAGCCAGCCGTGACCGGCATAATAAATCAATAGATTATCTTTGAAGGTAAGCGAGGCCTGAAGGTCATCCATGGTATCGAGCATCTGATCGCGGGTTGGATTTATCAGTTCGGTTACTTCGAAGCCGTAGTTGTCTTTCAACTCTTTGGTTACCGCTTTGGCATCCGCCACCGCTGTTTTTAAGCGTGGCAAATTGCGATAGGCATCGATACCGATGACCAGCGCATGATACTTGCCGAATTTGATGTTAGCGATGGTCGATGTAGCGCTGGCCGGTACGGCGCCGAAAATCCTATCGAGGATCGCTTTCTTGCGGGCTTGGAATTCCTTTTGGTCGATCAAACCGGATTTAGCGATCTGTTTAAGCTGTTCGATTTCCGGTGGTAGATTTGACCGCGCCGCGACCTGGCGTGACTTTGCCTTCTCCCGCCGCTTGTCCTCCTCGAACTTGGCTAAACGCGCTTTTTGCTCGGCCAATGCCGCGGTTAACCGCTCGGTGGCTTGACGTTCCGCCGTTAGCTGGGCACTCAGCGTTTGGTCTTGTTGTTTGGCTTCCAGAGCGGCTTTCTTAGCCTTGGCTTGGGCCACCAATTTAGCCAACCGGTCAACCTCCTGCTTCTCGCTTTCCAATTTGGCGTGTTCCGCGTCCTCTTTCGCTTTCAATTGCGCCGCCTGTCGCTTCCAGTCACCGAGCCGAGCCAGCTTGACGGTGCCCGAACAACGGCCAAAATCGGAACTCCTGCCGTTGTCACCGTAGAAATAACCATCGAAACCCTTATCAGTGAAACGCCCTTTCAGACGAACTTTTACATTGTCTCCGATACCGGTAATCGGCAATTCGGCGTATATCAGCGCATCGGCGTTCGACCCGACCTTTCCTTGGAAGTTATGTTGGGTATTGCCGATTCGGGCCTGCCCGGTAAAGCTCCCACCACTGACCGCGGCGCGTAATTCCTGGCGCTCGAAAGAACATTCCTCGCCGGCGCTGGCGATTATTTCGCCGCCCCATTTACCTTCAATCTGATCCGGTTTAAGAGGCGTTTGTTTGGCTGCTGCCACTGCCGCAAGTTGCTGTTTGTGACGATCAGAACCGATGCGCGTAAGTTGCAGTGTGCCTGCACAAAAGAAATGTGCTTTGGCAGGGCCAAAAGTAGCGTCAAATCCTCCATCGAATGAATCTGGTGCAAACTGGCCGGAAAATTTGAAATCTGGATTATATGGCCTTCCTTTCCCTGTAATAATATCTAACCGCTGCCATTCCGAGAATTCCCCGGCCGCATTAATTTTTCCGGTAAGTTTTTTTAAGGAATTTGCGTTCCTAATTGCCAGCGTTAATTCATTGTTTTTGACCACGACGGACTCAATGATAAGTTCGGCTGAACAGCTGCTGTCATCATCAAACGCGATTTTCCCTGTCCACTTGCCGTCTATCTTATCGGGATCAAACGGTGCACGTTTGGCCGCCGCTGCCGCGAGTTGTTGTTTGTGGAGATCAGAATCAATACGGACAAGTTTTAACCTGCCGGTACAAACAACACCTCTGTAACCAAAGTTCGCAAAAAAACTACCATCGAAGGAATCAGGTTCAAACTGGCCGGAAAATTTGAAATCTTGACGATGTGATATTCCCATCTCAGTAACAAAATCTAACGACTGCCATTCCGAGAATTCCCCGGCGGCATCAATTTTGCCGGTAAGCGTTTTTAATGAATTTTCATCCCTAAATACCAGCGTGAATTCATTGTTTTTGACCACGGCGGACTGAATGCTAAGTTCGGTCGAACACCTGCTATCATCATCAAACGCGATTTTGCCTGTCCATTTTCCATCCCAATTATTTTGCGCAGCGAGAGGATCGGGCGCAAATACCGAAAAAACCAATGTCAAAAGGATGAGATAGGCAATTCGTCGACGCATAATAGCCTCCAGGACGAATGGTGCTGTATCTTAATGTGAGTATCGCATTATTCAGTATTTTATTCAAATCTAGAGCAAAAGTATGTGAAATGGTTCACATATAAGCAGAAATATTAATGTTCATTTCAAGCCGCTTTCTTCATCTTTGATCAATTGCCCTAAGGCTTCCGCCTGAAGGATGGAAATTTTACCGCGGCTGAGGGCAATCCATCCTTCATTGGTCCAATTTCGGAGATATTTATTGATACTTTCCCGCGATACACCCATCATTTGTCCGAGCTCAGACTGCGAGACTTTCAGTACATCTGACGTATCGGCTGAATCCAATTGATTGGCATATTTGGTGAGATTTAAAAGCCGTTTTGCCAGCCGAGGTCCAAGACTAAGAAAAGCCGTGTCTTCGACTATTTCACTGGTTTTGCGCACCCGGTCACATACCATATACAAAAGATGGATAGCTAAATCCGGTTCTTCCTTCAATAAATTCAGGAAATCCCGCCGTTGTATGCAAAGCAGCTCAGTTGGTGTCATCGCCGTTGCATCGGCCGTCCGTTTTTTACCGTCCAGCAAAGCGATCTCTCCGAACATGTCACCCGGATATAAGATATTGAGATTGATCTCTTTACCGGTTGGCGCACTGGCACTAATGCGGATACAGCCAGACAAAACGCCATAAAGTGCATCGCCGTCATCGCCTTTAACAAACAGGCATTGGTTTGCCGCTAATTTGCGCGTTACGCCAAGTTTTGCGATTGGTGCGATTAACGCCGGATCAAGGTCACGAAACAGAACGTTTCCCTTTAATAGGTCCAGTTTGTCGATGGCCAATGTTTTATCCTCCCCAAACCCACAATAATCTTAAAATGGTGAATTGGGCAGAAAAAAAGACGGCCCAGATTTTATCTGTAGCCGCCTCTAAATTAGGTACCCTGTTAAGCTTGCTTAATTAAGTTTTTCAGGTAATTCCTTAATCGCGCCGTCGATCAACTCATCGGCCTTGGCATCTTTGGCATTATCAATCAGCAACTGACGGGTGGCTGCCAAAGCGACATCCGCTGTCATCGCCCGAACTTCCGCCGTTGCATCATTTTCCGCCTGGGCAATGCGATCCATCGCCAGTTTTTCCCGGCGTTCCAGCGATGCTTCGAGATCAGTGGTCATCCGATTTTTGAGCAATTGAGCTTCATCTCGCGCTTGACCGACAATATCTTCGGCTTCTTTTTCCGCATCAGCTATTTTGCGTTTGTAGCCGGCCAGGAGGTCTTGAGCTTCTTCCCGCAATTTAGTCGCTTCTTCAATCGACGCTTCAATTTCATCGATTTTTTTATCCAAGGCGGAGGTGGCAAATTTCCAAACCGGTTTGGCTAACAGAACAACAAAAATGGCAAATGAAATTGCCACCCAGAACGTTGGGCTGTCATAGAAGGCACCATGAGCGGCAGCTCCGCCGGCAGTTTCTGCAGCATAGGCTGTTGAGATCATTAGCCGGCCTCCTTCACTGATGTGTCGAGAGCTGTAGAAATCGCGCTTGCAACGGCCTCATCAGCCGGTTCAATGCCGATCAAGCGTTCAGTTGCCTGGGCGGCAACGCTGGCGGCCGCTTCGTGAATGCCGGCAACGGCTGCTTCTTTTGCCTGAGATATACGCTCTTCTGCCGCTTTAAGATCGCCTGACAATCGCGTGCCAAGTTCCTCATGGCGACGCGCCGAATCAGCTGACATCTCTTGTGTCGCGTCATAAATAGCAGAACGGGCCTGCTCACGCGCCTCAGCCATAGATTTTTCATAGGCTTCTGCCTCGGCACTTGATTCATTTCTGAGGCTTTGGGCGGCATCAAGGTTATCGTCGATTCTTGCCTGCCGCTCTTCCAAAATGCTGCCGATCCTCGGCAAAGCAATTTTGGCCATCAGAACGTAGAGAACCAGGAACGTAATAACGAGCCAGATTATTTGAGGCGAAAACGCCGTGATGTCTAATTGTGGCATGATTTATTGCCTGCTGGTTTAAACACTTACAATTGTTGATTTATAAAAGTTGGCGAAATTAGCCAAACAAAATCAACAACGCGATCGCCAGAGCAAAAATGGCCAATGCTTCAACCAAAGCAAAGGACACCCATGCAGTGGTGGTGACGGCATCTGCAGCACCTGGGTTACGGCCCACAGTGTTGATCAATGCTGCCCAAATAAGTCCGATGCCGATACCAGGTCCGACAAAACCCAGAGTGGCCAAACCAGCGCCTACTAGCTTCGCTGCTTCTACTTCCATTTTACAATTTCCTTTCGTTAGTCTTGGGCTCAAAAATGCCCAAATTGATTTTTAATTAATGCAAATGTATTGCATCGTTAATGTAGATGCAGGTCAAAATCGTGAAAATATAAGCCTGCAAAAATGCGATGAGAAACTCTAGTCCCGTAACGGCGACCAAACCGGCGATTGGCACGACGCCAAATATGCCAAGTGGCACGACGAAGCCGCCGATCACTTTCAACAAAGTGTGGCCTGCCATCATATTGGCGAACAACCGGACGCTGAGACTAAACGGCCGGGTAAAATATGAGATAACTTCAATTGCGATCATCAGCGGCGCCAGGACAATTGGCACACCAGCCGGCAAGAAGAATGAAAAGAAGTGAAAACCGTGTTTGATAAAGGCGATGATAGTCACCAGAACAAATATCACCAACGCCATGGTCAGGGTAACGGCGATATGGCTGGTGAAGGTAAAGCTATAGGGCACCATGCCGATAAAATTGCCAAACAGTACGAACATGAAAATGGTAAAGATAAACGGAAAATAAGGCCGTCCTTCTTTGCCGATATTGTCGCTCACCATCTTGGCAATAAATTGGTACGACAGTTCCGCCAGTAACTGCCACCTGCCGGGAACACCGGCGCGCGGCCGAACAGCAAAAACCATCAGCGCGGTCGCGGCAATCACGGCAATTACCATAAATGCGGAAGAATTGGTAAATGATGCGTCGAATTCGCCAATTTTGATCGGAATCAACGTCTTAATTTCGAATTGTTCCAGCGGATTATGTGCTTCAGCCACTGTTAGTCACCTTTTGTATTATTCTGTTCCGTACCATTGTCATCGTTCCGTTTATCATGATTAAAGCCGACCCGATAACCTTGACTATTCGTCAATCTGAAAACATTCCACAAACCTGCAGCGTTTCCTAAAAATAGAAACCCGATCAAAAACCAAGGTTTGGTCCCGAGCCAGGAATCAATCAAAAATCCAATTCCACCACCAACCGCAACTGCAACGACTAATTCAGTGCCGATGCGCATCGCCTTGCCTTTGCCGTCTTCCGGTAACGCCGCTCCGCCGCTTCGTTCGAGCTCAGCATTTAAACTGCGTGCGCGCCGCAAACGTGTATCAAAGTCCTCTTCAGTTTCTTCTTCAGGGACTGGCGGATTTCTATCCTCATTCATTGCAGGACGCCCGTTGTTGAAAAGCTAGGGCAGACGACTGAAAAAACTCCTTTAAGACGAAGGCTCGCCGGTGGTTTCGGGACGGAACATATCTTTCGGATAGGGGCCTGTCAAGATTCAATGCCACTCAATTATATGACTGTAACCTATTGAAAATATTGAATTAATTAGAAAAATCCCACCTAAGCAATATCGCGTAGTTCGATCGCTTCGCCCAAGTCGACTGATACAAGCTGGGAAACGCCTTGTTCACCCATGGTCACGCCGTAAAGGCGATCCATTCTGGCCATTGTCATACGGTGGTGGGTGATTACCAAAAAGCGGGTTGATAATGAATGCGCCATTTCATTAACCAGGGTGCAAAAGCGGTCGACATTGGCGTCATCCAGTGGTGCATCGACCTCATCCAGCACACAAATTGGCGCTGGATTGGTTAAAAACACGGCAAACAACAGTGATAGCGCGGTTAAGGCCTGCTCGCCTCCTGACAATAAAGAGAGAACTTGCAGGCGTTTACCGGGCGGGCTCGCCATGATTTCAAGACCGGCCTCCAGTGGATCGTCCGATTCAACAAGCTCCAAATGGGCGCGGCCACCGCCGAATAATCGCACAAACAATTCTTGGAAGTGTTTGTCGACTTCTTCAAACGACGTCAGCAGCCGTTTGCGGCCTTCACGGTTAAGCTCATTGATACCTCGGCGCAGTTTATCAATGGCTTTGAGCAAATCTTCGCGCTCGGTGGTGAGGGTTTCGATCTGTTCTTTGAGCTCTTGCGCCTCGGTTTCGGCCCGTAAATTGACCGGACCCATATTTTCACGCTCCCGGAGCAAGCGCTCAACCCGCTTTTCAGCGGCTTCCAGTTCAGGCAATTCAGGATCTTCTACATCTTCGGCAATGCCGGCTAGTTCACGCAGCGCATCTGGACCGCAACTAAGGCGGTCTTCCATGCGCTCAATCAGAGCTTCTGAAGCCTGTTTGGCTTGATCAACTGCCGCCTCGGCGCGCACGCGTTGCTCTCTGATGCCGGCCAGTTTGGCTTCGGCTTCACGCAAATTTCGATCCGCATCGGCCAGTCTGGTTTCAGCCTCGGCCAATCGGTCGGCCGCATCTTTGCGTTTTTCTTCCGCTTCATCGACTTTATCGAGAATATCCTGATGGCGGCGTTTAATCTCTTCGGGCTGCTTGGCGAGGCGTTCCCGCTCGGCCTCCAATGATTGCTTGCGTTCGCCTAATTCTTCGAGCTGTTTGGTAGCGCCTTCCTTACGGGCGTTCCAATTGGCAAGTTCTTCGGTGATTGCGGCGAGGCGCTGACGGCGCTCCTCGGCCTGATTTTTTAACGTATCATAAGCTGATTGCGCTTCGACCAACTCACCGCGTTTTTCGCCAACGGTAGCGCGAAGAGAATCTACTTCCCGGCGGCCTGCCTCAGCATCCGGTAAATTGGTTTCGATTTTTGATACTTCCTTTAAGCCATTTTCCGCTTCGCCAAGATCGGCGGCAACGCGGCTGGCAGCATCTTTCCGGGCAGCAAGTTTGGTATCATTCTCGGTTGTTTGACGCTGTAATTGCGTCATTTCCTGCTGGGCGGTGTCGCGAGCGCCTTCAGCGTCTCTGGCTGCTGTACGGGCCGTTTGTTCATTCTGAGTGGTCGTTTCGACGGCTTGCCGTGCCGCCTCGACATCCGCTTCAGCTGAACTCGCGGCGGTGCGGGCACTTTCCAGGCTGTCCCGTGTTTCGGCCAAACGGTTGCGCTGTTCCAATCGAATAGCGGCGGATGTCGGCGCATCAGCCGTCGACGTAAAGCCGTCCCAGCGCCAAAACGCGCCGTCGCGGCTAACCAAACGTTGCCCTTGCTTGAGTTGGGAGAGCAGACGCCAGCCGGCATCACTATCGGCAACTACACCGATCTGAGAAAGCCTGGCAACGAGTGCGGCCGGGCCATTGACAAAATTACTAAGTGGTTCGGCATCGGACGGCAGAGCAGGATTTTCACCATTGGCCGGCAGGTTGCGCCAATGCACCGGGGCAGCTTCATCGGTGGCGGCGCTCAAATCATCACCGAGCGCCGTGCCCAAAGCGCCTTCCAATCCCGGTTCAACAGTCACCGCATCAATCAACGGCGGCCACAAATCGGCATCGCCGGTTTCAAGCAATTCTGCAAGCGCGCGGGCTTCGGCTTCGAGTTTTGCCGCCTCGGCCAGCGTTGTTTGTGCCTGAGTTTGGGTTTCAGTTAGTTGGCGCGTTGCTTCGATGCGGGCTTGTTCGGCGCTCTCAACTTGGCCGCGGGTTTGCTCCAAGGTATCAGCAGCACTTGATAGTTTGGCCTCCATTGCTTTAACGGCTTTGCGGTCAATGGCGTCTTCTTCAAGCTTAGCGATCTCTGCTGTGAGCTCGTCGTTGCTATTTCTGAGGCGTGCCAATCGGGCTTCCAATTCCGAGCGCCGCCGGGTCAAATCATTACGCTGCGCTTCTTGGGCGACAACGCGCTCTGTTAATTCACTTAAACTTTGTTCCTGTTGCTCGTACTCACCGCGCACGCTCGCCAGTTTTTCGCCAGCTTCATTAATCGCCGCTTCCTGGTCTTGCTCAATGCTGCTGATGCGGTCGTTTTCTTCAGCCAAATTACGCATCGCTGCGCCGGCGTCTGCCGCCAGGTTGCGCTCACGCTCCATATCCTGAGTAACTTGTTCAAGCCGTGTTTCGCACTCTTCCTGAGCAGCAGCGAGGCGGGCTTCTTCTTCTTCCAAGCTTTCCTTGGCAAGTGTCAGACGTTGCAGGGCGGCCGCCGCCGCAGCTTCTTTTTCACGCAGTTCAGGTAAATAACTTGCCGCCTCGGCTTGGGCCACGGAGGCAGCGGAGGTAATGCTCGTCGTTGCTGTGACAGCAGCTTCGGCCGTCTCAAGCAATTCACTGCTATGTTCCATCTCCAGGGATGCGGCAGTCCAGCGGATGAGGAACAAGATCGCCTCGGCTTTGCGAATATGATCATTGAGATTGCGGTAGCGGGTTGCTTGGCGCACTTGCTTGCGTAGCGATAGCATCTGCGCTTCCAGTGTCACCATGATGTCGTCAAGGCGCTCAAGATTGGTTTCCGCGCCACGAAGCCTTAGTTCCGCTTCATGACGGCGCGAATGCAGGCCGGATATGCCAGCGGCTTCTTCGAGCAGCTTGCGCCGCTGGGCCGGCTTGGCGGAAACGACTTCGCCGATCTGGCCTTGGCTCACCAGCGCGGTTGAGCGGGCGCCACTGGCGGCATCGGCAAACAATAAATGAACATCGCGGGCGCGCACTTCTTTGGCGTTGACCCGGTAGGTTGAACCTTTTTCCCGTTCGATTTTGCGGGTTACATCAAGCTCGTCATTGTCATTAAACTGTGAGGGCGCCGCCCGGTCTGAATTATCAAGAGCCAGGCCGACCTCGGCAATATTGCGCGCTGGACGGTTACGGGTGCCGGAGAAGATAACGTCATCCATTTCGCTGCCGCGCATTTGCTTGGCCGAGGTTTCACCCATCACCCATTTCAATGCTTCAACCAGATTGGATTTACCGCAGCCATTGGGGCCGACCACACCGGTCAGACCCGGCTGAATGTCCAATTCAGTCGGATCGACAAATGATTTAAATCCGGTAAGCCGTAACTTGGAAAATTGCACGGGTTACCACGCCCCCTTCGTTATTAAATTTACTTCTTTTTGGCTTTCGCCAGTTCAGCATCGAGAACTTTGCGGAATCGCTCGATCGGTAAGTGACCATCGATCCGTTTTTCGTTCACGACAAATGTTGGTGTTGATTGAACTTTATATTTTTTATCGCCGTCATTGCGGATTTTCATCACGCCGTCGAAGACTTCTTTATTACTTACGCAGGCCTGATAGGTTTCCTTGGAAATTCCAGCCAGCAGGCCAATCTGCGATAAGGCTGCCGCCGGATCAGCAACTTTCGCCCAGTTTTGCTGGGTGCCGAAAATAATATCGACGACGGGAAAATAGCGTTCTTTGGGCGCGCATCTGGCCATCATG
>CEQE01090351.1_pt1 | contig 12435 bp, 10 predicted proteins | sample 356201 | NCBI WGS metagenome assembly CEQE01 (sample SAMEA2619970, study PRJEB7988) | marine metagenome | biome: marine biome (ENVO:00000447); feature: mesopelagic zone (ENVO:00000213) & marine oxygen minimum zone (ENVO:01000065); material: "saline water (ENVO:00002010), including plankton...
AAAGAATCTGTTCTTATTTGATTCCAGTGGTCTTCTTACAGTTGATCGAGAAGATTTGTCTGAAGCAAATTTGAAGTATGCTCAGCAAGTTGATATTGAAACCAATTTTTCAGCGGCAGTAAAGAAACTAAAACCAACCATTGTTATTGGTGTATCGGGAGTGGGGGGTGCATTTGAAGAAAAAATGGTTCGCAATATGACTCAAGAGAACGATAGACCAATAATTTTTGCCTTGTCTAACCCAACCACGAAATCGGAATGCACAGCGGAGCAGGCTTACAGCTGGTCTGAAGGGAGAGCCATTTTTGCCAGCGGTAGCCCTTTCGACACTGTTAGACTAAAGGGAAAAACCTACCACCCGGGGCAAGGTAACAACGCATATGTTTTCCCTGGCGTTGGGCTGGGAATTGTTGCTAGTGGTGCTACCCGAGTTACAGATGAAATGTTTCGTGCGGCTGCCCACGCACTGGCTGACATGATGGAGTATAAAAATCTTGAAAAGGGGACACTTTACCCGGCGCTACCTGAGATCAGAAATGTCTCCAAGCGGATTGCATTAGCTGTTGCGCTAGAAGTGTACAACTCCGATTTAGGGTCGCAGCCTCGCCCAGAAAATCTTAAACAGCATATAGAAGAGATAATGTATTCACCCCACTATGAATCGTATGTATAGATTAATAGGTAAAGAGAGAAGAGTGGTAAGCAGCTATTTTGACAAACGGTTAGCTCTGAAATCGTTTCTTAGCTGAACAGCTTTATCGAACGCTTCTTCAGGGACAAGCTTCCCGCGAATGTAGGGATAGACCGTCTTTACTATTGCTTCCCACTCGGCATATTCTTCATCTGTAATCTTATGAGCAACGAGACCGTACTCGGACATCACTTCCACCGCTTTGTCGTCCAGTTCCCGAATTTCCACGGTCAATTCAATTTCAGCTTCCTTGGAAGCTGTTAGTATAAGTTCTTGTATATTGGGTGGGATCTGACTCCACACCTTCTTCTGCATAATGGTTGCGCCCATGAGAGGTGCCCACTTAACGTCTGTCATATGTTTCGCACCCGCGAACCACTGATTTCCTAAAGCAAGTAATGGTGTTGTACTGAAAGCGGTCACCATACTGGTCTGGAGCGCCACGGTGAGATCAGTTGCTGCAAGGGGGATTGGGTTCATGCCGAGAGCTTTGTACATTTGAATATCAGTTCCTTCATCAGCCCAGATAAATAATTTATGTTGCTTCAAGTCGTCTGGAACTTTAACTGGCGATTGAGCAAAATAGCGTACCCAACCCACCTCTCCCCAGTGAATAAAGATATATCCTTTTTCTTCGAGTTTTTGAATCAGTTCAGGGCTCAACTGTTCACGAACGTAATCTTTTTCTTTATCGGTGTTGTATAGCAAAGGGATGTGAGTGACAGCGGCAAATTCTGGTACAATGTAGGCGAGCCCGCTGGTAGATAAGGATGCTGCGTTGAGTTGACCGATACGCATTTTGCGGATGACAGCAGATTCATCACCTGCCACACCGCCGGGATAGATGGTGAGCTTAACCTCACCGTTAGATTCATTACGCCAATCCTGACCCATCTCACGCAAGCGGAGATCCCAGGGGGATCCGTGACCAGCAAGGGTCGCAAGTTTGATATTGACTTTTTTCCCTTCTGCCGGGAAGATAGCCAGAGTGAGAATCAGGATGCAGGTTCGTTTGAACATGATGCGGAAATTAAGGCAAGGGGAGTTAAATCAGAAAGATCACTCTTCTAGAAAAAAAGATTTGTCGAGGCTAGCAAAAAAGCGTTGAAAAAACTCAAGTTCATGGACACCGCCTGTCTGGAGAATGTTCCCATCCTGTTCTACCTCGCCCTGTGCGCTCACGCGCACTTTAATTTCACCGTCAGCAATTTCATCATTAAAAGTTATACTTATGAACATTTTTCCAGTTAAAAAAGTTTCATAATTGGAAAAAGAGATGGATTCAAAGCAGATTCTCTATACATATATGGACTAGTTGAATATAGTCAGGAATGTTTGGAAATTTAATTGCGAACAGATGGAGATAAGATCTGAGAAGACCAAAAAGAAGGTTTAGTTGGTGAGTTACCTAATAATGGATATTGAAACCATTCCCCGAAAGGGACTGGACGAAGTGGTTGAGGCCGAAGTGGCCAAACGGACGGAGAGACGGCTTGAACAGAGCGGAGGTGATCCGGCAGAGGCAGAATCATTGATTCGTTCCACGTCTCCTTTTTTTGGGGAAGTGGTTTGCGTCGGTATGCGGTGGCTTAAAGGTGATGGGACACACCGGGATAATGTTATCTGCGAGTCCAGTGAACAGGGAACCCTAGAAAGGTTCTTTGATGTGGTGAATCACGAATCAGCTCAATCGGTGCGGTTTGTGCATTACAACGGGCTCGGATTCGACATCCCTTTTTTAATCGTTCGTGCAGCCCATCACGGGACCAAGATTACAAACCAAAAATTTACTGATCTTCGCCGGTTTAGTTATAAAAGCCATATTGATCTTATGCAGTTTCTTGCTAATTGGGATTTCCGGGGTCGAGTCAGCTTTGATATTGCTTGCCGTTCTTTTGGTATCCCTTCTCCAAAGGAAGGAAAAGTGACAGGTGCAACCGTAGGCAAAGCGTTTAAAGAGGGAAACTTGGAAGGAATAAAGCAATATGCTATGGAGGATGTGGAGGCAACCCATAAGCTATTTGAAAAGCTGAGAGATTATATTTTCTGATGCATGCTATCATGTGTCTAATCGCTCTTTCCTTCAGACAAAGGACGTGGCGAAACCAATAGGTACGGCTATATTCGCCGAAAACTGAACGGTTAGAGAATCTTATGTCGTCAAAAAAATTTATTATTCTTGTTAACCCTCAAGGGGGAACAAAACAGGGACTGGACATCCTTGAACAGGTAGAGCCTCTTTTCAGGGAGGTTGGCGCCGATCTCGATATTCGAGAGACAGAATATGCAGGCCATGCCACAGAGATTGCCCGTGAAATTGATCTTGAAGGTTTCACAGGTCTCTGTCACATAGGTGGTGATGGGACGTTTCATGAAATCATCAACGGCCTGCTTACAAGGAGTGATGGGAAGCAAGTTCCTCTCGGTTTTATCCCGGGCGGGACGGGCAACTCATTTATGTATGACATGGAATGCCTTGATCCTGTGGAGGCTGCTAGACGAATTGTTTCCGGGGGCACTACACCAATCGATGTAGCAGAAGTTGAGATGCCTGAAGAGAAGGTTTACTGCATGAATATTGTGGGGTGGGGAATGGTAACCGATATCAATATGAGTGCTGAAAAATTGCGGTGGCTTGGTGAACAGAGATATAATGTTACAACACTTCTCCACGTGATGAAGCTAAAGCGACGTTCAGCAAAACTGGTCATAGAAAGAGAGGAAAGCGAGGGTGATTTTTTGTTCACCATCGCGTGCAATACACAACACACAGGCCGTGGTATGAAAATGGCTCCCAAGGCTGAACTCAATGATGGACTCATAGATCTCGTTCTGGTAAGAGATGCCAGCCGGCTTAAACTTCTGCAGATGTTTCCAAAGGTATTTGACGGGTCTCATATTGATGATCCCATTGTGGAGTATCACCAGGTAAAAGAATTTTCCATCACACCGGCGGAAAATGAGATTCTTAATCTGGATGGTGAATTGAAAGGTTCCACCCCATTCTCCGTTCGGATGATTCCGTCAGCATTTTCTGTTTTTGCATGATGAATAAATATCATTTCCTTCTTATTGCTTTATTCTTAAGTAGCGGGGTGCTTCCGGCCCAGGACTGGGAACTTGTTCTTGCATCAGGAGATACTGTCCGGGACCTTACTTTCAAGGAATTACAAGATGAAATACTGCTGGCCACACAGCTGGGCCAACCGATAACTGATGTTCAAACTTTTGATATTGAAAAGATTGATGAGCTGAGGTATGTGGTAGAGAAAAAAGTTCGAGCGCCTTGGAAAACCCGAGCTGTGGGTATGACGGGCGGTACGGTTATCGGTTATGGCGCTGGCTTCATGATGGGCAATATCATATTGTGGTGGCTTTCTTATGAAGAATTGGGCTCGCTGAAACTGTTTGGTCCAAGGCCGGAAAATATGAACAGCGGTGAAGAGCTTATCACCGAGATTGCAATCAAGATGGTAATGATGATGGGATTGCTGGCCGGCTATGACTGGAAGACGGAGATTGTTGATGATGTTACAGGCTATGAACTTTCAGAACTTTCCATGGAGGAGCGGAAAACTACAGTTCAAAATGCCATCTGGCCGGAACGTCCAAAGCGACTCAAACAGTTTATTAAGAAATCCGCCACAGCAGTAAGAGATAAAATAAGGAAGAAATGACCAAAGAATTACGCCGCCAGTTGGGACTGGTGGCAGTCATGGCCGTAGTTGCCGGAGATATGATGGGCTCCGGCATTTTTTATACCCCTCAGGAACTTGCTCCCATCGCCCAGGCCACTTGGCAGATATATCTTTTCTGGGGACTTTGTGGTGTTATCACCCTGACGGGGGTTATGACCGTGGGGCAGTTGGGTGCTGCCCTTCCGCGATCAGGTGCAGACTATCATATTATCCGGGAGGGTTTCGGTGAGCTCCTGGGATTTGTGAAACTGTGGCAAAATGTGTGGGTCTCCGGCCCTGGTTCTGTGGCAGCAGTGGCAATACTTTTCGGGAAGTTTTGTTCTGATATCTTGGCTTCCACTATTTTTCTTTCACCTGTAGCATGGGGCGTAGTTGCCATTCTTGTTTTTACCGGGATTAACCTGTTAGGAGTTGAATGGGGTGGCAGAACACAAATTGTTCTTACTATCATAAAGATATCAGCATTGATGGTGCTCGTTGCCGGGAGCCTTTTCCTAGTGGAAGGAGCCCAATCCACATTAACTACAAATAGAGCTGTTAGTAATTCCTCCGAGGGGGTTTGGGGTTTTTTTCGACTCATAGGACTTGGTGTAGGTGCTGTCCTTTTCACTTATGACGGCTGGGTGGATATTATGCATGCTGCTGGAGAAGTGAAGGATCCGAAAAAAATCTACCGCTGGGGCTTACCTTAGGGTTAATTCTTATAACTACAGTATATCTGCTTACTAACTATGCTTACCTGAGGGTTGTGCCTCTTCATGAAATGGCAGTAAGTGAATCATTGGCAGCTATAGTTGTGGCTGAAAAAACATTCGGGACCGCAGGAGGGAAATTTATTAGCCTGTTGATGATGATATCTATCCTAGGTGCTCTCGGCGGACTGATAATGACATTCCCCCGGCTGCTTTACGCCGCGGGTGTTCAATACAGTGAGGAGGCAGAGAGAGGGGGAATGGTGGGGAGATTATTCCAGTTTCTGGCAACTGTTTCATCAGGCTCACAGGCGCCGTCAGGAGCCATTTTGATGAGCTGCGTTACGGCTGTTTTAGCGCTGGTCTTTTTTCAATCTTTCAGCAGGATTGTGAACTTTTTTGTGGTGCCCAACCATCTGTTTAACATCTTGCTGGTGGCTGCAGTCTTTAAATTTGCTCAGGGTAATGATGGTGAAAAGTTCAAACCTTTTGGATTTCCCGTTATACCCATTATCTATATTGTTACAATTGCGGGATTTCTCATCAGTGCCCTTGTTTATCGCCCGGAGGACACTTTGGTGGGGGTGGCCCTGTCGGCGACTGGGGTCCCCGTTTATTACTGGCTTGAGAGGAGAAAGAAATGAAACAGTTCGGGGTTGCCACGGCATACGGTACAATGAAACGGGTCCTTATGCATCGCCCGGGAGAGGAACTGCAAAAAGTTACGGATGACACCCTCGGAGAGTTCCACTTTAAGCGACCCGTGAAGAAAAAAATGTTTCTAGCTGATTACAATGGTATGCTGGAGCTGTTCCAAAGTCACGGAGTGGAAACAGTTCTTCTGACGGATGTTTTGAAGAGTGATGAAGACGCCATGTCTTACATCCGGCACCGCCCAAATATGACTTATACTCGTGATCTTGCTTCTGTTTTTAGTAGCGGTGCAGTACTTATGGGACCCCATTTGAAAGGGAGGTGGGGAGATCAGTGGATTGTTGGCCGAGCTCTTGAAAGATTGGGTGTTCCCATCCTTGGGAGCATTGATCAGCCCGGGTTTCTTGAGGGCGGCGGCGTGACACTCATTGGTGATGATATTGCTGCGGCATCCCTCTGCGACCGGGCCAACGAAGCAGGGACCCGAGCGTTGAGAAAGCTGATCATGGGTAAGGATGTAAAATATTTTCTTGAAGTACCCTTACCTCATGGGAATGTACATATTGATGGTCTGTTCATGGTACTTGACGAAAAGCTTTGTGTCATCTATGAACCGATGTTTGATGTCTTCCCATGTCGGCTTTACGAGGACGGCAATTCAGGTTTTAGGAATGTTATGTTCCGGGAATTACTGGATGAGCGGGGATTTGACTGTATTGCCACCAATCACCAGGAAAGGGAAATGGGACTTCTGAACATAGTAGTGACGAAACGGTCAGAGCGAGCCATCGGCTTCGCAGGCGCTGCAAGAATTGGAGAAGAGATGGCAAAGTTCGGGATAGGCTTGGAGAGTTTTTCTGCTGATGAAATGTGGCAGGGCAATGGTGGTGCCCACTGCATGACCTGCCCTTTTTTATTAGGCTGAGCTTAGTTTACAAAACTGCCGAAAGGGCGTCAAACAGGCGATCTACATCGTTATCGGTATTATATAAATGAGGAGAAACCCTCACTGAATTCCCTCTCACACTGACATAAACCTTTCTTTCCGCCAGATTCCCTAAAAGTTCTTCAGGCACACCATCTAGAAAGTGAATGCCCATAAGGTGTGATGCCCGTTCATTGGCTGGCGCTACATTAAGGCCTAATTCAATAGCTCGGAGCGCAATAGTTTCAGTGAAAGCGGCCAGCGTCTCACTTATATTTTCTACATCCCATTCAAGCAGTTGCTTCAACGCTGCCACGGCCATGGGCATAAGGGCGAAGTTGCTTCGTTCTCCTACATCAAATTTTCTGGCCCCGGGTTGAAATTCATTTCGGTAATTAACAAGACCGGCAAAGTCTTCACTGTTAGCGCGATCGATCCAGTTATGCTCCAGAGGATCGCAATCTTGCCATCTCGGCGCAACATAGAGGAAGCCCAGCGAATAAGGCCCCAAAAGCCATTTGTAGCAAGGAGCTATAACGAAGTCAGGATCAATTTCTTTGACAGAGAAGGGTATTGCGCCTGCAGACTGAGCCAGATCAAGCACGAGCGCAGCACCGTATTGCCGACATTTTGTACTTACTTCTAACTGATCTATAACGGCCCCGTCTGTCCAATGACAGTTGGGCAAGGCCACCACAGCTGTATTTTCATTTATTGCTGACAGGATAGCTGAGGTGAGCGATCCTTCTTCCGGACGACTGACCACAATCAATTCACCGTCCGCGCGTTTAACATTCTCTGACCATCCATAATAGTTGGATGGGAACTGTTCTTCAACCACAACCACATTTTCATTTTTCTTTATAGGCAGATTTAAGACAGCTGTGGCAATTCCGTAACTGACAGCGGGTATAATAGCAATATCTTCCGGAGAAGAATCGATGATCTGGGAGAAAAGACTCCGGGCCTCCTCTGATTCCTTAAAAAAGTCTGCAGGGGTTATGGTCCACGGTTGAGATTTTTTCCCCATTCCCCGGCGCCCCGCTTTAGTAACGGACTTCAGAGAAGGTGAGATATAGGCGCAGTTGAGATAAGTTACGTCATCAGGGATATCAAAAAGATGATGCTGGTTGGGCAGTAACATAATTTTGTTTAGATCGGCGGCAAATCTTGCGGTGTCAGCTCTAAAGATGCAACGGAAAAACTGATCACATCTTGGTAACTTCCAGAAAATTCACAAGGAGAGATGGTAATGATCAATCAAAAAACATTTACTCTTTTTTCCGCGTCATGGCTTATAGTTCTTTCAACGCATCTTTTGGCTACCGAGGGATCGCACTACAGGCCTGTGTCAACTTATTCCATTGTTGCTTTCGACCCCAAGACCGGAGAGTTCGGAGTGGCGGTCCAAAGCCACTGGTTTTCTGTAGGTTCATTGGTTCCTTGGGCACAAGCGGGGGTAGGTGCTGTTGCGACGCAATCTTTTATAAAAGCTGATTATGGACCTGATGGGCTGGAACGGATGAAAAATGGATACACGGCGAATAAAGCATTAAAGGAATTGTTGGCAGAAGATGATGGAGAGGCCTTACGCCAGGTCGCCATGATTGACATAAACGGGAATGTCGCAGCACACACCGGGGAGAAGTGTATTCAGGCTGCTGGACATCAGACCGGTAAGACTTATTCTGTGCAGGCCAACTTGATGGAAAAAGAGACTGTCTGGCCGGCAATGGCTAGAGCTTTTGAGAACACTCAAGGGGACCTTGCAGACCGCATGATGGCTGCGCTGGAGGCTGCTGAGGCTGAAGGTGGCGACATTCGTGGTAAGCAATCCGCGGCAATGCTTATCGTCTCTGGCGAACCGACCGGTGTTCAATGGAAAGACGTTGTCCTTGACTTACGAGTAGATGACCACCCCAATCCCTTGGTACAACTTAAGCGACTCATTCGCATTCATCGTGCGTACCATCATGCAAACAGAGGTGACTACCTCATGGAAAACAATGATATCACGGGAGCACTTAAAGAGTATGAGGCCGCGACCAACTTTTATCCGGAGAATCCAGAGCTTCCATTCTGGACAGCCGTTACGTTGGCCAGCAGTGGTGAAGTTGAGGAAGCACTCCCTATATTTAGATCTATTTTCCAGCGTGATGAAAGATGGAGACGTTTAACGCCCAGACTGGTGCGGTCTGGGCTTTTGCCTGATGATAAGAAACTTATTAAGAGAATTCTGAACCAGTAACCCGTGTCGAAGATAACTTATCAGTGTACTTGGTGTAAAGAGGAATCTCCTCTAGGAGGTGTTCAAACCGCCTGTGCCTGTGGTAAACCTCTTGAGGTTCTTTTCGATTGGGAGAATGCTTCACCGAAAAAAAGCGATCTCGATCCGGAGAACAGAACGCTCTGGAAATACAGAGATGTGTTGGCCCCCATAGATGATGATCATATAGTGACGCTGGGGGAAGGATGGACACCCACAGCTGATGGCGTTGATTATAATGGTGTAACAATCTTTATAAAGGATGAAAGTGTCAATCCCACAGGATCTTTCAAGGATAGGGGTATGTCCATGGCGGTGTCACATGCTCGACAGAACGGGATATCTGAGGTGTGTCTACCATCAGCAGGAAACGCAGGCGTAAGCGCCTCGGCCTATTGCCAAGCTGCGGGAATCAAATGCCATGTTTTCTTGCCTGAGACGATACCTACTCCCTTCATTGATGCAACAAAAGAATATGGTGCTGACTTGCGTTTGGAGGGAAGAACCATCGCTCACGCTGCCGGTAAGATGCGTGAAGAGATGAAAAAAGAGTGGTTTGACCTTTCCACACTGAAGGAACCTTTCAGAGTTGAAGGTAAAAAGACCATGGGATACGAAATTGCAGAGCAACTGGACTGGACATTGCCGGATGTTGTAGTTTATCCCACCGGTGGTGGTACAGGTCTCATTGGTATGTGGAAAGCGTTCAATGAAATGATCAATCTCGGTTGGGTGGCGGAAAAAGAGACAGGCATGCCGCGCATGGTAGTTGTCCAATCTGATGGGTGCGCCCCTATCGTGAAGGCATTTGCTGAAGGGCTTCAGGAAAATGACCTGTGGGAAGAGAGTCACACAGAAGCGCTGGGCCTGAATGTTCCCTCTCCGTTGGGGGGCGCATGGATGTTAAAGACCTTGCGGGACAGTGGGGGAATAGCTCTCATGGTGGATGAAGCTCAGATTATGGAGGCGTCACATGAGGTGAATGAACTGTCCGGTGTGGACGGTTCCTGTGAAGATGGTGTGTCGTGGCTCGGATTTAAAACATTGGTTAAGGCCGGGTGGATCAGGAAAGGTGAGAAGGTGGTGATTCCCATCACCGGCGCCGCGGAGAGGTATGTTGATCAAAATATGAGGATTGCAGTATGAACAGTCAGGAAGTACGTGACAAACACAAGAAACATCTTTTTGAGGCAGTAAAGAATTTTTACCAAGAGCCTGTTGTGATAACGGAGGCTAAGGGAACCCGTGTCTCCGATATGGATGGTAATTCTTATTTGGATTTCTTCGGCGGCATACTGACTGTTTCTGTGGGGCATGCCAACGAAGAGGTGAATGACGCTGTCATTGCTCAGGTAAATCATTTGACACACATATCTTCTCTGTACCCCACGGTTCCGGTGGTGGAGTTGGCCGAGCGGTTGGCCAGGATCGCCCCGGGGAACCTGGAGAAAGTGTTTCTCAACGCTTCCGGAACGGAAGCTGATGAAACAGCAGTCATGATGGCTCAACTTTACAGTGGGAACTCAGAACTGATAGCATTGAGGCACGGTTATTCCGGACGTTCTCTTTTAGCCCAATCCCTTACAGCTCACGCATCGTGGCGCGCCCTGCCGACCCAGGTCTCCGCTGTAAAACATGCCGTGGCACCTTACTGTTACAGATGCCCGTTAAAGCTTAGCCACCCAGAGTGCGGTGTGGCTTGCGCGGAAGATGTTGATGAACTGATCCGTACCACCACCACAGGCCAGGTTGCCGGCATCCTGGCTGAACCTATCATGGGTGTAGGCGGGTTTATTACACCTCCCGAAGAATATTTCAAGACCGTGGCAGAGATTGTCCGGAATTACGGTGGTGTTTTCATCTCAGATGAGGTGCAGACAGGTTTCGGTCGAACAGGGAAACGGTGGGGTATTGAGCATTATGGCGTGGAGCCTGATATGATCACCGTTGCCAAGGGAATTGCCAACGGCATGCCATTGGCAGCCGTGGTTACCACCCAAGAGATTGCAAGCACACTTACCAAGAATACCATTTCCACCTTTGGTGGGAGCCCGGTAAGCTGTGCTGCAGCCAACGCCACCATTGATATTATAGAGAGGGATCACCTCAAAGACAATTCCGCGGAAATGGGCGAAATTCTCCGGCAGGGGCTTGAGGGACTCAAAGAGAAATATCCAAAGGTAATTGGGGAAGTACGTGGAAAGGGCCTTATGCAGGGGATAGAACTTGTGAAAGATGAAACGACAGGTGACAGGACGCCCAACGTTGCCGCTGCCGATCAGTTGATGGAAGAGACAAAGAAGCGTGGGCTTTTTATCGGTCGAGGCGGACTCTACGGAAATTCCATGAGAATTTCACCACCACTTATTATCACCAACGCAGAAGTGGAAGAAGCTGTTGGTATTATGGATGATTCATTTAAAGCCATGGGCGTATAAGATGAACTCGCGAGTGCCAGGAAGTAAACCAGAACTTGAATACAGCCGTTGACGCTGTGTAAACTCCCGGTGTAGCCATGCCGATGTTCGATTACAAATGCGCAAATTGCGATCACACCTTCGAGGAGTTAGTTTATTCTTCTGATGAAGAACCTAAAGTGTGCCCCATTTGTAATGCCGAGGCGCCAGAAAAACTTATGAGTGCTCCCGCACCGTTAGTAGGATCAGCCGCTCCCACTTCGCCTGAGGCGTGTCCCTGCGGAGAAAAACAGGGAACCGGTTTTTCTTGAGCTTAGCAGAGCCCCCGGTCGGGGGCATTTGACCTTCCTTATTCATTTTGACTCCTGAACATTACGGCCTCTGGTCTCTCCTGCCACCGGTGGGAGCTCTTGGCCTGGCTCTCTGGAAAAAACAGATATACCCGGCACTGCTATTTGGTGTATGGCTCGGCTGGCTAGTACTCAACAACTGGAACCCCATAAGTGCAACAGGTTCTACGGTGGCAAGTATAGTGAATGTTTTTTCCGATGCGGGGAACACACGAATTTTACTCTACAGCCTGGCCGTAGGGGGGACACTTACCCTTATGAGTGCGACAGGAGGAGTTCAAGGATTTGTTAACTGGCTTGAAAAAAAGCGATGGGTCCGGAACAGGACCCAGGCACAACTTGTCCCTTTTCTGGTAGGTGTGCTGGTGACGGTGGAAAGTTCTATCACATCTTTGGTGGCGGGGACTGTAGGGCGGCCACTTACAGACCGTTTTAAGGTAAGTCGGGAGAAATTAGCTTATATATGCGACTCTACCTCAGCCCCGATCTGTATTTTGGTCCCGTTCAATGGGTGGGGAGCGTTTATTTTGGGCCTATTGGCGGTTCAAGGAGTTGAGTCGCCGGTGGCACTGTTGTTTCAGAGTATTCGTGTAAATTTTTATCCCATGGTAGCTATTGTAATCGTTTTCCTGAGTATCGTGCGAAAATGGAACTTGGGCCCTATGAAAGCGGCCGAGCTTCGGGCTCAACATGAGGGAAAAGTTTACGGAGATGATGCCCGACCCATGGTGGCCGATGATGT
>CEQE01084950.1_pt1 | contig 12422 bp, 7 predicted proteins | sample 356201 | NCBI WGS metagenome assembly CEQE01 (sample SAMEA2619970, study PRJEB7988) | marine metagenome | biome: marine biome (ENVO:00000447); feature: mesopelagic zone (ENVO:00000213) & marine oxygen minimum zone (ENVO:01000065); material: "saline water (ENVO:00002010), including plankton...
AATGAACAAATAAGCAGATACAGCAGACATCTTATTTTGCCGGAAGTCGGGGTCGCCGGGCAGGAGAAGCTGCGTGAAGCCAAGGTTCTCTGCATTGGAAGCGGCGGTTTGGGGTCGCCAATCATTCTTTACTTAGCCGCGGCTGGGGTAGGAAAATTAGGAATTGTTGATTTTGATAATGTCGAATTAAGTAATTTGCAGAGACAAATTATCCACGGAGAAGAGTGGGTGGGAAAATCTAAAAATGAATCTGCTAAAAGCTCAGTTAAGGCTCTAAACTCCGACACAAAAATAACAACTTATAATGAGCGTCTTACCTCTCAAAATGCTATGGGAATAATAAAAGAATATGACATTGTTGTGGACGGTACGGATAACTTTGCCACGCGGTACTTAGTCAATGACGCAACTGTTTTATTAAAGAAGCCGAATGTTTACGGATCAATATTTCGTTTTGAAGGACAGGCGTCTGTTTTCTATTCTGAGAAAGGACCTTGCTATCGCTGTTTATACCCAGCTCCTCCACCACCCGGGATGGTGCCCAGTTGTGCCGAAGGAGGAGTCCTTGGTATATTGCCAGGAATTATTGGTTTAATTCAGTCTACTGAAATTATTAAATTAATTTTGAGTAAGGGAGATTCCCTTATCGGCCGCCTTCTGCTGTTTGAAGCCATGCCTATGAAGTTTCGCGAACTAAGTTTAAAGAAAGATCCTGACTGCCCTGTTTGTGGTAAAAATGCGACTATCAAGGAATTGATTGATTATGATGAGTTCTGCGGTGTAGGAAGAGGTGAAGAAGATGCCAGGGAGAGAGATGCCGCAATAGAAATAACCACTCATGAACTTAAAAAAATAATCGATCAAAAATCGTCATTCACATTGATAGATGTTCGTGAGCCTCACGAATACCAGATATGCCGGATTGAAGGAGCCACGCTTATGCCCCTTGCAACTATTGCGAACCAGATGTCTGGGTTGGAGCAGACAGGTGAAATCATTACTTACTGTCATATAGGTATGAGGAGCTACAAAGCCGCTGAATTCCTTAAAAGCATGGGTTTTGGCAAGGTTAAAAGTTTAAAGGGAGGAATAAAATCCTGGTCCCGGGATATAGACCCAAGCATTCCGGTTTATTGATTCAGGGGTCATGGGTCAGATGCCAGGGGACAGTTTTTTTGAAAGTGTTTAGCGAACGCATTCCCAGCTGCTTGTTGCGGGGTTAGAGAGCGAACTTAAAAAAATTATACTTTACACTGAAGATCCCTTGCGGCAAGCCGCAGGGAGCTTCAATCCTGATCTCTTAACCCCACCCCCTGATCCCTTTTATATTTTTTAAGTATGGATATCCAACACAAAACTGATTTCTTGGTAATTGGTAGTGGAATTGCAGGTCTTTTTTATGCTTTAAAGGTTGCAAAATATGGGTCAGTGGCGATTGTCACGAAAAGGGATATTGAAGAATCCGCTACAAAATATGCCCAGGGAGGCATAGCTTCTGTTACCTCTTCCGACGACTCCTATAAACTCCACATCCAGGATACGTCAGAAGCAGGCGCCGGTCTTTGCAATCAGGAGATGGTCAGGATAATAGTTGAAAATGGTCCGGAAATGATTAAAGAGTTGCTGGAACTGGGAGCTAATTTTTCTCGGTCAGCAGGAAAGGAAGGATCAGCCGATTTTGATCTTGGTATGGAAGGAGGGCATTCGAAGCATCGAATTATTCACGCCTCTGACCTGACAGGGCTGGAAATCGATAAAGTATTAGTCGAAGCGGTTAGGAAAAACGAAAATATTCAGGTTTTTGAAAATCATATTTCAATTGATCTTATCACTCATTCTAAAATTTCTTCCCGGTTTCAACAAAATAACGGAGAAGACACGGCTTTAGGTTGTTATGTTCTCGATAAAAAAAGCGGAACAATCAAGACTTTTTTATCTCCATCAACATTACTGGCAACAGGCGGAATAGGGAAAGTCTATCTTTATACTTCCAACCCGGACATAGCCACAGGAGATGGTATTGCTATGGCTTACCGAGCCGGTGCTAAAATTGCCAATATGGAATTCATCCAGTTTCATCCTACATGCCTTTATCATTCTGATGCGAAATCATTTTTAATATCCGAGGCAGTTAGAGGAGAAGGAGGAATTCTCAGGTTAAAAGACGGACGTACCTTTATGGAAAATTATCATTCCATGGGATGTCTCGCGCCTCGCGATATTGTTGCCAGGGCCATAGACTTTGAAATGAAAAAAACAGGTGATGATTTTGTCTGCCTCGATACAACACATCTGCCCGGCTTCCGGATAAGAGAACGCTTTTCTAACCTTTATAAAAAGTGTTTGAACTTTGGGATAGATATGGCAACTTCCCCCATTCCTGTTGTGCCGGCAGCTCACTACTCCTGTGGAGGTGTTAAAGTGGACAGTTATGGCAGAAGCAATATTCATGGGCTTTTTGCGGCAGGTGAGGCAGCATGCTCCGGTGTACATGGAGCCAACCGGCTGGCCAGCAATTCCCTCCTCGAAGCGCTGGTTCTTTCAAATCGGGCGGCCCAGAATGTTATTAAGGATTTCAAAAAAGTGAAACCTTTTTCTCAAGCCATACCGCAATGGGATATAGGAAATGCCGTGGATAGCGATGAGATGGTAGTGGTGTCCCACAACTGGGATGAAATCCGCAGAATCATGTGGAATTATGTTGGGGTAGTACGATCCGATAAGCGCTTTAGCCGCGCAAAAACAAGAATTGAAATTCTACAGGAAGAAATTAAAAAATATTACTGGGATTTCGTTATAACAAGCGATCTGATTGAATTAAGAAATATTGCTACTGTCGCTGAACTCATTATTAAAAGCGCTATGGGCCGAAAAGAAAGCAGAGGATTACATTATAATCTCGACATTCCATACCGGGATGATGAAAACTGGAAAAGAGATACTATAGTTATAAATCAAGGCGGGAAGCAGGTGAAGATGAAAGTGTGTAGCTCCTAACTCAGGGAAAAAGCAATTTTTTTGAACGAGCCCTAAAAGCCTCTAAATTTTCTGCGCTGCTGTTTATAGTATTCACTCATGGGAGCTAATTTTATAGCCCTGTTAATAGTTTCTATCGCCTTTTCTGTATCCCCTTTTTTGAAGTAGAGCTCTGAAAGGGTATCAATAAATTCCGGTGTATTGGGTTTCAATTCCAAAGTATTAAGAGAAATTTCAATCCCTTTATCAAGGTTTACAGTTTTTTTGGCATAAAGCCACGCAAGCCTATTTAAGACAAAAACATCATCAGGCTTTAAATCCAGAGAGTTCTTGCATAATCCTATTGCCTTGGTTAACCAGCCTTTTTGAGTATATCCTGTACATAGTCCATAATAAATGCGGTAATCTTTCGCGTTTATCCGCAATGCTTCCGTAAAATGACTAATTGCGATATCTGGAGATTTGTTTTTATTTTGCAAATTTCCTGCTGATAAAAGAGCGTCCAAATATTTTGGATCAATCTCAATCGCTTTCATATAATTCTCAAGCGCTATTGTGTTTTTATTTTCAGCTTCATAGACCTTTCCTAAACCAAGATATCCCCGAGGATCATCTTTTAATAATTTGACCGTTTTTAAAAAGAATTCTTCCGCCTTATCAAATCTTTTTTCCTTTAAGTGAAGGTCTCCCAGGCTGAAATAATTTTCCATTGATTCGGGGCTCATCTGTATCAGTTTTTCATAAATGGGGGTAGCCTTTTCAAACTGGTTTTGAGCTATATAAGATTCTCCCAGCCACTGAAAAAGTTCGAGATCTGATTCACCAAATGCAACAAGTTTTTCAAGTAAGGGGATGGCGCTGTCAGAGTTATTTTGATCTAAATATAATTTACCGAGCATTTTCATGGAAACCCTCTCTTCGCTATCCAATTTTAATGCGGTTTCGAATACCTTTTGTGCTTCCTCATTTTTTTTCTGCTTGTATAAAATTAATCCAATATTTCTATGAACAATGCTTTGTTCCGAATTAATCTCAAGAGATTTTTGAAATTCCAGCATTGCTTTATCGTAAAATTGACTCTTATAAAAAAGCTCACCGAGCCCGTTGTGTGCCCTAAAGTCAGACGAATTAAAATCAAGGGAAAGGTTAAAGGATTCCAGGGCTTTGTCATCAAATCCTTTTAAGAGATAAATTTCCCCCAGCCTGGTATAAGCCAAACTATTAGCTGGTTCCAGTTCCACAAGCTTGTTGTATTCTGCAATAGCATTATCATACTTTTCTTTTTTTAAGTAAGAATTACCTAATCCCAAATGCCCATTAAAATTATCATTATCAACCTCCACCGCTTTGGTAAATTCCTTTATTGCCTTATTTATTTCCCCTTTCTCATAATATACAAGTCCTTGCTTTACATATTTTTCTGAATTTTGAAATAGGAGGTCAATAATCTTGCTATCATTTCCAGTTATTACAAGGAATGCGACAGAGAATAAAACGAAGGCTGTTATTAAAGATGCGACCTTTAGCTTCTGAGAATTTGGCTTAACCTTGGAGACACGTTTTTTTGCAGCCAAGACCTTTTTTTCTTCCTCTTTTTTTGCGAGATCGAGCATCATTTTGCAGTTGCCTTCAAACTGAGCCCCATCGTCTACAATGAAGTGGACAGTCTTTACGTTTCCTTTTGTCAGGCTGTTTTCCTGGAGATCAATTTCATTTGACGCGTTGATGTTTCCTACTATTTCACCTTGATTAATGAGATTGCACGTTTTTACTTGAGCTTTTATCTGCCCTTTCTTGCCGACAATCAAAGTCTCCCCTACTTCCAACTCGCCATCTATATTCCCCTCAAAATGAATAGTTCCTTCCACACATAATGAGCCGTTGAAATGAACACCTTCACCGCAAAAAGAGCCGATATCTAAATTTTCCTTCTTACGCTTTTTCATAACTGAAAAATTGTAGCATAAAAATTAATATTTCTTCAAGAATAATAAAGCTTTTTTCAAGCTGATAAACATCAAAAATATCTTCTAAATTCAATGTTTGCGGAATAAGGATAGAGACCAAACTCGGACTCGATGGAGTTTGAATTAGTAGGGGTGTTTCTGCCGATGGGGATTATGAAACCAAAGGAAAGTTCCGATTCGTCCGAGAGAGAGTATATTGAATTAAAGGATAAAAGGTTTGATCCATCCACTAAGTTTGTTATGGCAACACCACCAATTTGGAGGAGCGGGGTTGCCTGGTAACCAACACCGATAGCAGTATACCATGCAGCCCGATAAGGAAGGTTGGTTTGAGCTAAAAGTTTACTGTTATCGTAATCTTTGGTAGAATCCGCGCCTGATCCGTGGTGGAAAATTTCTCCGCGAAGATCAAGGTCGTTTGGAAATCGATGTTCCAGTCCTATAGTAAACTCTGAAAATTTATTTATTGTATTATCTTCCGGCATCGCGTAATGCCCTTCTGCGCGCAAGCCTAGCCATTGAAACAAATCGCCTTGCAAAGACGCACCAATAATATCTTTATTATTGACCTTCCCTCCGAGTAATGCCCATTCGAAATTAAAAGCAGTCACCGCTATTCTTGCAAGAAATGAAGACCTGTCCAATGCGGGGTTATCGCTCCACCCGTTTGAACTCGAAGAATCAGGATCATAACCGAGTACATTGATCAGTGAGAGCTGAGATAATTCTCCTAACTGCACTTCTACCCTTGCAGCGTCTACCCCTGATTTATAAACACGGTAAAAGGTTTGTGCTGTGAAGGGCCCAAAAAAATCGTTCGGGGTAAAATAAAATACTGTGGCGAGATTAATCGGCTGCCGACCGAGAGTAATGTCCAAATTACTATGAGACAACCTTATGTTTAATCTATCCACAGCGAGAGAAGCTGTCGTTTTTTGATCATCATCCTGTTTCCATTCAAGCGCCGAAGAGCGCTCCACATCAACGGGGAATGTCCCCTGGCTATCAGGAATGACTGATGACGCGGTGCTGGAATTGATAAACTGGAATCCGTTAAATTCAATTGCCGCATGTTCACCGATCTGTGCGTCCAATAACATCCGCCCGATTCCACCGGCGCTTTGATCGCTGTCATTCGCGTAGAATTTTTTATTGTCAGGGTTAACGTTTAAAACACCAAAAAGTCGTATCAACCCGCGGAGGTCTATAGAATTTTGTTCTCCCTGGTACTCATAGAACGCATAGGCAGGCAGGGAAAAATTTATAACAGCGAAAACAGTAATAACAACAGTCTTTAACGATGAAAAAAGTAATTTACAGCAAAGACGCGGAGAAAAGATATTCATTGCAAATTTTTAAAATTGTATTTTTTTGTCGCTGTTTAGTTTTTGTTATTTACAGCGACTTATGCAAGGCTCTGCACAATTATTGTTTGTAAACTGGGCGGTAGCCCATTTGGCTGTGGTCCCCTGGCCACTCTGCGAACTTTGCGATCTCTGCGGTAAACTATTGTTGGTCAATTTTTCCGTCCCGCATACGGATAATACGTTTTGCTCTATCTATAACTCTTTGGTCATGAGTGGAGAATAAAAAAGTGACTTCTTTTTCTCTGTTGAGTTTTTCCATTAGATCCAGCAGGGAGTCTGCAGTGGCTGAATCAACATTGGCAGTCGGTTCATCGGCAAGGATTATTGCCGGTTCAGAAACAATGGCCCGTGCTATGGCAACCCGTTGCTGTTGTCCGCCGGAAAGCTCATCGGGCCGTCGGTTCTCCAACCCTTCCAGCCCCACTTCCTTTAATATAGTCATCACGCGATCCTGTCGTTCTTTTTTTTGTACGTTTTGAAGGGCAAGCACAAATTCGGCATTCTCATAGGCGGTTAGCACCGGTACAAGATTATATGCCTGGAACACAAAGCCTATTCTGTTCCTCCGAATTGTAGATAATTCCGTTCTGCTCAGCGTGGAAAGGTCTTTGTCTTCAAGAATGATTTTTCCACTTGTGGGTATGTCAAGAGCGCCGATAAGGTTTAGCGTGGTGGTTTTGCCGGAGCCCGAAGGACCGCACAAGGTCGCGAAATCACCACTGTGGATTTTGATAGAGACTTCGTTCAGCGCTTTCACTTCAACCTGCCCCTGCCGATATATCTTTGAGGTATTCTCAAGACTTACGATAACATTTCGTGTCATGACTTTTTCTCTTTAAATATTTTTCAAGCTTTCTACAGGCGGTATTCGGCCCGATCTGAATGCCGGATAGAGACCTGCCGCAATAGTCAGCACAAATACTCCACACAGGATAGCGACAGCGCTTTCCCAGTACAACCTGAACTTTATAACCAGATCAAAAAGGACTCCACCCACATCAGATCCCTCTTCATAAAGACCACTAAAGTCAATTCCAATGTTACTCATATACACATAACAGGGAATGGTAATTATTACTCCAAGTATAAGACCTACAAGGCCGATCCATATGGATTCTGTGAGGACAAGCCTGACAAGGCGTCCCGGAGCCATACCAACGGCCATCATAACACCGAATTCACGTGTCCGTTCCAGGACGTTCATTAGCATTGTGTTCAGTATTCCCGCTGCTATCAGCAGTCCCAATAGAATCTGAATGAGATAGTTCATGCCACGGTCAATGGTAATAAATCCAGCAGTCTCCGGCTGTGTTTCGTTCCAGGTTAAAACCTCTACTTCCGGATTTTCTATCATTCTATTAATAACATTTCGAACCTTACCTGTTTTTCTCTGGTCGTCGATGTAAATCGGGACGATTGTTGCCTCATCCTTTTTATAACCGAGTGTCGCGCGAACTCTGTCTATAGGAAGAAGGGCCATGGAGCCGTCCACTTCATCAACTCCGGTTTTGAATATGCCTGTCAAGCGTGTTATTTCGCTGACGATTTCTCCATTAACATCGGTTACGGTGTAGATCAATTTTTTTCCGATCCGCAAATTTAGCTTTTCAGCCATTTTCGTACCTATAACCACACCACGACCATCAGTTCCTTCAAAGAGGGAGCCCTCAATAATGGAACTTATAAAAATATTTCTTTCGCTATTTTCTTTAGCCGGGTCTATTGCTATGAATGTGCCGCCAACATTTTTTATAGCACTGGCGAACATTGCCTGGCCGACAATTCTTATAAGGGCAGATTTTACTTCAGGAACCTGGAGGACAAAGTCGCGGATACTTTCCACATCAGTGATCTTTTTGTCAAGTCCGGGAGTGTCATTGTAGCCCATCGGTTCAATAGTAATATGACCGAACCCCATTGTGGTGCTTCTATTGATTATGTTGGTATAAGCATAATTCCCCATAGCGGTGAAGGAGATGGACAAAAATGTTCCGAAAGCAACTGTAAAGGAAGTAATCAAAGTCCTTCGTTTTCTTCTCCATAAATTACGCCATGCCATTTTGTTTAACATATTAAAAACTTTGTTATGTAAAACATTTGCTAACCGCAGAGTACGCGGAGAGCGCTGAGATTGCTTATAAATTTTCTCTGCGTACTCTGCGATCTCAGCGGTAAAACGTTAATTGATCATCTATAATAAATCGCCTGTACCGGTCGGATAAGGGCTGCTTTAGCTGCCGGGTAGATGACTGCCAGGGCGGCTAATAAAAATAGAAAAATTGTGGGAGTAGCAATTGACTTAAAAGTTATCCGGCAATACCAGATAGGATCCATAGCTATTCCCACCATGGATGTACTGCTTACTAATGAGGACAGGTCTATACCGTGTGTTTGAAAGTAAAATACAACAGGCAGTCCGAAAATTAACGTTAGAACGCATGCCGCTGCAGCCTGGATCATCGCCTCGAAGAAGAGCATGCCGGCTACCCTCCATGGCGAAAAACCGATTGCCTTCATTACACCGAGTTCATGGATACGTTCGAATACATTCATCAGCATGGCATTTAAAATCACCATCCCTATAGCGGTATATATAATAAACATCATGATGAATGTTCCTGCTTCACTGGAATCTATCATCTTGGCGATAATCGGCTGAAGCTGACGCCAGTTCAAGACTTCAAGACCAGAAGCAAGATTCGCCACCTCATCTGTTACTTTTTTGAGGCTTTCTTTATGACCTGGCCGCCTGATGGCGATTTCATGAGCTCCATCAGGCAAAACCATTAGATCGCGAAAAGCCCTATCCGTCATAAAAAAACCCCCGCGGTCCACTCCATTGCCAACAGATTTTAATATTCCACGTACCGAGTAAAGATCGTTAGCCATAGATCCGTCCGTTGCCTGGCTTAAAATAATCACTTCATCCCCAACTCCGACATCAAGCATTTTAGAAAGTTTTTTACCGATTACTACTCCCATGAAATCTTTTTGATCGAGCCATGAGCCGGAGGAGACATGTCTGTTGATCTCAGTAACCAATGGCTCATTCTTCAGGTCGATGCCCCTGAGCCATACACCCGATGATTTGGAACCGGAAGCCGCTAAACCGAAACCGTAAACTCTTTGAGTGGCAGAAAAGCCGTTAGCATAAAGCTTTTCTATCAATTTGTCGGGGTTTTTGATCCGTTTGTATAGATCCGGATCATCACGATAACCTTCCGCGTGTATCTGGATAGTGCCGAGATTCATCCCCACACTGTTATGTACCATCGTTTGGATGAAACCTTCTAAAAAGGCGTCGTAGAACATTATAATAAAAGCGGCGAATGCCATGGCCCCGATTGTTATCAGGGATCGCTGCTTATGGCGGTACACATTACGAAAGGAGAAACTTAGTAGATTCATAATAACCTATCAGTTGCAAAAAAAATCACTCAATAGGAGCTATAAGCCTTATGATTATTGGGTACTAGGTTGTTCACATGCCTTTTTCTAAAATTCACCATCGGTGAAATAAGTAAATCATTTGATTCATGTCATTTCAAGCGCAGCGAGAAATCTTTACGAGCAATGGTTTAAGATTTCTCCCGTTGGTCGAAATGACATTATGCGCAATCTTTCGTCTTATTTTATGCAACGTTTAGGATAAGCTCATTAATTCTAGAAATGATTGCTTTTTTTGGAGTGCAATGACACAGTCATTGCATTTTATCCTGTGCATCCTGTTAATCCTACCCGCTCAGCATGTCCTGTCAAAAAGCTAAGGAACTTAGGAGCATGATTGTCATTCCCGCACTCCTACATGTCGTTCCCTCATGCTCCTGCTGTCATTCCCGAATGCTACCCACATGTCATTCCCGAATGCATTTATCGGGAATCCAGTGAGAGTTTTGATTCTGGATTCCCAATAGGAACACTCGGGAATGACAAGATAGGGCGTAGCCAATAGTGACTTGGTCCTGAGGACCATGTTTTTTATTTTTAAATAAATCCAGTTCATCCTGACCCGCTCAGCGTGTCCTGTCAAAAAATATTTCTTTATCTTTTCCTTTTTAAACGAGCAATGGAGAAAAACGAATCTTTAATCGGGATTTCAAACTCCATATTTTCATAAACAACTTCTGTATATTCACCAGGTTTGTCAATAGGAATAACGCGTAAAACCAATGGGATCACCCGACCTCCCAGGTCCTTAACGTCACTGAATGTCATTGTTCGAACCACTTCCATATCTTCATCGTAAAAAATATAGGACAATGGAATTTTATTTTTTGCCTCTATAGTTAAAACTATTTTACCCCAGACCACTGCGGCCAAGGGCTTTGGGATTAAAGTAAATTCAATAACTGACTGTCCCTTGCGAATACCTTCAAAAGTAATGGTTGCATCATAGTCCTCAGACATCCGTGATTCCTTAATTAGATCGTCATTTGTAAAATGGCTTCCCATCCACGAGCCCCCCATCATCCCTGATGTGAGCCTGATAGTCCGGTCGGTTTTCGGTAAATAAGTGTAAATGTTTTTTCCGTACATCAGGGTAGATGTTCCCCTTTCCTTGAGCGGCGCGATAATCCGGATCAAGGATTTATCTTTTCCGCTGGCCCAGGACTCCAAACGCATGGTCCGGGTATAATGAGCTGTTTTAACCTGCATAGACATAAACCCGTGAGCGGAACTGCTTCGATATAAATCATCAAGCTCCTCCAGAATTCTTAATACTCTATCAGAAGAAGTTTCTGCTGGTTTTGCAATTGACGGGTTTAAAGAAAAGACAACCATTACAGTGCTAATCATTAAGCAATAATAAATTTTTCGCATCAGAACCTCTTTTTTTCTTTGATATTAGCAAAATAGCAATAACAGTTAAAGCAGTTAAAATTTAAGTGTGATTTCCCGCAAAATCTCAAAAAGTTTAGGCGCTGTTGAAGTTGTTACTTTTATAGCGCCTTATGCAGAGCTGAGAAACTGAGAACCATAATTGCGTTCCCTCACTCCTCGCATATCATTCCCAAATGCATTTATCGGGAATCCAGAATCAAAGCAAAAAGGAGCTAAACAATGCCTGAAACTTCTGAAAATCACGGGACAAGGAGGGGAAAGTGGTAAAGATTAAAAGAATCGAAAAGTAAAAGTTAAAACGAATAATTTACTTAATTGAGCCATGGGCAGACTTGAAAATCATTTAGAAGGCATCTCCCCTTGACTGCATTCTAAATCAGGGTTCGGTCGTCGGGTGTCTGGGGTCAGCGGAATACGCAATGACACAGCAGAGCTAAGCTCAGCTTTGGCATTGCACTCCAAAATAAATCAGTATTACACATTCCCAATTGCGCACCTGTCATCTTGTGAAGCTTTGAACATTCAGCTATCAGCATTACACACCCCGCCACGGAGTGGCACCCCTCTCAAGAGGGGAATGACAACACCCCGTCTCCGGAGGCAACACCCTAAAGGATAAACCCCTTCTTCGATATACTCAGGACAGGTCTTGAGATGGGAGTGGTAATACCTTTTCTTTTAAAATTGATTTGGGTCATAAAGGGCCCATGCAAAGCCGTAGAAGCAGCGGGACCTCTTTAAATCTTCCTGAAGTCAAACCTCTGCAGGTAACCACTCCTGCCTACGGTCTTCCGGTCGGTCAATTTACAGAAGTGCCGAAAGGAATGTTCGTAGTCATGAAGGATATCGCCTGAAAGCTGAGAGAAAACAGAGACGAGTGGATAAAAGAGCCTTTTTTCCTGCGGAACAGCGTGATCAATAATCCTAATAACGCCTCCAGGACGTAAAACTCGAACCATTTCCTTTGAGGCTGCCTCAATCTCAGGCACATGCACAAGTGAGCCGGAGGCAAGGACAACGTCAAAGCTGGAATCTTCAAAGGGCAGCCTGGTGGCCGAGCCTTCTGTCAGGTGGGAATCTTCAAAACCATACTTCTTTCTCGCCTGTTCCAGCATTCCACTCGATGGGTCCAGGCCGTACACGTCAAACCCAAAATCCCGGGCAAGCGACATGAGGTAACCTGTACCACATCCAACGTCAAGAAAGCGTCCGGTGGGAAGGTCGTCGAAGGCAACCCTTTTGAGGTTCCTTCTCCATCCGGAAATGGAGG
>CEQE01136447.1_pt1 | contig 12422 bp, 10 predicted proteins | sample 356201 | NCBI WGS metagenome assembly CEQE01 (sample SAMEA2619970, study PRJEB7988) | marine metagenome | biome: marine biome (ENVO:00000447); feature: mesopelagic zone (ENVO:00000213) & marine oxygen minimum zone (ENVO:01000065); material: "saline water (ENVO:00002010), including plankton...
CTCCGACCCCAACGCTCACTCTGGCACTTTACTCCGACCCCAACGCTTTGACGTTGTAACGTTATAACGTTAGAATGTCTTTGCTGAGTGTGCGGAGATCTCTGATGAGCAATCTATCCAAAAGGTCTACGGTCTATTTTGACCCTGCAATTCATCAAGCCTTGAAACTAAGAGCTGCATCGTCCGATCTGTCGCTGTCGGAACTGGTCGATGAGGCGGTACGTCTGCTTATGCGTGAGGATCAGGAAGATCTCAGCGCTTTCTCAGAGAGAGTCAATGAACCCACCATAACTTACGAGGCCCTGCTAGAAGACCTTCAGAAGCATGGCAAAATATAAGCTCAGGTTCAAAGAGTCGGTCGCCAAGGATCTTCGAAGAATTCCCAATTCCGATGTAACACGGATACTGAAGCGGATTGATGTGCTTGCCGAGAACCCAAGAGGAGAAGGTTGCGTTAAGCTCTCCGGCAATGATCGATACAGAGTGAGGACAGGTCAGTACCGAGTTGTTTACGAAATAGCAGACGACAGCTTGGTGGTGTCTGTTGTCAAAGTGGCGCACAGATCAACTGCATACAAGAGCCATTAGTAAGGTACCGTCATGTCAAGCGTGCTCAAAAAAAAGGGCAGTGGCCGTAGCCACTGCCCACCTTGTCACGCGGCTTTGTCTTCATGTTCGACAGCGTTGCCGGACTGATTTATGGTGATGGTCTTTGGCTTCATCGCCTCCGGTATTTCTCTCACGAGGCTGATGGTCAGAAGGCCATTGGTGAAGTCGGCCGCCGTTACTTCAACGTGATCGGCAAGGTTGAACTTGCGCTCAAAGGCCCTGTTGGCGATCCCCTGATAGAGATAATCAGACGTTTTCTTGCTGCCCTTCTTGCCACGGACGGTAAGGACGCCCTGTTCCACCTGAATATCCAGCTCGGATCTATCGAAGCCTGCCACCGCGATAGTGATGGCATACGCGTTCTCGTCGCGCACTTCGATGTCGTACGGGGGATAACTGCTGGCAGTCTGCGAGACGCGATGCATGTTATCCAGTAGCGAGCCAAACCGGTCAAAGCCGATGCTGCTGCGATAAAGTGGGGTCAAATCGAAAGTTGTCATTGTATATCCTCCATTAGAAGCAATATAGATAGTCGGTTTACAGGTCGCCGATCTCAGTGAGACTCAGCGTCCGCACTATCTAGGTAGGCTCGATAATGGGGTATTCAAGAGCGGTAAGTGTTTTTTTTGCCGGCGCTCTCCGCGCGCTTCAGTCGCGCAGAGCAAATGTGGCCATGGCATTGCCTGAAATCACGGTGACATATTGCACGCCACCGACCATGTAGGTGACCGGTGCCATTACTATCTGTCCGCCCAGGGCGACTTTCCAGAGGAGTTTGCCGGTACGCGCGTCCAGCGCATGCAGATAGCCTTCCCGCCCACCGGTAAACAGAAGGTCCGATGCCGTGGTCAGCATGCCGCTGTCACTGACGTCGAACTGCTCATATTTCCAGACGGCTTCGCCGGTGTCGGGGTCCATGGCCATGAGTGACGCGTGACCGACCTCATTAGTCCAGTAGTTTATGGGCCACGTGCGGCCGATGCCGATCGTTGGCGCACCATGGACCGGTGCCTTGACGGTGAATCCACCGCCGAGGAACAGACCACCCGGTTCATATTCCTGCTCAATGGGCTGATAGATCGTGGCGTAGTCTTCCCAGGCACTGAAGTAGAACAGATCCGTGCGTGGGCTGTAAGACGGCGGGTACCAATTGGTGCCACCTTGATTGCCGGGCCAGGTTGGCATGCCATCCGGTTGCGGCGTTGGGATAGGTCTGCCGTTTGCGTCCAGCCCACTCGACCAGTTCACTTTGACGAAGGGCTTGCCCAGCAGGAACTTGCCGGTCGCCCGGTCGAGCACGTAAAAGTAACCGTTGCGGTTTGCCCACAGCATCAGCTTGGCCGGCTTGCCCTGCCAATCCCTGTCGACCAATACCGGGACCTGTACAGAGTCGTAGTCGTAACCGTCGTTGGGGGTAAACTGAAAGTGCCACTTCAGTTCGCCGCTGTCCACATCCAGTGCGACCACGGAGTCGGAATAGAGGTTATCTCCCGGACGCTGCCCGGCATTCCAATCGGGCCCCGGATTGCCCACGCCCCAATAAACCAGATTGAGGGTCGGATCGAATGATCCAGTGATCCACACCGGCGCACCACCGTGTTTCCAATCGTCTCCCTGCCAACTGTCGTGACCGGGTTCGCCCGGCCCCGGAATCGTGTAGAACTTCCAGGCTTGCTTGCCGGTGTCTGCGTCATAAGCGACTACGTAGCCGCGAATGCCGTATTCGCCGCCCCCCACACCGACGATGATCTTGTCCTTCACCGCCATAGGCGCCATGGTGACTGAATAGGCCAGATTGACGTCGCCAACTTCGACGTTCCAAAGCGGCTTGCCGTTGATGCGATCCAACGCAATAAGACGACCATCCAGCGTGCCGGTAAAGACCTTGTCCCCCAAGACAGCTACGCCACGATTGTTCGCGCCACAACAGACCTGGGTATTGGCCGCAGGTGTGTGGCGATAGATCCAAAACACGCGGCCGGTCACGGCATCCAGCGCCATCACGTCGTTGGGACGCTCGGTCAGATACATGATGCCGTCTACGATGATCGGATTTGACTGCCAGGCACCGAATACCTGGTTTTGCAGCATCCACTTCAGTTCCAGCTTATCGACGTTGCGCCGCGTAATCTGCTTCAGCTTGCTGTGTCGTTGGCTTGAGTAACTGCCGTTATAAGTGAGCCAGTTTTGCGGTTCTTCGGCGGCATTCAGAATGCGTTCAAAACCTACCTGGGCTGACGCGTGAACACACGACATCATACCCGCCATGATACAGAGGCCAGGAATCAGAGCTCGGATCTTCATAGTTGCCCCCTCAGCGCAAGCAGATAGGCAATGAGGTCGGCGACCTCGTCGCCGGACAGCACACTCGGTTCGTGGGTGGGAGTTTCACTAAGCCGATAGCTGACCAGATCACGCTTGACTAACGAGCGAAGCCGTTCTTCGGCGTCAATCAGTTGCACGGTGTAGGTATCCTCGTTCAACCGGCGTCCTGTGATAGTCTCGCCGTCCCGTGTGACAATGGTGACAGCACGATTGATGGGTAACAGTGCCGTAGCCGGCGCGATAAGAGACCGCTGCAGCGCGCCGGGCGTACGAATCGCGCCGACATCGCTCAGGTCCGGTGCAGTGCGCGGGCCGCGACCATTGACCCGGTGGCATGCAGTGCACTCACCCTTTCCTTCAAACAGACTCCGACCGCGCAGCACGTTGCCAATGGCGACGGCGCTGCCTTCAGGTTCGAAGCCGGTGCGAATGTAGGCGATTATCCCGGTCAGATCAGAATCGGATAGGTTGATCGGCGGCATGCGACCGTCTGCAGCACCATTCAAGATAGCCCGGCGTAGATCTTCGTCGGTGACCGCTTCATGGAATCGTCCCCGGGCCAGATTAATCCCTTCCACCCACGCGCCGTCCGGTCCGTGGCACAAGGCACAGTGTCGAACGTAGACGCGGGAGCCCGTCTGGATGGATTCACTGGTGTATGTGTGGTCGCTCACCTGCGCGAAGCTGAGTTTGCCTGCGATGAGCAGGCCGGTCATGGCAAACAGCGCCAGGCTGGTTTTAGTTATGTTTTTCACAGTTGATCATCCAGGGTGTAAATGATGTGCTTAGTACATCACAAAGCCCGGTATTCGTCGAATGGTTACTTGACGCTCGGGTCCAGATTACAATACCGTGCCTTTCTGGTCGCAGACGCGGCCGAACCGTAAATGAAGTTCACTGGAGGTCAATCGTCTCATGGCTGCTGATGTACCTTTCTCGTTGTTCAAGGAACTGGACCGGTATACGGATGACGATCTCCCGCCCGTCATGGATTGGCGGCCCGAGGAGTGTCACGACATCGACATGCGGATCGATCGGTCGGGAAGCTGGTTTCACGAGGGAACACAGATTGACAATCAGCGCATGGTGCGACTGGCCAGTATTCTGAGAATAGAAGGGCCGTCCTACTACTTGGTTACTCCGGAGATCAAGTTTAGGATCGAGGTCGAAGACGTACCCTTTGTTGCAGTTGTTATGGACGTAGTCGGTGAAGGACCAAAGCAGTCGTTGCAGTTCACGACCAACATCGGCGACCAGGTGACCCTGGACAGTTCCCATCCCCTGAGACTCGAGGTCTATTCGAACGGAGACGAGCCAGTTCCGTACATCACGGTACGCAACGATCTGGAGGCAGTTCTCCCTCGAGATCTCTACTACCAGCTCGCCGATCTGTTTGTGACGGACGCCTCATCCACCATGCTTGGCGTGTGGAGCGAAGGGACCTTCACTACCCTGTGCAAAGCGACCGCAGTCTTCTAGACACAATGCTCGGCCGCTCTATTCGTCTACGACCGCAGTGGCTTCGACTTCGACCATAAGCTCTGGCATCACCAGTGCCGACACACCGACCATGGTGGAAGCAGGCTGGTCTTCCTGAGTGAAGTACTTTTCCTTTGCCTTTCGCATTGCCTTGCTCTTGTCACGATCCAGGTCAACGACGTAGGTGTTAATCGTCACCACGTCTTCAACCCGGGCACCGGCGGACTCCAACTCCTTCGTCAGATTACCGTAGGTCATATCGGCCTGTTCTTCAAAGGACTCTCCATAACGACCGTCGGCATAGCCTACCTGCCCCGATATGTAGATTGTTTTGGTTCCGTTCTTGCTGCAGGTGACCGTATTGGTGAAACCCATGGGATGGGGATTGATGAATTCCTTTGTTAGCATCGGTTGTCTTCCTGGTTAGTGTCTTTGGGAGAATTCTACATCATGAAAGGGCCAAATCCCTGACCTATGAGTCGAGGGCGGCGACTAATCTGATGTAATCAGTTCACCGTCCTTAATTACCACTCTGACTGACTCCAAGACGGCAATGTCTTCAAGCGGGTTGCCATCCACCGCGATGAGATCGGCAAACTTGCCAGGTACGATGGTACCCAGTTGATCAGACCGGCTGAGTAGATCCGCAGTCACAACGGTCGCAGAGCGGATGGCCTCCATAGGCGTCATCCCAGCAGCAACCATCAGCGAAAACTCTTGTGCATTGGTGCCGTGTTTGAATGTGCCCGCATCGGTGCCAAAGGCAATCTTGACTCCGGCCCTGTGGGCACTGTTCACAGCGCTAGTAATGGCGCCGGTTGCCAGCTCAACCTTATTCTGAATGGCTGGAGGAAGGAAAGGTCTGGCCTGCTGTTGTTTACTAATCACAAAACCGGGCAGCATTGTTGGCACAAACCAGGCATCGTGTTTCTTCATGAGCCTGATGCCTTCTCTATCCATAAACGTACCGTGATCGATGCTGTCGACTCCTGCTATCAGGGCTGCCTTGATACCATCGGCGCCATGCGCGTGGACAGCTACTCGACGGCCAAGTTGGTGTGCAGTGGTGACGATCTCCTCTAATTCGCCCGGCGTCATCTGCAGACCGAGACCCGTGTCGGTATTGGATAAGACACCACCTGTGACCGTGACCTTGATCCAATCCGATCCATACTTGATGGCGTGCCGGGTGGCACGACGACAGTCGTAAGGGCCATCGCAGATGGTCTTGGACGTCCAGGTTTCCATCAATTCTGGTCGCACCCCATCGACGTCGCCATGTCCACCGGTCGCGGCCAGAGGGGAACCCGTTGCGAATATCCGTGGTCCCTGCATGATCCCCTGCGCCACCGCATCTCGAAGTGCAAATATGGATTGTGGATTCCCACCCAGATCGCGAACGGTAGTGAATCCTGCCAATAATGTCGTTCGAGCATGCTGTGCACCACGCAGTAAACTCAGTGCATCCGATTCGGTCAGACTTCTAAGGCGCGAATTGGGATCCAGTTCCAACAGCAGATGCACGTGCATATCCATATGCCCTGGTAAGACGAACATCTCCCTCAGATCGATGTATTCTGCGGATGGATCGACTGTGCCGGGCTCCTGATACCCCGCCACTACCTGGGTGATGAGATTGTTGTGTACAACGATGGTCTGCTCTCTGAGTGGTGGCTCCCCCGGTACCGCAAGTAAGGTCCCTGCATGGATCACACTCACCTTTTCAGCAGGCGCGGCCACGCAGTAGAGTGCAGCGGTAACAAGCAGCGGCACTATCAGCAATCGAATTGAGATTGAACGCGACATGCTATTGATCTCCGGATTAGGTAATCGCCAGGCTTTCAGTGTGCAGGGACTATTGGTTGAAAATAGGTTTGCGCTTCTCCATGAACGCCATCATGCCCTCTCGTGAATCGGCTGTGCCACGGTTTGCCGCAGTTGCTGCACGTTCGTCCTGTAAGGACTGCTCGAGGGTCTTCTCTTCACTGCCGACAATGCAATCCAGCATGCTCTTCACCGCAAGCCTTGGCATGGCCGCAAGCTCGGCCGCCAGTTCCTGCGCGCGCTGCTTCAACGCCGCGTTGGGCCACACCTCCTGAACCAGGCCCATTGCCAGGGCCTCAGGTCCGGAGATCTTCTTGGCGCGCAGGATCATGTCCAATGCGCGGTCACGACCGACACAGCGGGTCAAGCGTGCGCTTCCGCCCCAGGCCGGCACGGCACCGAGATCCAATTCAGGCAAGCCGATCTGTGCACCGTCCTCGGCCGCCAAACGAAAGTGACAAGCGAGTGGCAATTCCAGACCGCCGCCAAGGCAGTAACCGAACAGGGTTGCAATGGACGGTTTACCCAGATTCTCTATTGCTGCCAATACCCTCAAACGCTGATCGAACACCGCGTCGGGGCTGCCCATCTTCTTGACGAGATCAGGCAGTTGTTTCAGATCCATGCCAACGGAGAAATTACGATCCCCTTCAGCGGTAAACACCAGCACGCGAATGTTGTCATCAGTCGCGATCTCGGCGACGAGCGTTTCCAATTCGTCCATGAAGGCACCACTCATTCTGTTCATGGGCGCATCGTTGATCGAGATTGTCGCGATCGCGTTCTCGACTGTGGTAATAATTGCTTCTGTCATCTTGTCCTCCTGCTCAGGTAGCAGCCCTGTGCATTCTGCATTGCTTGCATTTGGGGTCACCCGACTGCAACAGTCGAATGCCACGTCGCCGGTTGGAACCAGAGCCTAAACAGATTGCGTCTGCAATTCTACGAATTCTCGATAACGACCATTTTCTATCGCCATCAGCTCTTCGTGGCTGCCCTGCTCTTTGACTCCGCCTTCCTCGAGGAAGACGATCTTGTGCGCTTGTGCAATGGTGGAAAGGCGGTGGGCGATGATGATCACGACACGGTCCTTGGCAGCTTCGTGTAGGGACTGCACGAGGTACTCCTCGGTTTCAGGATCCAGGGCGGACGTAGGTTCATCCAGAATGAGTACTTTCGAGTTTCGAAGCAGACCACGTGCAATGGAAATGCGTTGCTTCTGTCCCACCGAGAGCTTGCTGCTACTGGTTCCTAGCTTAGTCTGATATCCCTCTGGTAACGACCTGATGAAGTCGTGCACACCGGCAATCTTCGCCACCCGCTCTACTTCTACGATGTCAGCGTCCGGATTGCCATAACGGATGTTGTCGGCGATCGAGTCCGAGAGCAACTGCGTTTCCTGGAATACATAGGTAATCTGGTCTCGCATGCTGTCAATGGTCAGGTCATTGACATCATACCCGTCGATGCGCACCTCACCCTCTGTCGCCTGATGAAAGCGCGGAATCAGGTAGGCGAGCGTTGTCTTGCCGGAACCCGTGGGGCCTACGAAGGCGACGATCTCTCCAACCTTGGCTTGCAGCGTTACGCCCGAAAGCGCCCGGCGACCGTCGGGATAGACGAAGCCGGCATCTTTCATGGAGATACCCTGTTGAATCGGGGGTAGGTGCGTTGTGCCGGTGTCCGCTTCCGGCGGCAGGTCCATCAGTGCAAATACACGGCGCATTCCGGCGACGTTGTTCTGCAATCGTATCCACAGCCATCCCAGCTCGGAAGTCGGACCTCGCAGTCCATACCAAAAGGTGAACAGTGCGCCAAAGTCGCCTGGCGACAATTCGCCATCAATGATATGACTCCCGATGTAGACGAAAACTCCCGCTTGAATGACTGCGATCGTGAAGCCACTGACCTGGAACATGATAAACCAGATCAGCCTTTCAGCTCTGTAACGCCTGAAGGACTCGCCACTATCGCTTCCGAACCGCTCCTTCTCCTTGTCGTTACCACCCAGGCTCTGCACCGCCAATACGTTGTCCATTCCCTCTTCGATGGTACTCGTCGTAATGGATCCAGCTGCACGGCTGGCCTGACCCCGGCGGCGTACAATGCGGGAAAACAGGCTCGAGACTGCTGTCCAGATAGGAAGGATCAACAGAGACATCCATACGATTTCCGGTACATTCGGGTAAGCATCCAACATGACGACGGCCGCAGCGATGTAGAGCGTCATCGACACGAGAGGGGTGTGGATCACCTGATAGAAGATCTCGGTGATCTGTGGCGTGTCATAGAGGATGCGGTAGATTGAGTCACCGATACGCTGATCCTCCAACCGCGTCATCGACAACGACTCGATGCGACTGAAAAGCTCTGCACGAAGTGTGTGGTTCAGGGCTTGGGTCAACCGAGTCTGGAGCTTGAATTCCACATAGCCATACAGCGCACCAAGACTACTGTGACCGATGTTCATGGCTGCTTCAGTGGCGGTAGCAACGTCCTTGCCTTCAGCCAGTGTGGCTTCAACTTCGTCTCTCCCTCCCGGATAGGCACCGATCAGCAGCATCATGCTCACGCCCGCGATCGCAAGCCAGAACAGAATGTCCATCGCAGAAGACCCGTAGAGCGCTTCGATGATGGGCCACATGAAAGCCGGATACTCTTGCGCCTCCTCTATGGGTCGTCCCAGCACCACATGGTCAACCATCATCTTGACTGGCCAGGGGAGTATGAGCAACGGCACGGCGCGTGCTACCCACATCATGACCAACTTGATGGTGAAGCGCCCTGCAAAATAACGCAGATAACCGGACGCACGAGCGATGATACGGAGTGCTTCCTTAAACCCGATATCCGTATCCGTATCAAGCAGATTCGAGCGAATATCGAGTGAACGCTCATGTTCACGCAAGGTTCTTCGTACTGGCGGTGAACCGCCCTGCATGGTTGAGGAATCACTCACAGCCATGACTTAGCTCCCGCCTGCCACATTAGTGAGATTCGCTTCCGCATCTACAAAAGATCGGTAATAGCCATCTTCACGCTGCATCAGGGCTTTGTGATCGCCACTCTCCACGATCCGTCCGCCATCGAGATAGACGATGTTGTGAGCCCTGCGGATGGTAGAGATTCGATGGGTTATCAGGAAGATCGCTTTATCTTTGCCCCACTCCGTCAGGTTCCGCATCACCCGGTGTTCAGTTGCAGCGTCCAGTGCTGCCGTTGGTTCATCGAGGATCAGGATGGGTGTATCGCGTACCACCGCCCGGGCGATGGACAAACGCTGCTTTTGACCCGTGGAGATCTTGCCGCCACGATCGGAGAGGACTGAATCGAGGCCCTGTGGCAGACCTGCTACATAATCCTCCATGTCCGCCACGCGCACCGCGTTCAGCACTTGGGCATCCGTCGCATCGGGAGTGACGTAACGGATATTGTCGCGAAGCGACATGGCAAACAGCACGTTCTCCTGCAGGGCGATCGCGATATTGCGCCGTAACGAGTCAACCTGGTATTGGCGAAGTTCCTTTCCGTCGATGGAAATGGTTCCGCTGTGAGGCTCATACAGACGCAGCAGCAGTGCCATCAGCGTGCTTTTGCCGGATCCCGTGGGACCGATAATGGCGGTGATCGAACCGGGAGCTGCTCGGAAACTGACATCGTCGAGCACCGGACGGTTGGCTTCGTACGCGAATCGAACTGACTGGTAGCGAATTTCTCGCTGGAACCGTGTCAGTGGTACTGCATCCGCATCGTCCTTGACGTCCGGCTCGATGTCGAGAATACCAAACACGCGATGCAGCCCCATCGCCATATCCTGTGACGTCAGCCACCGCCACAGGATCAGGCGAACGTCACTGCTCGCTTCGCGTAATTGATCCCTTGACCACTCGTAGCTGGCAAGATTCCACACAACGAAGCTTATCCCTACAAGGCCTATCAGTTCAGTTGCGAAGGTCTCGCTGCCATGGTTTGCCCAATAGGCGATCAGGAACTCAGCACTCATGAGAAACGTCGATGCGATGGTGAACATAACGATGGTGACCAGTGCTATCACTACCCGCTGGCGAAAGGCGGCGTTGAAGGCAATCACGGAGTCTTCCTCCATACGGCGCTGCGTTCTCTCCCGGGTACCGAACGCCTTGATCAAACGGATGGCGCCGAAAGATTCCTGGATGGTCGACGTGATATCCGAAGCCGCAGCCCGGTATACAAGCGAACGAGTGCGCATTCTCGGCATCGCCCAGCGTGCCCAGAGAATCGCTGGAATCACTATTGTTCCCATTATGAGCCCAATCCACGGGTCTAGTAGCGTCACCAGCGTAACGCATGTCAGGTAACTCATGGAGGCCAGTGTGATACCGATCAATTGGTCGATCACGGCAGTGACCTGGGCACTGTCCTGATAGATGCGGAATATGGAGTCACCCGTGCGGTGATCGCTGTGGTAACTCAGCGAGAGCTGATGCCAGCGCGCCAAGAGGGCAAGGCGCAGGTCCTGATTGATACGCTGCATGATCCACAGGTTGTAGTAGGGGTTGATGATTCTGAGTGGCAGTTGCAGCAGATAGGATCCCAGCGACAGGGCCACGTAGACCCACAGGAGATCGTGTCGCTGCTCATTTGTCAGTTCGGTAATCGACCCCTGAGCCCACTCCGGCACTCCGATCAGACGGGCGAGACCCGGAGCGATGGGTTCATTCTGCAGAATGTTCTGTCCGAGCAGATCGGCCAGGACAAGGCCCAGTGCAAGAGCGATAAACCGCTGCGCAAAATTAATGGCATAGAAGTAGACCAGGTGAGTGCCGACTCGCAGTCGGTACTCAAGTCGCCGAGCCCCTTGCGCTGTCGGTACGCTGCGAAACTGCACCATCCACCCGGCGAGACAGGCCAATGTGACAAGGGCGGCGTAGTAGCCGTCCGCAAAGCCATCGATGACAAACGTTGCAGCAATATTACAACCGATCCCACCCAGGATAAGACCTACCGGAGCAAGCCTTTGCAGCCGCCCCATCCCGAACGCCATATACGCCATACAGATCGCCATGGCGATGACGGGTATATAGAGCAGATTCATGGGGAACTCGAACGTCGCCGGCAGGATACCGAAGAGGGGACCGGATATCGCCAGGAATGCCACCAGGAAAGGCGCATAGGTGAACTGATATCCCTCGCCACTGACGAGATCGGCGACACGATCTTCGCTGCCCTTGCCGGGGATGTACCATCTGCCCAAAATCTGCGGCCTGATGTAGGGCCAGGAGCGCAGCACCAACAACACCACCTGACTCAAGCCGGTATCGTCATCCTCGACGCGGCGGTCGCGTTCAGGCGGAATATAACCATCGCCGAACATTGGCAAGGCACGGGAGCGCTCCCGGTTAGTCGTCATGCGCCGTCTTCATAGGATTAACGTTTCCTGTAAAGACGTGAAGTTAGCTAAATAGCCTTACACATTGCAAGCATTTCTGCGCCTGGCAGGTCTTCGTGGATCATCCGGTATGCGACGATCGTGCAGATCAGCCACGTGTAAACAGGTATTAATCGGTTTCCTTCAGCAAGAATACAGTCAATGCACTCATCTCCTCCATGCTGAGATTCTGATCGGGCATCGTGGTTTTTGGCCTGACGCTTTTTGGATCCTGAAGCCAAAGCTGTAAAAACTGGGGGGTTGCCGAATAGCCGGTCAGATCAGGCCCGATCTCAATCGACTGCACATTGTCCAACTGAATACGCGCGTTACGGTGGCACTGAACACAGCCCTTGGCGACAAACAGGTTGGCACCGCGCTGATGACGTGTTGTTTCGTGGACCGACACCGCCGACGACTCTATCACTTCAATCGGCGGCAGCGCCGCTGGCCCCGGCCAGGCCGTTTCGATTTCCCATTCCCAGAATCCAAGGGAGGGGAAGACAAGCTCACTGGTATAGAATCCATCTCCCAGCTCACTGACGGTGAACCTCTGCTGTTTTTCGCTGGCTGCGTGCTTAGCGACGATGTGCAGTGTCAATTCTCTCAACGGTTGGACACCGTGGTGCTTCATCGAAAACACAACATTAACGGGTCTGTCTCGTACCGCAAACTCAGGAAGCTCTTTCAGTGCCGCTGTTGCCCATCCGCCTGCCTGAACGACTAACCAACTGAGTAAATATCCCCCGGCCAAGCCGGGGGCTTTATGTGTGAGCCG
>CEQE01147679.1_pt1 | contig 12417 bp, 7 predicted proteins | sample 356201 | NCBI WGS metagenome assembly CEQE01 (sample SAMEA2619970, study PRJEB7988) | marine metagenome | biome: marine biome (ENVO:00000447); feature: mesopelagic zone (ENVO:00000213) & marine oxygen minimum zone (ENVO:01000065); material: "saline water (ENVO:00002010), including plankton...
AGATCATCGGCGTCCTGCCGGCCGACTTCCGGTTCCTGACCGAGGGTCCGGCGCTCATCCTGCCCCGCGCGTTCGTCCGCTCGGAGGTTTTCGCCGGTCAGTTCAGCTACCGGGGGATTGCCCGGCTCACGCCCGACGCGACCATCGAACAGGCGAACGACGACGTCGCCCGGATGATTCCGGCGAGTATCGACGGCTACCGGCTGCCGCCCGGGTTCACGCGCGCCATGTTCGACGACGCGCGGCTCGGGCCGAACGTCCGGCCGCTGGCGGTCGATGTGCTCGGCGACGTGGGCGGCGTCCTCTGGGTGCTGCTGGGGACGGTCGGGCTGGTTCTGTTCATTGCTTGCGCCAACGTGGCGAACCTGTTTCTCGTGCGTGCCGAGGGGCGCCAGCGTGAGATGGCGGTTCGCGCAGCACTCGGTGCGAGTTGGGGGCAGACCGCGCGGGAGTTGCTCGCCGAAAGCGTGGCGATCGCGCTAGTCGGCGGACTGGTCGGCCTTGCGCTCGCCGAGGGCGCGGTACGCGTCCTGTTGCTCTTGAGGCCCCAGGGTCTGCCGCGCCTCGACGAGTTAGCGATCGATCCGGTCGTTCTGGCCTTCGCTCTGGCGATCTCGCTTCTTGCCGGCGGGCTCTTCGGACTGCTGCCGGTGTTGCGCCTGTCGAATCCGCGCCTTGCGTCAGCGCTGCAGGAAGGCGGGCGGTTGTCGAGTGACGGCCGCGAGCGCCACCGTGCGCGGTCGGTGCTCATCACGGCCGAGATCGCCTTGGCCGTCGTACTGCTCGTCGCCGCTGGCCTGATGATCCGGACGTTCCAGGCGATGCGGGACGTGGATCCCGGTTTCGTCCGCGCCGAGGAGGTGTTGACGGCGCGGATCGCGATCCCCGAGGGTGTGATTCCGGGCGCGATCGAGACCGTCCTGCTGCACCAGCAGATCGCCGACGCGATGGCGCGCGTGCCCGGGGTGACCTCGGTCGGCGCGTCGTCGTCGATCACGATGGACGGCAACTCGAGCATGGATCCGATCTTCGTCGAGGACCATCCGATGCCCGAGGGGCAGTTGCCGCCGCTGCGCCGCTTCAAGTGGGTGGCGGAGAACTACTTCGAGACGATGGGGATCCGGTTGGTCGCCGGTCGGACGCTTCGCTGGGAGGATGCCCGCGAGGCGCTCCGCGTCGCCGTCGTGACCGAGAACTTCGCGCGGGAGTACTGGGACGCGCCGACGGACGCGATCGGCAAACAGATCCGCCAAACGCCCGACAGCCCGTGGCGGGAGATCGTCGGGGTCGCGGGTGACGTCCGCGACGACGGTGTCGCCGAGCCGGCGCCGGCGATCGTCTACTGGCCGATGCATCAGTTGAACTGGTGGGACGATGAGCGTGAGCTACACCGCACGCTGCGCTATGCCGTGAGGAGCAGCCGGCTGGGCACCCCGACCTTCCTCGGGGAGATCCAGCAGGCGGTCTGGGACCTGAATCCGAACCTGCCGATCGCCGGGGTCCAACCGCTCTCCCGGATCTACGACCGCTCGATGGCCCGGACGTCGTTCGCGCTGGTGCTGCTCGCCGTCGCGGCCGGCGTGGCGGTGCTCCTGAGTGTCGTCGGGATCTACGGCGTCATTGCCTACGTGGCAAGCCAGCGGACCCGGGAGATCGGTATCCGGATGGCCCTCGGGGCCCAGCCGGGTGACGTCAGCCAGCTCTTCCTCCGCCACGGCCTGGCAGTGACCGCCGTCGGTGTCGTTGTCGGTCTGCTCGGCGCGGTCGGCCTGACCCGACTGATGTCGGCGATGCTGTTTGGTGTGACCGCGATGGATCCGGCCACCTACGTCGCCGCCGCCGTCGGCCTCGGCCTCACGGCGCTGCTGGCCACCTATATCCCCGCCCGCCGTGCCGCGAACGTCGACCCAGCCGTGACGCTGCGCGCCGACCTGTAGGGCAGGGCTTCCTGACCGCCGCCCCCAGGCAGATGCCGCGATCTGGGCAGCGGCTGCACGGATCTGCACGGCGCGATTTGACTCCCAAGTCATTCATACGCCATAGTTTAGGAGAGAATCCGATGAGAATGCTGAGACGCGCTCGGTCCGGCGAAGGCTTCACGCTCGTCGAGGTGCTGATCGTCGTGGCGATCATCTCGATCCTCGCCTCGATCGCGATTCCGGCGACGGCGCGGGCCCGGATGGCGGCGACCGAGGCCCAGATGCTCGGCCTGGTTCGCGCGATCAACGGCGCCCAGGCTTCGTATGCCGCGTCGTGCGCCTTCGGGTTCTATGCACCGTCGCTCTTCACGCTCACGCAGCCGCCGGCGATGGGCGGCGATGGCTGGATCGACCCGAGTCTGAACCGGAACTTCGCCTTCCGCGGCAACTACTTTGTCTGGTTTCTGCGGGGGCAGCGGGGTGGCAACACGCCGTCGTGCAACGGCCTGCCGGCCGGATCGACGGTGTCGTCCTACTGGTTCGGTGCCTGGCCGTTTGCGAACCGTAGCGTCCGCCATTTCGGTTCCAACCAGGGCGCGACGATCTACGAGAGTTCCGAATACATTCGGCCGACCTGGAATGGCGCGCCGCCGTCCCCCGCGCGTCCGCTGCAGTAGACGAATCTCGAGAGCTGGGAATTGGGGTGAGTGAGGCGATTCGAACCCCCAACATCCGGTGCCACAGACGGAAGAAGTGAACCCCGCCTAGACCGTTCAAGACATGGAGGAAAGCTCATGGCCGAGAGTGTCTACAAGGTTATCGAATTAGTGGGAACAAGCGATACTTCGTGGGAGAAAGCGGCCAAGAATGCCGTCGAGACGGCTGGCAAGCAACTCAAGAACTTGAGAATCGCAGAGATTAACAAGCTCGATATGACCGTTGATGGTGGAAAAGTTGTCGCCTACCGCGCCCGAGTCGCTCTGTCCTTCAAGTATGAATCCTAGCCGATGAGGTACTGCAACAGCCTCGTACACGTCGCCGGTTCAATCGCTGCTCCTCGGGACATGGTCGTGCGGGTCCATGAGTGTGCTTGCTCGCCGTCGCCTCGCTACCGTCCCGTCGGCACCTCCTGTGGCGGCTGAACTCGTACTGGCGTTCCGAGCTCGAGCTCGACCTCGGCCTGGCGCAACTTCGTGACGATCTGTTCGGTGCTGTACCGCTTCCTGGGCATCCTGCCTCCTGTCGGTGCGCCCCGATTCTACCGCTCGGGCTGGCATGGTCTCAGGGGTCAGGTCACGTCATCCCACCGATCGGGGACGGACAGAATCCACCCAAGAACAAGGCCAAATCGCTGAGCGAGGAAGAGTTGGGAATTGGGGTGAGTGAGGGGATTCGAACCCCCAACATCCGGTGCCACAGACCGGCGCTCTACCCTTGAGCTACACTCACCATGCGGGCCGAATCGAGCCTGCGAACACCGCAGTTTAGCATAGCCCGCCGGCCTTTCTGATACGCTAGCCGGCTCATGGCGGGTCGCCGAACGGCGGCGGGCGCGCCGACTTCCGCAGGGTTCAACACAATCGAGGTGACGCCATGACGGTCCAGGGTTCTCGCAGCTTCGTGACTATTTCGCTCGTCGGATTCGCCGCGGGACTCGTCGTCGCCTTCGCGCTAGGTGCCGGGTTCGGCGCGACGGTTGTGGCGCAGTCGGGCCACACCGGGCTCTATGGTGGCGCACGGCCGCTCGCGCCGTACTCGCCAGGCGTCGATTCGGGCGACACGGTGTATCTGTCGGGCCAGGTCGGGATCAATCCAGAGACCGGCAGCCTGCACGACGGCGTGGCCGCCCAGGCGCGCCAGGCGCTGTCGAACCTCGAGAACCTGCTCGACGAGGCCGGTCTCACGAAGGCCAATGTCACCCGCGCGACGGTCTACCTCGACGACATCGACAACTACGGTGCGCTCAACGAGGTCTACGGTGAGTTCTTCGAGGGTGTCGACGTGAAGCCGAGTCGTTCGACGGTCGGCGTGGCGGCGCTGCCAATCGGCGCGGCCGTCGAGATCGACTTCATCGCAGTACGGTAATTCGGAACGATCTGGCACGGAGGGCATGAGGTCATGAAGCTCACGACTTTCGGCGTTGCGGTCATCTTGATGCTGACGTGTGCCTCGGTGGGACCGATCGAGGCGCAAACCGGGCAGGCGCTCCCCGTGCCCGGCCACGAGGCGGTGTGGGACGTGCCGGGCGCACACCAGCTTCCAGACCCAAACACGGAGTACAAGGTAGTGTTCTCGGTCGCTCAGGGGGCGCAAGATCCGACCGACGTGAACCCGATGCTGCCCGTGATCGCGCGGTATCTCAATACGCTGGCGAAGTACGGCGTACCCTCCGAGCACCGGCACCTCGTGGTCATGTTCCATCAGCGGACGGCGGACTTCGACATCGTGATGACCAACGATGCGTATAGGGACCGCTACGAAGGGCAGGACAACCCGAACGTCGCCCTCATCCGGAAGCTCACCGAGGCGGGCGTCGAGTTTCGCGTCTGCGGGCAAGGACTGATCGCCAGGGAGATCGACGCGGCACAGGTCAATCCGGACATCCAGGTCGACCTCTGGGCGATGACGTCGATGATCGATCTGCAGCTGGACGGCTACGTGAAGATCCCCTAGCGCGGTTGTTCGTGGTGCGTCAGAGGTGGCCGGGGGATGACGGTGAGGCGCCAACGGACGGCTGTGAGGTGACGACGATGTTCGACTGGCTTCGACGGGTGACGCTGTTCCTGATGCTGGCGGCGATCGTGCCGGCCGCGTCGCCGGCGCTGGCGCAGGAAGCGGAGGGTGAGGACGAGGCGGACGCCGAAGAGCAGACGCTCGTCCTCGAACACGACGCCACGCTGGAGTTCACAGTCGACGAGGGCACGTGGATGTCCCTCGACGTCTCGCCCGACGGCGCGACGATCGTCTTCGATCTGCTCGGCGACCTCTACACGCTGCCGGTCGCCGGCGGGGAAGCGACGCGGATCGTTGGCGGGATGTCGTTCGAGAGCCAGCCACGCTTTTCGCCCGATGGCCGGACGATCGCCTTCTTGAGCGATCGCACCGGCGTCGAGAACCTCTGGCTGGCCGACGCCGACGGGGCGAACCCGCGGGCGGTCACGAAGGACGGTCTGACGAAGGCTGCGCCGCAGGCGATGAGCTCGCCGGCCTGGACCCCCGACGGCGAGTATCTCGTCGTGTCGAAGGTGCGCGCGCCGGAGCGGACGCACGCGCTGTTCATGTTCCACAAGGACGGCGGGTCGGGCGTGCGAATCGGCTCGGCGCCGCCCTCGGCATCCGGGACCGGCCCGCGGCCACAGCCGCCGAACCGGATGGGCGCGGTCGCTTCTCCCGACGGCCGCTTCATCTATTACGCGGAGCGCAGCGGCTCGTTCACCTACAACGCGCAGTTTCCGCTCTGGCAGGTCATTCGGTTCGACCGCGACACCGGCGAGACCGCGACCATCACCAACGCGCAGGGGAGCGCGATGCGGCCGGTGCTGTCGCCCGACGGCACCCAGCTCGTGTATGCGACTCGCTTCGAGACCGAGACCGGACTGCGGGTCCGCGATCTGGAGACCGGGGATGAGCGCTGGCTGATCCTGCCGGTGACGCGCGACGACCAGGAATCCCGGGCCTCGCGGGATGCGATGCCCGGCTACGCGTTCCTGCCGGACGGCGAGTCGCTCATCGTGCCCATCGCCGGAAAGCTCGCCCGTGTCGACTTCCAGAGCGGGCGGGCCGCGCCGGTGCCGTTCACCGCGGACGTCGCCGCTGAAGTGGGGCCGCGAGTCTACTTCGAAAACACGATCGACGATTCACCCACGGTGCGGGCGCGCCTCGTGCGCTGGCCCGCGGTGTCACCCGACGGCACTCAGGTGGCCTTCAGCGCGCTGCACAAGCTCTGGGTGATGGATCTGCCCGACGGCGCGGCGAGCCGGGTGACCGACCTCGATACGAACGAGTTCATGCCGACCTGGTCACCGGACGGCTCGACGATCGCCTTCGTGACCTGGTCGGCTGAGGGCGGGCACGTCTACCGCGCGAGCCTGGGCGGGGCGGCGCCACCGGAGCAGCTCACCTCGCGCGCCGGCTACTACTCCGAGCCGGTCTACACGCCCGACGGCACGCGCATCGTCTTCCTGGCCGGCGCGGCGGACGATCAGCTGTACGCCGACTTCCGCGAGTGGGAAGCGTCGGCCTACCGCGAGATCGATCCGACGGCGCCCGGAGAGATCAGCGGAGTCCGGGCGACGGCCGATCTCGACCTGCGCTGGATACCGGCCGAGGGCGGCGACTGGACGCACGTCGCGTCGACACAGGGCGGCCAGGCACCACACTTCGCCGCCGAGCGTGACACCGAGCGGGTGTATCTGACCGACGCGGGCGAGTTGACGTCGATCCGTCTGGACGGCCTCGATCGGCGGACGCATCTGAAGGTGACCGGCGTCGGCGTCGGCGAGAATCCGCCGGGCGCCTCCGAGCTCAAGCTGTCGCCCGACGGCTTCCGGGTGTTCATCAGCCTGCAGAACAAGCACTACCTGGCTTGGCTCCCGCAGGCGGGCGGCGAGACGCTGACGCTGCGTCTCACTGGCGGCGATGCGGCGGTGCCGGTCGACGACTTGTCGCTCGAGGGGGGCGACTTCTTGAGCTGGTCGGCCGATGGGTCGGCGGTGCACTGGGCGCTCGGGGCGCGGATCTACCGGCAGGCGATCGACGTCGAGGCAGAGGTTGAACCGGAGGTTTTCACCGCCATCGTCGAAGCGCCGCGGTTCGCCCCGACCGGCGACGTCGTGTTGCGCGGCGGGCGGGTCGTCACGATGAACGACCTCGAGGTGATCGAGCGTGCCGACGTGCTGGTCTCCGGGAATCGGATCGCTGCGGTGGGACCGAGCGGCTCGGTGACCGTTCCGGCCGGTGCCGAGGAGATCGATGTCACGGGCAAGACCATCATGCCCGGCTTCGTCGACGTGCACGCCCACATGTGGGCGCCGTGGGGCGTTCACCAGTCGCAGGTCTGGCAGTACCTGGCCAACCTGGCGTTCGGCGTGACGACGACCCGGGATCCGCAGACCTCGCGGCCCGATGTGTTTGCGTACGCCGACCTGGTCGAGACCGGCGACATCCTGGGGCCACGCATCCTCGCGACCGGGCCCGGCGTCTTCGGCACGTCCGGCCTCACCGACCAGGACGCGGCCGACAATTTCATCAGGCGCTATCGTGAGGCGTACCAGACTGACACCATCAAGGCCTACGTGTCGGGCGACCGACTGGTCCGCCAGTGGGTGATCAAGGCGGCGAAGGACTATCGGATCATGCCGACGACCGAGGGCGCGCTCGACATGAAGCTCGACCTGTCGCAGATGACCGACGGGTTCACCGGCCTCGAGCACAGTTTGCCAATCCAGCCGATCTATGACGACGTCGCGCAGTTCGTGGCGCGGACCGACACCTACTACACGCCGACGATTCTCGTGGCCTACGGCGCACCCTGGAGCGAGAACTATTTCTTCGAGCACGAGGATCCGCACAGCAACCCGAAGATGCGCCGGTTCATCCCGCACGCGCTGTTCGACACGATGGTCAGGCGCCGCGGCCAGTGGTTCATGGACGAGGAGTACGGCCACACGGGGATCGCCGACGGCGTGCGAAAGGTCGTCGAGGCAGGTGGCAAGGTCGGGCTGGGCAGCCACGGCCAGTTCCAGGGCCTCGGGGCCCACTGGGAGATCTGGAGCCTGCAGTCGGGCGGCCTGAGTCCGCACGACACGCTGCGGGTGGCGACGATCTTCGGTGCAGAGGCGCTGGGGCTCCAGCGCGATCTCGGGTCGATCACGGCCGGGAAGCTGGCCGACCTGCTCGTCCTCGACGAGAACCCGGTCGACGACATCCGTCACACCGAGTCGATCCGCTACGTCATGAAGAACGGCGAACTGTTCGAGGCGGCCACACTCGACCGGGTCTGGCCATCACCCCGGAAGCTCCCGCATCAGTACTGGTGGGACGAGGATCCGGAGTAGGCGGCCTACTGCCCTTGCCAGGTCTCCAGCTGCCGTCGCCACGGGCCGACGAGGTGGCGGAAGAACTGGCTGCCCTCGGGAATCGCCGCGAGCGCCTCGGTGAGCGCGATTTGCGCGTCGTCGATCCGCCCGACCGCGGCGTAGGCCTGCGCCAGGGTCTGCAGCACCTCGATGTTGTCGGGATCCTCACTGCGGGCCTGCTCGAGCGGCTCGACGGCATCCGCCGCCTGGCCGGCGGCGATCGCCAGCTGAATCGTGTAGAGCGTGGCGAAGAAGTTGTATTCGTCGATCGTCTGCAGCGCTTCGTAGTCGACCGCGGCCTTCTCCAGATCACCTAGCTCGATGTGGCAGCGGAGCCGCCAGACGTGCGGGTCGGGATAGGGGCCGACCGACGGCGGCTGCAGCGTGTTCCACATCTGCTGCGCCCGGTCGAACTGGGCGACGGCCTCCCGGCACCTGCCCAGGTGCATCAGGGCGACGCCGAGGTTGTTGTAAGCCTGGAAGAGCGTCGGGTCGGCCTCGATCGCGCGGGTGAAGTAGTTGACGTGCTTCACCAGATCCCAGGTGTGCCGGCCCTTCTCGAAGTACTGATTCGTGTGCATCCTGAGCGGGCCGACGTTGCCGATTACCTCGCCGAGGGCGTTCCGTGGGTTCTCCGCCGTCGGCACGTAGCGGCCGGTGTCGAGATCGATCTCGTCGATCCGGGTCAGGTAGATCACGACCATCTGCTCGCGCGTCTCGCGGGCGAGCAGCTGCTGGTAGGCGCGGCGCGCCTCCGGCATCCGCTCGTTTCTGAGGTAGACCGTCGCCAGGTGCTCGAGCGCGAGCTGGCCCATGGCGCCGTCCGGGTCGAGCTCGACGGCGCGTCGGAGCGCGGCGATCGCCTTGTCGGCCGAGACCGGATACGGCCGGTCCTCACCCCAGTAGGCGGCGCCGAGCAGATAGTAGGCTTCGGGCGCCTCAGGTGCGAGCTGGGTTGCGGCGTCGAGAGAGGCGATGGCTTCCCGGAACCGGCGATTCTCGAGCGCCGCGGCGCCCTCGTTGATCGCCGTCGTCGCATCCTGCGCCATCGCGGCAGACGCGATGAGCACGGCGCCCACGCCAGTGGCGGCCCGGCGTATCCAGGTGCAGCGGTTGGTCAGTGGCGGCCTCGATTCCTGCGTACCGGACTCCGCCGGTCGGGTCTAGTGGGCGGAGAGTCCGGTCGCCACCTCGGTGCCGGTGAGGGCCGGCGCGGCCACACTGCCTTTCTCGGGCTCTGTCTCGATGGCATCGACGTCGTGCGCCGTACCGCCGAGGAGCCCCTTCAGGTCCTCGATGATGATGTAGCCGGCCGGGACGAGCATCAGCGTGATGAAGGTCGAGAAGATCACGCCGAACGCGAGCGAGATCGCCATCGGGATCAGGAACTGGGCCTGCAGGCTCGTTTCCAGCATGAGCGGCAGCAGTCCGAAGAAGGTCGTCAGCGAGGTCAACAGGATCGGTCGGAAGCGGGCGGCGCCCGCCTCGCGCACGGCGCGGGCGAGGCTGCCGGCCTTGCGGCGGAATCGGTTGATGAAGTCGACCATGACGAGGCTGTCGTTGACGACGACGCCGGCCAGCGCGACCAACCCGAACATCGACAGCAGGCTGATGTCCATCCCCATGATGAGGTGGCCCCACGTCGCGCCCACGAGACCGAACGGGATCGCCGACATGATGATGAGCGGCTGGGCATACGACTTGAGCGGCACGGCCAGCAGCAGGTAGATGAGCATGAGGGCCACCATGAAGCCCTGGGCCAGACCGCCGGTCGAGTCACGGAACTCGGTCTGCTGCCCTTCGAACGAGTGGCGGACGCCCGGGAACCCCAGCAGCAGTTCCGGCAGGACGCGGGTATCCAGATCGGCCACGACGTCGCCCGGCGTGGTGATCGCCTGGTCCACGGCGGCCGTGACGTTGAGCGCGCGTTGCCGATCGACGCGCTTGATCGACGCGAAGCCACGACCCGGCTCGACGCGTGCGACCTGCGAGAAGGGGACCTCCTGGCCGTCGGGCGTCCGGATCCGCATGTTCTCGAGGTCGCCGACCGAGCGGCGCTCCGACTCGGGGTAGCGCACCATGACCCGGACGTCGTCGCGCCCGCGCTGAATCCGCTGGGCTTCCTCGCCGTAGAAGGCCTGTCTGACCTGCCGGCCTAGATCCTGGAGCGTCAGGCCGAGCACCTCCGCTGTCGGCTCGATGCCGAGCTTGATTTCCTGCTTGCCTTCGCGGAACGAGTCGGCGATGTCGTAGACGCCGGCATACTCCGCGAGGCGCGCCTTGACGGCGTCGCCCGCGGCGCGCAGTTCGTCGATGTCGGCGCCCGTGAGCTGTACGTTGACCGGGTCGCCGGCCATGAACAGCTCGGCGTCGAACTTCACCTCGACCGCGTCCGGAATCGTCCCGACCAGTTCCCGCCAGCGGTTGGATACCTCGGCGCTGCCGATGCCCCGCTCGTCGGCGTTGGTCAGCTCGATGAAGATTCCGCCCAGATGCGAGGCCGCGGCCGCCCGGGCACCGGGGCCCATGCCGCCGCTCAGTCGCGGAGCGCCGCTGCCGACGAGGCCGTAGGTGTACTTGAACAGCTCGCGGCCAGTCTCCGCCTTCACCTGCGCGCGGAGCGTTTCGGCGGCGTCCTCCATGTGCTGCACGGCGGCCTCGGTCACCTCGACCGGCGTGCCCTGCGGCATCGTGACCGACGCCGAGAGGAAGTCGGCGTCCACCGGCGCCATGAAGACCACGCGAACCCAGCCGCCGCCTACCAGTCCCGCAGTGAGCACGAGCGTTGCGATTGCGACGGCCACCGTCAGGTAGCGCATCCGGATGCCGGCCTCGAGCGACGGGCGGTAGACCTGGTCGACGAACCGCTTGACCCCGCCATCGATCCGACTCCGCATCCGCTCACCCCAGGTGTCGCGTGGTGGGCGCATCGTGCCGTGTGACAGGTGGGCCGGCAGAATCAACTGTGACTCGACGAGCGAGAATAGCAGGCAGGGGATGACGACCAGCGGCATCACGACCATCATCTTGCCCATCATGCCCGGCACGAAGAGGAGCGGCGCGAACGCCGCGACGGACGTGAGCACCGCGAAGATGACCGGGGTCGCGACTTCCTGCGTGCCTTCGATCGCTCCGCGCAACCGGTCGCCGTGGCGCTGCTGATGGGTGTAGATGTTCTCGCCGACGATGATGGCGTCATCGACGACGATGCCCAGGACGACGATGAAGGCGAATAGCGACATCATGTTCACCGAGACGTCGAAGCCGGGCAGCAGCCAGAGCGCGCCCAGGAACGAGATCGGGATGCCGAGACTGACCCAGAACGCCAGGCTGAACCTGAGGAAGAGCGTCAGGACGATGAAGACCAGCGCGAATCCGGTGAGGCCGTTACGGACGAGCAGGTTCAGCCGGTCTTTCAGGACGGACGCCTGATCACCCAGCGTCGTTAGCGAGACGCCCGCGGGCATCCGGGCGCTCGCGGTCTCCACGTAGGCATGCACGGCGTCCGAGACGTCGATCGCGCTCTGCTCACCGGTGCGGTACACCTGGATGACGAGCGCGGGGTCGCCCTCGAACCGGGACGCCTGGTCGGTGTCCTCGAAGCCGTCGACGATCGTGGCCACGTCACCGAGCGCAAGGTGGCTGCCGTCGCTCCGGGTGATGAGCACGAGGCTCTCGAACTCGTGTCCCCGGTAGGCCTGCCCCTTGGTGCGCAGCAAGAATTCACCGCCCTCGGTCTTCACCGAGCCGCCGGGCAGGTCGAGCGACGACCGGCGCACGGCCTGCGCCACCTCGTCGAACGTCAAGCCGTGCCGCCGCAGCAGCATCTCGGAGACCTCGATCGAGATCTCGTAGGGCCGCGCGTTGGCGAGTTCGACCTGGGTGATCTCGGGCAGGGCCGACAGGTCGTCGCGGACCTGTTCCGCGAGCGATTTCAGGCTGACCTCGTCGAGCTGGCCGTGGACCGCGACATTGATCACCTGCTGGCGGTTGGTGATCTCCTGGATAATCGGTTTCTCGGTTTCCTCGGGGAATGTTTCGATGGCGTCGACGCGCGACTTCACGTCGTCCAGAACCTCCCGGACGTCGGCGCCGGCCTCGAGTTCGATCGTGACCATCCCCGAGCCTTCGCTCGCGGTCGAGGTGATCCGCTTGATGCCGTCGAGGCCCTGAATCGCCTCCTCGACGCGAACGCAGACGCCCTCCTCGACCTCTTCCGGTGCGGCACCGCGATACGGTACCTGCACCGTGATCATGTCGAGGGAGAATTCCGGAAAGACCTCGCGCTTGATCGTGACGGCCGTGAACAGGCCGCCCGCCACGATCAACACCATCAGCAGGTTGGCGGCCACCGAGTTGTGAGCGAACCAATCGACGGCGCCCTTCATGACGTGGGCTCCTCGATATCCTCTACCGCCGGC
>CEQE01065136.1_pt1 | contig 12416 bp, 10 predicted proteins | sample 356201 | NCBI WGS metagenome assembly CEQE01 (sample SAMEA2619970, study PRJEB7988) | marine metagenome | biome: marine biome (ENVO:00000447); feature: mesopelagic zone (ENVO:00000213) & marine oxygen minimum zone (ENVO:01000065); material: "saline water (ENVO:00002010), including plankton...
ATCAGTCGGGCTGCGTTCAGTCGGGCTGCGTTCAGTCGGGCTGCGATCAGTCGGGCTGCGTTCAGCTGGGCTGCATGCAGTCGGGCTGCTGCCCTGAACCGAAAACGTCAGTGCGCCCGGAATCGGACAGGAGTCCCGGCATGCACCGCATTCAGGCCCCCGGTATGGCAGGCAGAGATCACTGTCGATTGCAGCGACAGCGAGTAGCGGCAAGGCTTTTTCAGATCCTGCTTCATCACCGGCACCTTGCCGAGCGGCGGATCCGCTGGGTTGGGTCAGCGCTCCCGACGTGCACGCTTTCACACAAGGCCAGTCTTGACACAGGTGACAGCCCCTGGTGAGAACGTCCAACGCCGGCGTGCCCGCCACCTCTGCCCCGCACGAAAGCGGCAGGGGAAATATCACGTCATGCGGGCATGCCTGCATACACTCGTCACAACGCGTGCAAGTCAGTAGAAAGTCAAGCTCATCGTGCGCATAAGGTGGCCGTATCCATCGCTGCGCTTTTCTGCGTGCACGGGCATCCGCCGCATCGGCAACCGCGTTAGCGATCTTGTCCAGGCCGCGTCTGAAGAACTGTCTCCTGTCCATCGGGCGTTACATTCTCACGAACATCGGCTGTGACAGCAGCCACACACTCACAGCCGTGATAAGTACACAAAACGCGATCATGGGAAGCAACTGCACGCGCGTTGCAGCAAACATCTGAAAGCCCCTGTGCTTGACGACCCGCATGGACAACCAGAACCCAAATATGACAAGGCCGACTTGCATCGCTGCAATCGCATCGGTTGACACAAGCGTATCCATGGCGCGCTGATGCTCCTCCGCCATCGTCAGCGGCAACGCGTTCCATCCGAGTGGGTCGAGAAAGACCTGCGGCATATCCCCGCTCTCCCGGAGCAGATGACTCAGGTTGTGTGCAACATGATAGGTGAACGCAACGGGAAGGGATGCGAATGCAAAACCAGAACAGACCTGCAGATAATCAGACTTGCCGTTCATCAATCGAAAGGCGTAGGCAAACGCACCATAGACGATAAATGTCAGGATCAGATACGACAGCATTACGATCGTAAATGCTGCAATCAGTTGGCCGCTGTCGCCGATCGCCCGCCCTAGCCCGCTGATCGCCTCGTGCCATGCCGGTAACATGGTGATACCATGAAAGCTCGTCAGTGCCAGCAACCCAATCATAAAGCAGGCCTCATCCACATGAGGACGTGCATCCTGAAGCGCCTCGACGCTGGGAGAACGAAGCTGCCAGTTAATGTTGTCAGTCGGGCAGCTCTGGGTACAGTTTCCGCATGAGATGCAGTATGTACTTTCCCGCAAGCTGCCCATAACTAATTTGGTGGGACAGGCATCAATCTTCTCATTACCGTGATAGCAATCCAAAGTTGAGCAGGACTCGCAAACCTTCGATTCGACCGGCCGCAACGCGACTGACGAAAGCTGTGAGTATACGCCGATGGTTCTGCCAACCGGGCAGAAATAGCGACAGAAGGCTTTATCTTCATAGAGAACGAGGGCCACCGTTGCCAGCACGATCATAAGCAGCGCGAGGGACGCGGTGGCATAGGGGCTGTCTGTTACATCGAAGCCTAACTCCAGCCAGGTGAAAACCGTTAGCAAAGCTAATGCAGGCCAAAGATTTCTGAAGATTCGTGGAACTGTGAAGTTGAGCCGGCTCGGAGCGACTGCTTTGCGCCACAACGTGCGACGTACCAGCAGGTTTGCGATCATGTCCCACGGACAGACGGCACACCAACTGCTACCGATAAACAGAACCGAAACAATGACGCCGGTCCACCAAAGATTCCAGGTCAGAACAGTGCTTATGTTGCGTGCACCGATGGGAGAGCCCCACAGACCAGCAACGATGACGAGCATGAACAGGGCTAGAAAGACCAACTTCAGCAACAACAGGAACCTGGTCTGTGAAACCAGAAAGCGAAAGAGAGGACGCAGCAGCGGCAACTTGCTGAAACTGATGGATGGACCGGTCAATGTCGTTGTGGGAAACGAAAAGAACACCCAACATGCAACAGCAAGCATGGCGACAGGAACGGGCAGCGTCCAGGCAGACGACAGTCCGGGATGAATCACCGTCCCTCTCCCTTGCGCTGCATTCTGAACTTGGCCACCTGCGATCTTCTGCCGATGATGAGATTGGCGCCGAGAAGTGTTATGACGAGCGCCAACACTGCAGCGACCAGTGGCTGCAGGGGCGATTGCTCACCGACCTGTAGCGGAAAGTCTATATCGTAGGGCGTATCTCCGCTATCGAAGTGTGCTCGAATGATGTACTTACCGTTCTCCTTGAACACAAACCCCTGCCGGTATACGCCGTCGTCGATAAGCTGAGTACCTAGCAGCTCCTCTCGATCGGAAAAGAGGGAATCGTCGATCACTGAATAGGTAACCGTTCCCGTAAACTCATCGCCCTCATCGATTCCCTGAATGTAGAGATTTATGCGCCCAGGTTCGTTGGATTTCGGAAAGGCTGGAAAGACCATGTAGGTGACGTAGAAATCCCCGATCTGTGCTTCAATCGCCAGGCTCGGCGGCGTATTCGAATCCTCACTGAGACTATATGAAGGCCGGCCAAGAACGTGGTGCGGGTAGGATGCGTTTGAGCTGGTCAGCAGGAGGAGAATCGTTATCACGCGGCGGCACGTAAGCATGGCAGAATCCTGAACGATTCAACGATCGGTCGCGATTATCGTGGATGGATAATCGACGCCCTGTAGGTTACGGCCCTGGAGTCCCGGCCCCTGGTATGAACGATCCGTACTGCTGAGCGTAAACTGCAGTGCAGCGGTCGGGCAGATGGCAATGCAAGCCGCGCAGTTATTACACTCCTGGCCAAAACCATCCTGCATGGGTTGCAGGCCGAACTCACAGATACTGTTACAGCGATTGCAGTCGTTACAGCGACTGACATCTCGCTCGATACGCAGCAGACGATAGCGACCGAGAAGTGAATAGAGTGCACCGCCTGGACAGAGGTAACGGCAGAAGCCACGGCGCGCAACCAGAACGTCGAAGACCATGGTCAGCAAGAGGAAGACCGCGCTACTACTCAGGCCCTGCATTGCGATTGCATAGTAAATTTCCCTGCCGATGATTGCCGGCGGGTAGATTGCCGCCAGAATCATCGCGCCAGAGAGAAGGGTCACGACCACGCCGGCAAAGAGAACGTAGTACTTAATGCGCTTGTTGAGTTTCCATCTGTGAACTGGCAGACCCATTCTGTTGAGGAGCAATGCGAAGTTCGTGTTGAGTTCATACAGAAGCGTAGCTGGACAGATCCAGCCGCAAAATACACGCCCGATAAGCAGCGTGGTAACGAGCGGAAGAAGTGCCGTCACCGCAAACGTCGCATTTACAGACCGTACGGCGGCGGACTGGCTGACAACAGCCAGTGGATCGCTGATCTTCCAGCCGCGGATACTGGCTGACCAGGTGGTTCCTTTCAACCCATCGAGCTTAGCAGGGTCCGAGATAAACGGCTCCGTCACAGATTGCATGAAATCGTAGAGGAGTTTTTCAGATGAATTCAAAAGGTCATAGGCATGGGCTGCGCGATAATTCTGATAGATGGCTGCAAGTGGGATGAACATCAGCGTTACAAAGATACTGGCGAGACATACCCAGCGAAGCTTGTTAAGGTGGTGAGACAGTGTGGACACGTCAGCACTACGCTCGGCGAGTATGTGCGGGTATCACCTTGATAGCCTGCGGCAACTGAATACAGGAACGTTCACATAATCCGCAACCAACGCACAGATCTGTCACATGGGGCTGTTCAAGTCGACCCACGCGTATAGCAATGTCAGGCAAAGGACAGGCTCGATAGCACACGCCGCATGTCTTCCCCTGAAATGACAGACAGATATTCTCATCGACTCGTGCCTTGCCCATGCTGACTTCCTGCACGATGGTTTCTGCCACTCGAGCCAATGGTTTTATGGCGGCGGTGGGGCATACGTCACCACACTTCATGCATAGGATGCAGGCTTTCTCCCTCGGGATAATATAGGGCGTGTCCTTCATGAGAACACCGTCATCAATGTCAAAATACTTGATGCATCGGTTTGGGCAGACCTGTCCGCACTGACCACATCTGATACAGGTCTTTACAAATTTACTCTCACCGATCGATCCGGGCGGCCTTAGATATCGACGCGTCAAGGTTCGGACCGCCGCTTTCGCCATGACGTGTAGCGGTGTCATGAGACCAAAGAAGAACGGCAGGGCAACGCCCAAAAAGAAGCGACGCCGATTCACGTCAGTCAGACCTTCTCTATACGACAAGCCAGCTTCTTGAAGTCCACTTGACCGGACACGGGGTCCCAGATCCGACTGGATATTCCGTTGGCCAGCCACTTATTCTTCTTCGGGTCTGCGCTGTCCGCAACCGAAAGATTCCATGGTCCAAACATGTATCCCCTTGGCACAGAATTGCGCGCCGGCTTAACCAGGCTGTTGGTACCAACTTGTGCCTTCGCCTCAAGCGACCCGCGTCTTGAGATGACCCGAACCTTATCACCGTCGACAATCCCCAACTCCCTGGCATCGTCCGCGTGCATTTCGACGTACATTTCCGGCACCAAGCGTCTTGTTGTTGGGCTGCGATTCGATTTCGCCGTGTGAAAATGCTCATACACCACACCCAGCCCCATCCAGTATGGATACTTGTCCTTTGGTATGTCCTGCCATTGGCGGCCACGATATTCTTCGTCCGGCAGGTCCGGCGTTAGCCCCTTATCCCGCGCCTCGACGATCAGGTCAACATGGTCGATAGTGTAGAGTCCATCCTCTGCTCCGAACGCCATCAGTTTCCTGGTGATCTCTGCCCGATCAGCGTAATCCTGATGGCATAGCTTCATGTGCACCTTGTCGTCTTTGGTTCGAAAGTAGCCATAGGGTCGACTGTCCCAATCGCCTTCCTGCAACATGTAGCGCCTCTTGGTACCGCCAAGTTTTGCGATCGCATACGTGGGAGCTGGCCACTGAATGCCTCTGAGAGCTGCCAACTGTTCATAGGGTGAGATTCCATCCAGCTTTTCGACTTCGAGAATGCCGGTCAGGTCCGTGTCTGACGACTCCGAAGCGCGGATCACATCTCTTAACACCTCCTCGGCATCATAGGACCCGTCTTCCTTTCTCTTGTAGGGGAATATCCTGTCTGCATCCATTCCCAACAGATGGCTAATCTCCCGCCCCTTATCGATCACCATGTCCATATCCGGCCGACATCCGGGCGGCGGCTCTGCCGCCTTCTGGTTAATGTTGATTCTGCGTTCCGAGCTAATATAGACACCTTCCACTTCACCCCACGTCGCCGCTGGGAAGATCACATCCGCATAGAGATTGTTCGGTGCGTGACGGTATATCTCCTGAACCACATTGAAGGTCTTCATCAAGGCGGGTCTGATCAGATTGTATTGATCGGGGAGATCGATGTGCGTTGCGTATACCCAGAACATCGCCTTTACTTCCCCTTTAAGGGCTCGTTCATGCATGCCGACCGCATAGCCCGGATTAGGTGAATTCATGGCGTCGACAAGATTCTGTTCCGGTATGCGCCAATGCTTGGCGATATTGGCGCGGTGCACTGCATTGGAGAGTGGCTCGTTGAACGGCAGCCTTCCGGTCAGACCGCCCGTGAACCTCTCACCCATGGCGTTGGGCTGGCCGGTCATTGAAAAAGGTCCACAGCCCGGCTTGGCGAGATTGCCGGTCAAAGCCAGGAGATTGACGATCGATATCACATTGTGTTGTCCGTGGAGATGCTGGTTATATCCGATACCCCACATGATGATGACGCCGCCATAACCATCTCCTGACTGATCACCTTTGCTTCTGGCGATCCGCTTGCGCGTGGCATCGGCAAACATCGCTGCAATCCGCCGGATGAGAGCGGGCGGAACATCTCCACCCATCCGGTCCTGAACTTGTTCAGGGCTGTATTCGTTCTGCACTCCGCCCACGTACTCTTGCCACCCGGTAACATGCTTCTTGACAAAGTCCCAGTCGATTACGTCGTCGTGGTCCTTGAGCAGCACATGTGCAATGGCGTTCAGAAAGCTGATGTCACCATTCAGTATGGGTACATGTACGTGATTAGCACGGTTGATATCTTCATATCCCATGCTGGTTCCCGTGTGTCTCGGATCGACAACCACGGTTGGGATATCGTTCTTCTTTTTGTGGTCCGCGCAGCGCCAGAATACGATCGGATGTGACTCCCGCGCGTTGTGACCGAAGTGCATGATCATGTCCGCCAACTCAATGTCTTCATAGGCGAGCGGCGGCGTATCTGATCCAAGCGTTGCGAAGTATCCCGTTACCGCGGACGTCATGCACATCCTCGCGTTGGCTTCGATGGTGTTGGAACCCAACACACCTTTCATAAACAGGTTTTCGAGATACTGTCCCTCCATGGTCAGTTGACCCGATCCATACAGCGCGATGGAATTTCCGCCATACTCCTGCGCGACGTGCACAATCTTGTGTGCGACCATCTCAGATGCGGATTCATATGGAACGCGCACAAAATGCTCTTCGTCAAAGGAACCTTTTGTCGAGCTGATGAATCCCAGATCACCGTGCCCTGGTTTGTTCCACTCTCGCCACACGTCTTTGCGCACATAGGAATCCCCCTCCATTCGATCCACGTACATCGGCTCCGCTGCGGTGAGACCTTTGATGCACTGCAGGCCGTAGTTTGTGGGGTGGTCCTTGTCCGGTCGCATGGAAACGATCTTGCCGTTCTCCACTTGTATCACCGTGCCACAGCCGACTCCGCAATAGGGGCATTGGGCCAGGGCAGTGGTTCGCTTCTGGCGTGTCTGTGGCGCGGCCTGCAGCTCTGGATTGTCGGCAACAAACAGCCCTGCGCCTGCCGCGGTGGAGGCGATAAACGTGCTGCCTTTGAGGAAGTCTCTTCTGGATGTCTTTATTCTCTTCATGCTGTTCTTCCTTCGATCAACCGCTGTCTCAAAACTGACATGACTCAATCCGTCAGGGTTCTCATGTAGCTTATGATGTCGTCGATCTCCCTACTGTTCAGATTGGCAAGCCCCTCGGGTCCCTGAAACGGCAACATCCTCGTATTGGAACGACCTTTTCGGATGGTCTCTCTCAAGAATCCATCACTTACTTTGGAGAGAAACCCCGCCTTGCCGATCGCCGTACCGGACCCGCCAGCCAGATAGCCATCGCCCCCTGGGCCATGGCAGGTCTCACAGATCTGCTCGAACCAGAGTTGTCCAAAGCGAGGATCCCCCTGCGCCCTTTCCTGAGCATCAACTTCCGCCGCGCGGTTGGGTCGAGTTTCAAAACTGCGCAGATAGGCCACAATCGACCGGATGCCTTCCAGCCCGAGGTGCGGGTAAGGCGCCATGGCCGTTCCGCGTCTGCCATCGCGAATTGTCGTCATTAGATACCTGTCGGATGAAATCTCCAGTAATTCGGGGTTGGTCAGTGAGGGTGCCAGACCAGGTTTGCCTATGGCGTCTGCCTGATGACAGAAAACGCAATTCTGATTGAACAGGGTCTCACCCTTGGCTATCTGTTCGGATTCACTCGCCAATACCGATCCCACAGATAGACAGCAGATCGCCAACGTTATCTTCTTCATGTCAGTCATCATCCATGTATTGGTTCACTCCCACAGCGCGTCATCGCCATAGTCCAGATCTGCATGACAGTTGCCACAGGGGGTCTTGTCGTTTTCATAGCGGATATGCTCGGACTCGATGAAACTTTGCGGAAGTTCGTGGGCGATACCCTTGTGACAGTCTATGCAGGTCATCTTGGTATCTATGGCCCGCGCGTGAGCCTTGTTCATCTGTCGACTGGACTGACTCATATAGGTCAGTTCATGACAGTTGCGGCACTCCAGCGAATCGTTTGCCTGCATGGAGGACCACACATATCTAGCCAGTGTTAAGCGCTTGCTCAGAAACTTCTCACGGCTATCTATCGAGCCAACGACTTTATGGAATAGCTCGTTGGTCGCTCGAATCTTGCGCACGACCTTGTCTAACCACTCTCTCGGAACATGACAGTCTGAGCAAATCGCTCTGACGCCGCTGGCGTTCTCAAAGTGCACCGACCTTCGATATTCCGGATAGATGTTGTCACGCATTTCATGACAGGACAAACAGAAGGTCTCGGTGTTGCTGAGTTCGATTGACCAGTTGAAGGCGCCCCAAAAGAGGATGCCACCGGTAAACAGCATGACCGCCGCCAGGAACGGATACTGGCTGGTCGTTGAAACAATCAGGGTGCTCAAAGCTGAATTCAAACCACGTACCTACCTCCACATTAACCGATGCTGATCAGTGATAACGCGAAGACAACAACTAGCCTGCACGTTGCTCCAAGCCAGATGGTTGTTGTCAGGGAGTGTTATGTCGGGCGTGTTGGCGAAGTAGATCCAGCACTCCCCATCAAACCTAAGCACGCCCTGTCAGTCTAGCACACAGCCTGGCCGGGTCAAATGTCTATTCTAATATACCCTATAGATGCCTATTATATGGGATTGCATCTGTGAGCCATGTTGGCAATAGACTATTATTCTGGTGTCATCATCCATCGCAAATTCCGGTGCCGACAATATATTAGTCGTACCAACATTAATTTGACAAAGCGTGCACGAATAGCCCTTACATCCAACCTGGATTTGCATCTCAGTGGTCAGCTGAAAACGCAGACACTTGCGACTGTTCTGTAACGTCAGCACCGTTCGCAGTCACAGGCCACCCGTACCTACTCCTTGCAAGTTCATGTCGTCTCTCACGCAGTCATGATCCACGCGGATGACAGGATCCTATGGTTAGGGGATCAGGCAGCAGTTGAACCTGGTAGAGAGATTCCGTGACCAACGGGATACGATCCATTCTCTTTTCACGACCGAATTCCAGATCAACGGGAGCACGACATCATGACCGAAGCTGACCGACTGTCGCTATCGGATCCGGACACGTTTCAGGACCCGGAGCGAGTTCACCGAATATTCACGCAACTGCGCAGCGAGGACCCCGTCGCGTGGTGTCCGGAGATATGGGGCCGGGGCTTCTGGGCTGTCACCAAATACGATGACATTCAGTACGTGTCGAAGAACCCGCAGCTGTTCAGCTCCGACGGACACCTCGGCGGCATCACCCTGCCGGACCAAGACGAGATAGACGCCCGCGTCAGAGCCCAGGAGGGATACGAACCGCAGCGACTTGATCTCTACGATGGTGGACGAAGCATGATCATGATTGACCCACCAGAACATACGGGATATCGGCGCCTGGTGGCACCTGGATTTACACCCAGCAGACTGACGCTGCTGGAGGAGCAGATCCAGGTCAGAGTGACCAATATCCTCGATAAGATCGCAGATCGATCGGAATGCGAGTTCGTGGAGTCGGTCGCTGCCGAACTGCCCATCCAGATGCTGGCAGAACTGTTCGACGTGCCCCAGGACGATCGCCACCAACTGTTCGAATGGTCCAACATCGTGATTGGCGGCGAAGATCCCGATATAAGCCTATCCAGGGAATACGTGATCAACGCGTTCATGGAGATGGCGATGTATGGCATTAACCTGGGTGAACAGCGCAAGAAGGAACCGGGCGATGACCTGATCACCATGTTGGTACAGCCTAACGCCGAAGGTGAAATGATGACTACGGAAGATTACGTCAACACCTTCATGCTGCTGGTGGTGGCAGGAAATGAGACCACCAGAAACTCCATCAGTGGCGGCGTGCTGGCCCTATCGCAATTTCCCGAGCAGCGGCAGAAACTGCTGGACGATCCCTCCCTGATTCCTTCTGCTGTCAACGAGATCATGCGTTGGGTTACCCCGGTTGTCTATATGCGTCGAACAGCGCTCGCCGACACCAGCCTCAGAGGGAAACCGATTAAGCAGGGCGACAAGCTGGCCATGTGGTACATGGCGGGAAACCGAGATGAAGAGGTATTCAGCAATCCGTTCACCTTCGATGTCAGCCGAGACGAGGCACGCCATCTGTCTTTCGGATATGGTCAGCACCTGTGCATCGGCTGGCGTCTGGCGGAGATTCAGCTCACGGTTGTGCTAACGGAACTGTTACAGCGATTTCCCGACCTGGCTGCGACAGGTGAAGTAGTCCGCATGCGAAGCAACTTCCTCAACAGCATCAAGCGTTTGCCGGTCACGTTCACACCGCAGCGAACGGCTGCCTGACTGGGCCCCTCCATTTCAGTGAGGATCCTTCAGTCACTGTACATAAAATGATGGTTTAGTTGCACATCCACCGAGTCATGCTATCATAAGCACGCTATTCGACGGAGGGACTGTCCTTCCCGTCGCACTGTATCGTGATGAGGTAACGTACATGTCGGCAGGCAAAGTTCGCACTGTGCTGGGGGATGTCGACCCGCAGACCATCGGCCGCACCATGATGCATGAGCATCTGCTGATCGGTTTCATGCGTTGGCGCAGGGAAGCCGGTACGTTGGAGTGGCGCGGCAACCCTGATCCCCGCGCTGGCGAGCCCATTACACTGGCAAATAGATACTGGGTATCATTCTACGGCAGACACCCGGACGAATACCGACTGGACGACGAAGAGACGGCCATAGCGGAAGCTGAGCGATTCAAGAGCGCCGGCGGCGCCACCATCGTCGATGTATCCAACCCCGACCTGACCCGCCAAGCGGAAGCTTTGCAGCGTATCAGCCGCACGACCGGCCTACACGTGGTGATGGGCTGTGGCCGCTATGTGGGCTCCAACCATCCCCTCGACATGGACCAGCGAAGCGTTGACGAACTGACGCAGGAATTGATCCGGGATGTGACAGAAGGCGCCGATGGCACGGATATTCGTTCCGGCATCATCGGCGAAATCGGAACGGAATACCCCATCAGCAAGAACGAGGAACGATCTCTGGTAGCCGCAGCCGAGGCACAGCGAGAGACCGGCGCAGCCATCTCCATTCATCCGGGACGGAACCCGCGAGCACCAATGGAAGTGATGCAGATCCTCACGCAAGCCGGCTGCGATGCCAGCCGCTGCGTCATGGGACATCTGGACAGAACGCTCTTCAGCAGTGAGGATCTGCTTGAACTGGCAACGACCAGCTGCTACCTGGAATTCGACCTCTTCGGCCAGGAGTCATCCTACTATGCCCACGCACCCATCGACATGCCCAACGACGCCATGCGCATCAACTATATCCGCGACCTGATCGAAGCCGGCTACGGTGACAAAATTGTGATCTCCCAGGACATCTGCCAAAAGAGTAATCTCACCAGCTACGGTGGCCACGGCTACGCTCACATCCTGGAAAATGTAGTACCCGTAATGTTGCGCAAGGGAATGACCGAGGAAGATATCGACCGCATCCTGATTGAAAACCCTGCCCGAATCCTCACTCTGGTAGACCCGGCAGAGACTTTAACCCGACATCAGTTATCATGAGTCGCAGCACACCACACAGGCAGACGATGGACAGTCAGACAGTCAGCTTGATCAAACCTGGCGGAACAGTCGTCCTGGCCGATGGCAAATTCCCCCAGGCAGAACTCCCCCGACGCTATCTGTTCGAGGCAGAAAAGATAATCTGCTGTGATGGCGCCGTTGGTCACCTCGAGAACTGTAAGCTCACACCATCGGTGATCGTAGGCGACATGGATTCGATCAGCCACGAACTGAAGCAGAAGTATTCTGACCGAATCATAAAGATCAGCGAACAAGAGACCAACGATCTAACTAAGGCAATCACCTGGGCCGCCGACAACAAAACAGAGGAACTGGTACTGCTAGGCGCCGCAGGCAAACGGATCGACCACACCATAGGCAACGCCTCCCTGCTGGCCGAACACTGCAACCTACTGAAGCTGATGATGGTCACAGACGAGGGCTTCCTATTACCCATAACCAAAACAACCACACTAAGCAGCAAACCAGGCCAGCAGATATCCATCTTCTCCCTCCACAACGACACCCGCTACACGTCAAAAGGACTCAAATACCCTCTCAACAACACCCAGCTACCCAGCTGGTGGTCCGGCTCCCTAAACGAAGCCCTCAGCGACGCCTTTACCCTGAAGTTCGATGGCGGTCCAGCCTTGATCTATCTAGACATGCCAGCATAAGTAGGCACCCTACTGAAGACACATTTCTCTCCATTCCCTCCCTCACGTACCACGCCATTCCCCAGCAATCGGCGGCGGCGCCAGCCGGAATACATCGCCAAGCTCTGAACCCTGATTCGATATTATGCGTGTTCCCCGGGCCAGCGACCAGCTGTGCGACTGAATCCGCCACACTCAGAACTTGAATCCACAACTGAACTACGTGGTGGTCTGGGTGGGGTTCCCTCTTCCAGGACCATCGGCCGCATGGACGCGGCCGCTGAGCTTA
>CEQE01148066.1_pt1 | contig 12407 bp, 8 predicted proteins | sample 356201 | NCBI WGS metagenome assembly CEQE01 (sample SAMEA2619970, study PRJEB7988) | marine metagenome | biome: marine biome (ENVO:00000447); feature: mesopelagic zone (ENVO:00000213) & marine oxygen minimum zone (ENVO:01000065); material: "saline water (ENVO:00002010), including plankton...
GCAGGCGTACCTCCAACCAGTTGACCCTCATGGCAGTTGCCCGGCAGGATAAACCCATACATAAGCGTCTCGGGAATGTCCAGTTTCGTGTTGGTGATGTACTTTTACTTCAGGGACGTGAAGATGATTTGAAATATAATGTTCAATTGCTCGGTCTTTTACCACTTGCTGAGAGGGAACTGGATGTAGGCATATTCCCAAAAGTTTCCTATGCGCTTCTCATATTTGCCGGTGCAATTTTACTCAGCATGTTTGATTTTCTACCCACAACAGTCTCATTTACAGGTGCAATTCTGATGTATGTTTTTACCGGAATTCTCCCCATTCGAGAATTGTACAAAAGCATTGACTGGCCGGTGATTGTCCTGCTTGGCGCTATGATTCCCCTGAGTGATGCCTTACAGAGCACCGGCACGACACATCTAATTGCTGATTGGGTTGTTCAATTGACACAGACACTGCCTCCATGGTCCGTTCTTGCGCTGGTTATGGTCATTACCATGTGCCTGTCGGATGTCATCAACAATGCAGCCACTGCTCTCATCATGGCACCCATCGGAGTAGGAATTGCAATGTCCATGGGAGTGAGCATGGATCCTTTTTTAATGGCTGTTGCTGTGGGCGCTTCGTGCGCTTTTCTTACACCAATTGGCCATCAGTGCAATGCACTCATTTTGGGTCCCGGCGGATACCGGTTTGGTGATTACTGGCGAATGGGTCTGCCGTTAGAAATTATGATTGTTGCAACGGGTACGCCGTTGATTTTACATTTTTGGCCGTTGTGATATGACATTTTATTTCAGAATTGGATAAATTCACCTATGAAACAATTACTATTCATTCTTTTTCTATCTAATTTTCTTTCATCTCAAATTTACGATCTGTCTATCCCGCCGGATCAAAATGATGAATACGGTTACGCCGATTTCCGAATCTGGCTGAATGACTCAACAGATGTTTACCGAGGTGTCTATTTTTTCATGCATGGGTGGATGGGTGATTCCAGAAATATCGTATATGATGAAAACCTGAGGGAACTCTGCACAGTCAACGATTTTGCTCTCATGGGTGCCCACATGGACAACATGCACATGGACTCGGGAAGCGGAGATGCTGTGATTGAAATTTTGGATTCAATCGCTGTTTTGTCCCAAAATTCTGAAATTGAATATGCGCCATTGTTCATTAATGGATATTCCTGGGGCGGTCAATTCGGGTATCATTATACGGTCTGGAATCCTGAGCGGGTGCTTGGGTTCATCACACAAAAGGGTGGATATCACGATACCACCGATGCAGGATTGGCTATTCAAGTGCCGGGATTTATGTTCATCGGTGAAAATGATCTGGATTACAGAATTGAAAATCTCACCGGTATTTTTGAAACCCACCGCCCCGTTGGCGCAAGATGGATTCTCGCAATGGAGCAGAATGCAGGTCATTCACAAATACAGGACTGGGATATGCTCGATAACTACTTTGAAACGGTCACCATTCTCCGCCTGCCGGAAGAATATGATCCAAACCAGCCGGTGGCATTAAATTCGCTTCCAGACTCTATAGCATGGTTGGGGAATCGTGACACCTGGACAATAGGCAGCTGGGAATGTTTCAGCGACAGCGTGGATTCCGCTACGTGGTGTCCTTCACGTACCGTGGCGGAACAGTGGCAGTCCTTTGTTTCGGAAGGAACCGTGACGGATACCTGTGAATGTGACAGTACGGTTGGAATTCAGCAAAGTTATAACTATCCATCTGAAATCAAATTATCTCCCGCTTATCCGAATCCTTTTAATTCTATTTTAAATATTCGGTTTTCATCTGCAGAGACGCTGCATGCAGCGTCTCTTCGAATATTTGATATCGATGGGAGATTTGTTAATTCAATATATGAAGGTGACCTGACAGCCGGTGAACATGAGTTTCACTGGAATGCGTCTAATCAGGGAAGCGGTGTTTATTTTATTCATTTGAAAACAGGAAATACTGTTAAAACTACCAAAGTTGTTTATTTGAAATAGCTGAAATATTATTCACTATATTCTTTTTTTTTCTTTAATAATACGTTTAAATTCCCCTTCAAAACAATGGACATTATGTCTCGGAGCAGAATTATAAAATCATTAAGTCTCATCACACTCCTGATGATATCCTACCATCCGGTTCAGGCACAGTTACTGCCTGAGCAAAAAGATTATTCTATTGGCTTGCTGCTCGGTTCGGCATCACATGGCAATTTGCTTGGTGGTTATTTGACCTATCCTATCAATCCAAAATATGAGTTATTCATCCAGGCAAACATGTTTGATGTAGTAGGGGAAGAAGAATTCACAATATTTAATCCTTATACTTACTCAGTTGAAAAAACAAATCCAAAAAACCTTAATTTTTTACCCATCTTTGCGGGATTTCAATTTCATCCATTTAAAAATATGATTTATGGAAATTTCAGTCCATTTTTAGTTTTATGCGTTGGACCTCTGTTTGCATTTGACACGGAAGAAGAAGGGACATTTTCCGATCGGTGGAGTAATGTTGATGTTTCAACTCACTTTGGAGGGTTCATCGGAGCTGGCTTGCAGATGGGCATATCATCAAAGTCATTTGTGACTGTTGCATTTGGATATGACCAGTTCAAATTAAATAAGAAAATTGACCGTTCATCCGATTACAGCGGATTGGTTTTACAATTAATGTTTGCGAAAAAGAAATCGTATTGACAAATCGAAACCATATTTTGATTGTTACAGCATCAATAAATGACGGATCTTTCAGACTGAATGGAGGAGAATCGCATCATGTCTGATTGTCTGTTCTGCAAAATTGCCAATAAAGAAATTCCCGCTGATATTGTATTTGAATCTGAGAATGTATTTGCCATAAATGATATCAATCCGCAGGCGCCTCATCATTTGCTCATCATTCCTCGAAATCATATTGCAACCATGAATGATCTTACAGAAGATGATGCAGCTGCATTAGGAGAAATATTTTTAACAGCTAAGCAATTAGCCGCTGACTTGGGCATCGCCGAAGAAGGGTACCGCTGCGTATTCAATTGCAATGCTGGAGCAGGCCAGACAGTTTTTCATATTCATCTTCATCTTTTGGGAGGGCGGTCTATGAGGTGGCCTCCCGGTTAAATGGGAGTAAGTTGACTTAACCATGTATATCTCACAATTGAATATCCACGGCTTCAAATCCTTTGCCAGAAAAGAAAATTTAACTTTTGGTGAAGGAATTACCGCTGTTGTCGGTCCCAACGGCTGCGGAAAGACAAATATTGTTGATGCCATTCGATGGGTATTGGGTGAGCAGAAATATAAATTACTGAGAAGCTCAAAAATGGAAGATATCATTTTTAACGGTTCAGATGCAAAGAAACCCCTGAACGTTTGTGAGGTCAGTCTTGTTGTTCACAATAATAAGGGGAAATTACCGGTTGATTATAACGATGTTGAAATTACACGGAAAGTATTCCGGAATGGTGACAGTGAATATTTGATCAATAAAAAAACTTGCCGTCTGAAAGATATTCAGAACCTGTTTATGGATACGGGGATGGGGTCAGATTCCTATTCAGTCATTGAGCTGAAAATGGTGGAAGATATTCTGAGTGAAACAGCAGAAGACAGAAGGCGGATGTTTGAAGAAGCTGCTGGAATCAACCGATATAAAAAAGACAGAAAAGCAACCCTAAATAGATTGGATGCAACACTGGCAGATCTTCACCGCGTGACTGATATTGCTTCCGAAGTTGAAGCAAAAGTCAAGGGTCTTCAATTGCAGTTGAAACGATTCGACCGTCATATTGTATTGACTGACAAATTGAAAGATCGTGAACTTGAAGCTGCATTTATAAAGAAAAATGCCCTGTTGCAGTCTCTGAAACCTCTGGAACAGAAAGTGGGAAATGTAAAACTCCAGATGTCAAATCAAACTAACCACGAGCGGGGCCAGGAAGATGTTTTGAAAAAACTACAGGAGACTTTTAAAGAACATCAAAATGAACTTGAACAAATTCAAACTGAACTGGATGAAATCTCAATTGGTCGTCAGGAAAGCCAGAATAAAATCTTGGTTCTGAATGAACAGATAAAATCATCTCAACAAACAATTTCCCGGTTTAACATTGAATCAGAAGATTGTGGGAATAGAATAAAAAATTTCCAACATCAAATTGCAGAATATAATAATAAGCTAAAATCACTCCGACCCGTACTCGCAGATAAAGAGCAGTTTTACCATGAGAAGACTGAATCCTTTTCAAGAATTGATCAAAAATTCCAGAAGATGGAGGAAAAACTGGACGACTTGAATAATTTCCAATATGAACATTTGAGCAATCTAAATGACACCCAGTCATTAAAAGAAAGAAATGAAGAAATACTTAATGATAAAATGGATACACTCAAAAAATTTGAAAGTAAAGCAAAAGAACTGGAGAAGAATCTCGCAAAAATTGAAAAAGTTCAAAAGTCATTAGTAAAGGAGAGGAAAAAACTCGAATTAACCATTTCTTCTAACCGGAAAGAGTTGGAGAAAATAGACACCCTGTTAGAAAAGAAAAGAGAAAAGATACAATCTCTTTCCCATGAATTTCGTCGAATTGCCAATCAGGTTGAGGTACTTGAAACTCAGCTTCAATTTTATAAGGAAATTATTGAGAAAAAAGAAGGGTACTCCACTGGAATTCGCTATGTATTGAATCATATCAATGAATACCCGAATGTTTTGGGAACAGTGGCTGACTTAATACGTGTTGACGAAAAATATCGAAACGCTATTGAAGCCGGGTTGGACAAATTCCTTTATGCACTGGTGTGTAAAACAAGAAAATCCGCTTTAAAACTGCTTAATGATTTGCAATCGAAAAAAGTAGGACGAGTTTCTATAATCCCCCTCGATTCACTTAAGAATATACCTCCAGTCAAATTCACAAGAGGAAAGGGTGAGGGTTTTATCGGTTGTGCATCTGAGTTTGTAGAAGTTGATGATAATATGAAAAAGGTAATCAATCTTCTGCTTGGAGGAAGGGTAATTGTCAAGGATTCAAAAGCTGCCGATAAATTAATGAAAACCAATAATTTTAATTTTGATATTGCAGATCTTTCGGGGAGATTTTATAACAGGATCGGCGTTATATCTTCCGTTAAAGGTAAAGACGATGTAAGTATTTTGGGAAGAGACCAAAAAGTTGAGGAATTGGACAAGGAAATTGAAAAATTAATTAAAGAAAGCCATTCTATTCAGGAAAATATTAAACAAGAATCCGACTTACTCGAAAATCTGGAAAGTCAACAGAAGTCATTGATGAGTGACCAGTTAGGAAATCATATCAACCTTCTGGCGTCTTTGGAGAAAGAGATCTCCAGTAATGAGTTTACCTCATCTCAGAATACGGAACTGTTAAGGGAAGTTACCCATCAGATTGTTCATATCCGGAAAGAGATTATTTCTTTCAGAAAAAGTAAAGACCAGCTTTTACCTCAATTGGAAAAAATGCTGGAACAAAAAGAGAATTATGATTCAAAAATTCAGGAGACAAAAGAACACCATACGGAAATAAAACTTCAGCGTGATAAGGAAAATGAAGAAATTCAGGAAGCCCGTTTTCAAATGATAAACATGGAAAACGAATGTGAAACAGTAGAACTGCAAATCCACGGATGCAGGGATAATATAAAGGAGCTTACAGACCGCATCAATCAGTATTCCATAAATATCGAACAGAAAAATTCCCAGATAGAAGGCATGAATGGGGAAATGTGTGAATCGGAAGAAAAGGTAAAGCAGTTTTCAGGTAAGTACAAAAAAAGGTTTTCTGTTAAAAATTTGAAATCAGAAACGTTATCTCAAACCTATCTTGAAATCGAAAAACTCCAACAAAAAATAAGAGACGAACATAGAGAGCGTGAAAAGATTTTAGATGATTTGAAAAGAATGGAACTTAAAATAGCCGATTTAAACCGCCAGACAGATTTAATCGACAGTATAATCGATGAAAAATACAGCTTAACAGTTCCTTCAACATTTAATGTAACCCACTCCGAGAATGATCTTGAATTGGAGATTGATAGAATCGAACGAAGCATTGAGCGAATCGGACCTGTGAACTGGGCAGTGAAAGAAGAATTCGATGAAGAGAAGAAAAGATTAAATTTCATTAATCAGCAGCTTGAAGATTTAAGAAGTTCCGAAGAAAGTTTAATGGAAACCATAATGAAAATTGATACAAAAGCACGTACTCAATTCACTGATATATTCAATCAAATCAGAAAAAACTTTCAAAAAACATTTACTGTATTTTTTGAAGGAGGCGAGGGTGATCTTGAATTAAAAGGGGAGGATCCACTGGAAGCGGATATTGTTATTTTTGCGAAACCTCCGGGGAAACGAACAAGGCATTTAAGAATGTTATCCTCAGGAGAAAAAGCATTAACGGCAATTGCACTGTTATTTTCTATTTATCAGGTGAAACCCAGCCCATTTTGTATTCTCGATGAGGTGGATGCGCCATTAGATGATAATAACATTTTAAAATTTGCTCAGGTCCTTAATAAATTTACGTCAGAAACTCAGTTTATTGTTGTAACCCACAATAAGCTTACCATGGAAGCGGCTAAGTATTACTATGGCGTTACGATGGATATTTCAGGTGTTTCAAGGATCGTTTCGGTGAAATTTGATTAAGAGTTGCGGTAATTAATTAATTAAATAATAGGAGTGAATAGTGAGTGAATTTAATCCATTTGAAATAGCACAGAGACAGTTAGATGATACGGCAGAACTGTTGGAACTGGAAGACTCAACACGGGAGTTTTTACGGTGGCCCCAGCGGGAATTTGTGGTTACCCTGCCTGTAAAAATGGACGATGGGTCAACAAAGGTTTTTAAAGGTTACAGGGTTCAATATAACAGTTCAAGAGGTCCCACAAAGGGCGGGCTTCGCTGGCATCCGGATGAAACTTTGGATACGGTCCGGGCACTGGCGGCATGGATGACCTGGAAGACGGCAGTTGTAGATATTCCTCTGGGTGGAGCCAAGGGAGGTGTTACCTGTAATCCGAAAGAATTGACTGAAACTGAAAAAGAAAGACTAGCAAGAGCATACATTGACGCCGTGGGTAGAATTTTGGGTGTAACGAAAGACGTTCCAGCGCCGGATGTTTACACAAATCCCCAGATAATGGCATGGATGATGGACGAGTATGAGAAAATTCAAGGCGAAAGTCATCCCGGTGTAATTACAGGAAAACCACTCGCCATAGGCGGGTCACAGGGAAGAACCGATGCCACTGCAAGAGGTGGAATCTACTGCGTTCGTGAAGCTGCGAAAGTCTTGGATATTGGTCTCCAAGGTGGAACCATGACCGTTCAGGGATTTGGAAATGCAGGCCAATATGCGGCATTGCTGGGTGATGAATTACTCGATCTCAAACTCATTGCTGCAAGTGATTCGAGTGGAGGCGTTTATAATCCTAATGGAATTGATGCAAAAGAATTGGTTAACCATAAATTGACCACCGGGAGTGTTTTGGATTTTAACGGGTCGGAATCAATTAGCAATGAGGGCCTTCTGGAACTCGAAACGACCGTTTTATTTCCGTCGGCACTTGAAAATGTAATTACAAAATCAAATGCAGACAGAATAAAGGCAAAAATATCATGCGAACTTGCAAACGGTCCGACGACTCCTGAAGCAGATGAAATTCTGAAGGATAACGGTATTTTCGTCCTTCCTGACTTTCTGGCGAATGCAGGAGGTGTTACAGTATCATATTTTGAGCAGGTACAAAATACCTATAATTTTTATTGGCCATTATCCCTCGTTCATGAAAGACTCGATGAAAAAATGACATCTGCGTTTAAATCAGTATATAAAATACTGAATGATTTTAAAGACCGTAACATACACATGAGACAGGCAGCCTACCTCATATCTGTAAATCGAGTCGTTGAAGCGTGTAAACTACGCGGTTGGATTTAAGTTAAGAGAACTTCTCATTTCTTACTCCTGGATCAATGCCATGTGATCTCTTGGTTAATACCGATGAATTGCGTATTTTTTAATCAATGTTTTTTTATATTGGATGAATAATGGACAAAAGTGACTTATTAAATCACTACCTTGAGTACTTCCCAAATTTAGCTGACAGGATAATACAACAGTGCATGATTACCCTCCATTCAGAAGGGTATAAGAGTATTGATGAAATATATTCCGAAGCCGCTAAATCATTGAAAACCAATGATACCTTAAAACCAAAAAAACCAAATATAAGTGAACGGTCTTGGAATCCCCAAGAACAGGAAGCCATTGGATATTTGGTTAAAAAATACGCAGGTGAATTTTTCAGTGAAGACCAAATAAAACACATCGCTATTATGGTAAATAAACGGGAAGAAGCTCAGTCTCTTGAGACTATTGCTGGATTGAGGGATGTTTCATTCGAAGTCCTTACACAAAAATTGAGGGAATTTTGTGCCCTCCCTTATGAGGGATTTAAACTCTCAGACTCAGAAGCTGTCGGTCTGAGAGTTGCTTTGATCAGGAGATTCATAAGCGACCAGCTTCATTTTATCGGAGTTGCAAAAAATTATCTTACAGTCAGGACCATGGAACCCATCATCACTGAAAGTATTGGTGAGAGGGGTGGAACAGGAAAAATTGGCGGTAAAGCGGCTGGAATGGTACTGGCTCATATAATCCTAAATCTGGAACTTAAAGAAGAAAATATTTCAGAAAAGATTGATATTCCAAAGTCTTGGTACATTCGTAATGATTTGCTGGAAGAATTCCTGAAAATGAATGACCTAACCGATTACCAGACTCACAAATATAAGGACATTGCAAAAGTCGAATCTGAGTATACAATAGTCAGACCATTATTTAAAAATGGGAAATTCCCGGAATATGCCATTAAGAAGTTTAAAAAAATTCTGGAAGAAGCCGGAAATCATCCATTGATAGTAAGATCCAGTTCACTTTTGGAGGATAATATTGGTTCAGCATTTTCCGGTAAATATGAAAGCATTTTTTTGCCAAATCAGGGTGATATTGAGGATCGCCTGAAAGCAATGGTAGCTGCTATTGGTGAAGTTTATGCGTCAGTTCTGGCGCCGGACCCCATTGTTTACCGGCGCAAGCGGAATTTATTGGACTATCATGAAAGTATGGGGATTCTTATCCAAAAAGTGGTGGGGTTTCGTTACAAGCATTATTTTCTCCCCTGTTTTGCAGGGGTTGCTTTTTCACGGAACGAATATCGCTGGTCACCTCGAATTAAAAGGGAAGATGGATTAATCAGAATTGTAATGGGTTTGGGGACACATGCAGTGGATAGGGTTGGAGGTGATTATCCAAAAATGGTTTCACCTGTACATCCGACCATATCTCCAACAGAATCTATTGAAGAGAAGAAAAAATATTCCCAGCAATACATTGATGTCATCAATTTAAAGGACAATACGTTTGAGACTGTTCATTTGACTGAATTGTTAGGTGAGGAAAAATTTCCTTATCTGCATTCCATTCTGTCACTCCAGAAAAATGGATATGTTTCTGATTTCCTCACTAATCGAGTTGAGGGTCCTGTTCATCAATATTTAATTACATTTTCGAAATTACTTTCTAAGACAGATTTTCCTCAACTTATGCATAAGATGCTGAATACACTGGAGAATGCCTACGGGTATCCGGTGGATATCGAATTCGCCAGTGACGGTAAAAAATTATACATCCTTCAGTGCAGACCTCTCATGGAAAGAGCGGAAATGGAGGAAGGAGCTTATCCAAAAAATGTAAAGAAAGAGAAGATTTTTTTCACAACGAATCGTGGTATCACAAATGGCTATGTCAATGACATTCAATATGTCGTATACGTGGATCCAAGACAGTATTCAAAACTTAAGACAGAGGATGAAAAACTCGACATTGCAAAAGTTATCAGTAAAATCAACCAGAGTCTGAATGACTCCATTTTTATACTCATGGGACCTGGAAGGTGGGGCAGTCAGGATATACAACTTGGTGTGAAAGTTAAATATTCGGAAATTTCCAATACATCCGTCCTCATTGAAATTGCCAGAGAAACGGATGGCACTACACCGGAAGTCAGTTACGGGACTCATTTTTTCCAGGATCTTGTTGAAAGTAAAATTTATTATTTACCCTTGTATCCGGATGAAGATGAAATTATTTTTAATGATGCTTTTATCAGCATTTCAGAAAATTGTATAACAGAATTAGCTCCGGAATTTGGCAAATATAGTAAGGTTGTCAAGTGTATCGATATTGAGAAATCAGACAATGGAAATAATCTAAGGATTGTTATGGACGGAAAGAAGGACAGCGCTATTGCATACTTCACTAAATAATTATACCCCATTTACTGTAAATGACTTTTTTCAGGGGATTCTAAATCTAATTTACCCGCCATTCTGTATCAGTTGCAGAAAGTTGCTGGATTCAAATGAAAAGGTGGTATGCTGCCATTGTTGGAATAAAATCGAACTTACTCACAAGGGAAATTGGAAAGAAGAATTAACCTACTCAAATGGGATAGATTATGTTTTTTCAGGATGGTATTTCGATGAGATACTTCAGATAATCATCCACCACCTTAAGTATAGTGAAAAGAGGATACTGTCCGAAGAATTCGGCAAACGGCTCGCTTTAATGTTTGCTGATAATTTTATTAAAATGGAAATTGATACCGTAATTTCCATCCCTCTTAACAGTGTCAGGTATCGGCAAAGAGGGTTTAACCAGAGTGAACTCATCGGACGTTCATTCGCTCATCATTTAAACTTAAAACTTGGTGATGGTTTATTAAAAAGAATTAGAAATACTACCTCTCAAACTCACCTTTCAGCAACAGAAAGAATTAATAATATGTCCGGGGCGTTCATCTGCAAAAATCTTGGTATCACTCGTAACATTGTAATGATAGATGATGTGATTACAACGGGTGCAACCATGTCTGCTGCCGCAATGACATTAAAGGATGCAGGCGCATCACTCGTTGCTGTATTATCAGCCGGCACTCCCAAAATAGAATTTGTACTATGACCGACAATATTATCCAAAACATGAATCTTAAAAACCAGAGAGTTCTTCTCCGGCTCGACTTAAATGTTCCCATTGAGAATGATCTGGTGATTGATGATTTTCGGGTTAGGGCATCTGTACCGACAATTCAGCATTGTCTTGATGAAGGCGCTTCAGTCGTTATAATGACTCATCTTGGACGGCCGAATGGGAAAAGAGTCAAGAGTTTAAGTGCTCTCCCCGTTGGTGAAACCCTTGCTGACATTCTTGAGAAGCCAATTAAATTTTCGGATGATTGTGTATCGGAAGATGCCGTTGATGTGTCAAAATATCTCATGCCGGGGGAAATCCATCTTATGGAAAATCTCCGGTTTCACAAAGGTGAAACTGAAAATGATGCTGAATTTTGCAGATTGCTTTCCATGCATGGAACCGTATTTATAAATGATGCGTTTGGAATGGCTCATCGCGAACATGCTTCAAACGTTGGGGTGACAAAATTTTTTCAAGAAAAGGGGTTGGGATTTTTAATACAGAGAGAGGTCAAATACCTTTCCAGTATTTTGAACAAACCAAAAAGACCTCTGACGATAGTTTTCGGAGGCGCCAAAATTGATACAAAATTGAGTTTAATTAAACGGTTCATCAAAGAAGCGGATGACATCATTATTGGCGGCGGTATGGCTTTTACCTTTTTGAAGGCTATGGGAAAACCTGTCGGAAATTCATTGGTTCAGGATGAACTGCTTGAAACTGCAAAAACAATTATTTCAAAAGTGGAAGAAGAATCAACTCAAATTCATTTTCCAGAAGATTTTATTGTATCCCATGATATTTCTGGAAATGAAATTTTGGGTGGGAAAAGGATTGACGATATGGATTCAGATGATATTGGCGTTGATATCGGCAGCAGGTCGGTCGTTTATTTTTCCAGAATTATTGACAACAGTGCAACCGTAATCTGGAACGGACCCATGGGAATTTTCGAAAACATAAATTGTAGAAAAGGTACTATTGGTATCGCCCGGTCTATTGCAAAATTGAAGGATAAAGACGGTATTTCAGTCATCGGTGGGGGTGATACTGCAGCAGCTATAAAAATGGCTGATTTTGAAGATAAAATGACTCATGTTTCAACCGGAGGCGGTGCTTCTTTGGGTTTACTTTCCGGTAAACAATTACCTGCAATTTCAGCAATCATAGGAGGTATTTAAGAAATGAAGCGATATATTGTAGCTGCCAATTGGAAAATGAATAAATCACCTCGGGAGAGTTTCGAGTACGTCAGAAAAATCTTGATTAAGATTTTGAACATTTCGAGGGTGGATGTTATATTATGCGTTCCATTTACTTC
>CEQE01147692.1_pt1 | contig 12404 bp, 8 predicted proteins | sample 356201 | NCBI WGS metagenome assembly CEQE01 (sample SAMEA2619970, study PRJEB7988) | marine metagenome | biome: marine biome (ENVO:00000447); feature: mesopelagic zone (ENVO:00000213) & marine oxygen minimum zone (ENVO:01000065); material: "saline water (ENVO:00002010), including plankton...
CGACGAGGACATGGCGGCCTCCGAGCACGCCATGGTCGAGAAGCTCCGCGAGGCAGGCATCAGGGCGATCGGTCCAAACTGCATGGGTCTCTACGTTCCGGCCAGCCGTCTGGCGTTCATGGGCGGCTTCCCCATGGAATCAGGCAACGTGTTTCTGCTGTCGCAATCCGGCGCCAACGCAGGTGAGATCGTTCATGGGCTCACATCACGGGGCATCAGGTTTTCCAAGGCGATCTCCTACGGTAACGGCGCCGATCTGCGCGCCCACGACTTTCTCGATTACGCGGCAACCGACGAAAACACCGACGTGGTGGCCGCCTATATAGAAGGCGTACGCGATGGCCGGCCGTTCTTCGAAGCACTGCAGCGCTGTGCTCGCGTCAAACGTGTGGTCATCCTCAAGGGCGGGCGCACCCAGTCCGGGTCGAACGCCGCGCACTCCCACACCGGGTCTCTGGCCGGCTCCATAGAGGTGTTCGATGCAGTCTGCCGTCAGACCGGCGCGATGCGTGCCGAGACTATGGATGAACTCCTCGACATGGTTGTGGCGGCTTCCACCGACACTCGCCATATAACAGGGCGGGGAGTGGCGCTGTTCGGTGGTGGTGGCGGCGGCTTCGCAGTGCTCTCCGCCGATGCTATCGACCGCGAGGGTCTGACGGTTCCACAGATGCCGCGTAAGGCGGTAGAGCGCATGCGCGAATACATACCGGTTGCTGGCAGCAGCGTTAACAACCCCATCGATGCCTTTCCCCCGGAGGAGCACCTGGACGACATGCTCAAGCTGGTGGCAACGGCGGAGGGGATCGACATGATGTTTATGTCGCCCATTACGGGTCGCTGGCGCCCACCGCCAAGTAGCGACCAAGAGGAGGAAGAGAAACTCGATTCCGCCACAAAGCGAAAGCGTGCCGAAAAGGAGATGGCCAAATCGGCGACCAAAGCGGCGCGCAAGATGCGCTGGCTTCAGGACGAGACGGGCACACCGGTGGTGGGCATCCTGCGTAGCGGTCGCATGGCGCGCATGATGGGCGTGCAGACCGACTCCTTCAGCCTGGCCGCCTTCCAGGAGGGCATCGGCATATATCCCAGCGTTGCGCGCGCCGCCCGGACGGTCGCGCAGGTACTGGAATGGCGCAACTACCGAAAGGGTCTGCCTGACATCCTCTAAGAGGAGAACGCCGATGCTATATGCGCTGGCGTCGATATGAAAGACGGTGGATCATGGCGGTTCTACGACGACGTACCTAGACAGACGCGTCAATAAAGGGGCGAAGTTACCAGTATAAGGAGCAAGCTCGTGAAGCCAGCAGCATCGATATGGTTCGTAGCCACATTTCTGTTCGTGGTGTCAGTCGAAGCCGCCGAATCGAAGTCTCAGCCCCTTCAGGACCCCATCGCAGACAAGATCGCCAAGGGTGACATCGTCGTAGCAGCGAGAGAATTCGTACGCGCTCCGCGAACCACCGACTCATCCACACTCAACGCCAACGCGGCCTACGCACGCATCCAATACCTGTTGCCCATTGGTGATGGTTCCAGCCGACTCGTTTTCAATGACTTGCGCGGATTGCTCTACCTTACCGATGAAAGTGGCAGGGCGCCCAACATCTATCTGGATCTTCGAAAGCAGAATGTTGGCTTTGACGACTCGATGTTTCCGAACGAAACCGGCTTGTCAGGCTTTGCCTTTCATCCGGAGTTTTCCGACCGAGGCAAGCCGGGCCATGGCAAGTTCTACACGGCATACAGTACATCATCCGTCGATGCTTTCGCGGATTACCTGGACGACGATGCCGCCGACCACGAGAGCGTGATCCGGGAGTGGACAGCGAATGATCCGAGTGCGACATCTTTCCGAGGCTCGTCTCGCGAGGTCTTTCGCATCGGCCAGTTTTCTCCCAATCACAATATCGGTACGCTCGCATTCAACCCGTACGCCGAGGCAGGGTCAAAGGATCACGGCATGCTCTATTTCAGTCTCGGTGATGGCGGTGGTGCATTCGATCCGCGCAACTACGGTCAGTCGCGGCGTACTCCACAGGCAGCAATCCTGCGTATCGATCCGCTAAAGGGGACCAATGGAAAGGGCTACGGAATTCCACCAGACAACCCCTACGCTGGCGATCCCGATTCAGCACCCGAGATCTGGGTCTACGGACTGCGGCATGCACAGCAGTTTTCCTGGGATCGGGATGGCAGGATGTTCATTGGCGATATCGGTCAGAACCAGGTGGAAGAAATCAATCTGGCCGTAGCGGGAGCGAACTACGGTTGGCGACTCCGAGAAGGAACCTTCGCGACGGCATTCGCAGTACCGAATCAACTGGCCGGACCGGTCTTTCCTCTACCTGCAGACGATGATGAGAAGATGTTCACCTATCCAGTGGCGCAATATGATCACGACGAAGGTGATGCCGTCAGCGGCGGTTTCGTCTATCGAGGCAGTGGTATCCCTGAGCTGCAGGGAAGATATGTCTTCACTGACCTGGCCCGCGGCAGGGTATTCTATATCCATGAATTACTCCTGACCCCGTCACTTCTGGCCGAAATCAAAGAGCTGAGGATTTCCTTCGACGGCCGCGAACAAGATCTCTTGGACGTCGCTGGCTACCCGAACACCTATGCCGTGGGTAAGCGAGTGGATCTGCGCATCGGCATCGATACCGCGGGCGAGTTATATCTGTTGACAAAGGGCGACGGCTGGATCCGCAAGTTGGTTTCACTGGAGACGCAGTAACACTCGCACGCCATGCGTATCCTAACGATATAGCGGTTTCTCGAACGTCTCAGCATCCTGCACCGCCGAAACCAGATGCTCAGTCCATGTAGGTTCCCGCATCAACGGTGAAGTCCTGACCGGTGATATTGTGCGCCGCGGCCGTCGCAAGGTAGACACACAACCCGGCTATATCCTCGGGTTCGCCGACGCGCCCGAGGGCCGATCCGGCCGAGACGCGGGCAAAGAGATCCTCCAGCGACATGGACGCCTTCTCCGCCAGCAGTTCCAGGCGCGGGCTTTTCACAGCACCCGGACTGATGCAGTTGACGTTGATGTTGAACGCGCCAAGTTCAGCCGCTAACGATCGCGTTAGGCCGACGAGGCCCATCTTGGAAGCACAGTACGGCGTTCGCTGCGGCAAGGGTCGCTTGCCGCTGATGGAGCCGATGTTGATGATCTTGCCCGACTGCGCCGGCTTCATCACCCGGGTGACCTCGCGGCAGCAGAGCCAAGCCCCAGTCAGGTTGGTGGCGATGCACTCCTGCCATCCGGCCAGATCGGTGTCCTCGATAGCGGCCACGGGCCCCGCGATACCGGCGTTGTTCACCAGGACATCGAGCTTGCCGTATGCGTCCACGGCCGTATCGACCACACGACGCACGTCCTCCTCAGCGGACACGCTAGCGGCGCAGGGGGTGACTGTGCCGCCCTCCCCCTCGATCCCGCTGGCCACATTATGTAGATTCTCTTCGTTGCGCGCGACGACAACGACCTTGGCCCCCTCACGTGCAAAGGTCTCGGCGATCGTCTGACCGATCCCCTGACTTGCTCCCGTAACGACGGCAACCTGATCTTTTAGTTGCATGACGACTCTCCCCTCACTTGATCTTGCCGGGATCGGTAAGCATGCCTCCGCGGCTCCCCTGTCCGGCCATGAAGGCCACTGGTGCGACAGCGGCGTGATCGATCATGACCTCGATCACGGCTGGCTTGTTGGCGGAAAGTGCGGCGTCAACAGCCTTGCCGATATCGCTCGGGTCCGTGACGCGAACACCGAACGCGCCCATCTCCGTTGCCACGTTCGCCAGATTGACAGGTTCGAATTCAGACAGCAGGTGCACGTCGTGGGAGGCCGACCAGAACGCCTGCAGCAGGTGCGTGTCGAACACGAGCGCGTTGTTGTTGGCCACCACTGTGATGCTGTTGATCTCGTTGCGCACGGCGGTCTCTATCTCACCGATATGTGGCCAGAAGCCACCATCGCCACACCAGGCCACGACCGGACGATCCGGCACCGCGCATTTGGCGCCAATCGCCGCCGAGAATGCCCAACCCATGCTCCCCTCACAGGAAAGGTAATTCTTACCGGCGGGGAGATCCATGAACGCGCCGCTCCAGGCGGCCGAATAGCCTGTATCGGTCACGATCAAGGCGTCGTCCGGCAGTGCCTTGACCAGATCAACCACCACGCGCTCGGGACGCATGGGCGTTGAGTCGGACTCGATCTGTTCTCGCTGGCTCTCCCACCACTCGTCAATACGACTGCGGCAGGCAGCGATCCAGCCATTGCCGTCCGGGCGCCCACCATCCGCGGCGTCTATGAGTTGCTGCAGTACCACGCGTGCATCACCGACCAGCGGCAACGTGTTCGGGTAATTCTTGCCCCCTTGCGCCGGATCGATGTCGATCTGGATGAGTTTGGTGCCGGGCTTCGGTGTCGCCTGCATCAAGGTGGTGGCGCCACCCACATGGCTGCCGATGTAGATCACCAGGTCGGCGTCATCGATCACGTCATTAGCCGCGGAGCGTCGATAAGAGCCCTGCACCCCCATCGACAGAGGATGGTGTTCGTCGATACCTCCCTTGCCACCCAGAGAAGTGGTAGCGGCGATGTTAAAAGTCTCGGCGAACAGGGTCACCTCATCCCAAGCGCTGGAGACGACGCCACCCCGTCCGACAACCAACGCCGGCCGTTCGGCGCCCTTGATCTGTCGCACGACCGATTCCACGTCCTCATCTGCAGCCCGCGGGCGGAACGCAGGGTAGGTGAAGAAGCGCTCGTCGATGAAATCCTCATTGAAGGCGAACTCGCGCGACTCCAGCCCGCCATCGATGTAAAGGTGAACCGGGCGCGGTGCGCCGGTTGTGGCCTCACGATAGGCTTTACCGAGAAATTCCGGCAGACGGTGCAGCATGCGCACCTCGGCGTCGTACTTAGTCACCTGTCCGAAGTCGGTGTAGACCTCCTGGTAGGAATTGCCATGATAGCGGACATCGGGGATGAGCGGCGTCAGGCAGAGAACAGGCGTGTTACTCTCCCAGGCATCGGCCAGTCCCGCAACCACGTTGGTGGCACCCGGCCCGCCCTGCGTGATGACCACACCAGGATTATTGCTGGCCTGGGCATAGCCGTCGGCCATGTAGGCGGCTGCCTTCTCGGAATGGCAGAGGACTCGTTTGATCGGACGCTCCGCCAGCTCCACCAAGGTGGGGTAGAGAAAAGTCGGTACGAAGAATACGGCCTTCAGGCCGGCTCGAGTGAACGTGTCTGCCAGCAGCTCGTGGCCTTTTTTGACGTTGGGGTCCTGTTCTGTAGCCATGTGCGTCTCCATCTGTCCAGCCGAATTTGCCCATCTGAGCATCGGCGTTGGGTCGCTGATCGCAGCATTGGATCGCTCGGGCCGCGACCAGGTATGACGGTTGTCATGCTTCGATCATACGCCCCATCGTTCCGACTTTGAAGATCAGACAACGATGTCGAAATAAGACAAGTGCAGACTTTACTATTGTGAAGATAAGTCGGCTCTTTGCCAGTTGCAGTCTTTAACAGACGAACCCACTCAAGCGTCAGGCTTGCGAGTAACTGGTCGAGTTTGAGCTTACAGCCGATGCTTAAGTATCGATCCGATCCCCATCCATCACCCCATCCGTCTGTTGCCAGAGACAGCCAGCTGTGTGTCGACAGAGCCCATCTGGCAGTGGCGGAAGATACCCTTCTGTCTGTCGCCGAAGATACCTGATAGTATCTGCACACAGAACAGTTCGCATCGAAAGTGATCGCAGTCGTAGATGGCCCTGCTGCTGATCCTGCAGTACAAGAATCGATTCCAAACAAGCTGCTGGGGGAGATAGGAATGCGTATCTTGTTTGTAGCAATCTTAATCTTTGCACCGATAGCCGGCGCGATTGATTACTCCCATGGCACGTCTTATCTCGACCCACTCAAATACGCTGCCGACTTCACCCACTTCGAATACGTCAACCCGGACGCCAAGAAGGCGGGCACTCTTCGTTACCCACAAATGGGTACATTCGACAGCTTTAACAACATCCTCGACAAGGGCCGGGTCGCGGCCGGCCTGTCCCTCTTGGGAGTTGGCAACCTGATCTACGATCGCCTTTTGGAACGATCGGTGGACGAACAGGCCAGCTTTTATGGCCGTCTTGCATCAGGTGTGTGGGTCTCGGAAGACTTTAAGCAGATCGCATTCAAAATTCGTGACGATGCACTCTGGCACGATGGCGCGCCTCTCACTGCCGATGATGTCGTCTTCACTTTCAACACGCTCAAGGAAAAAGGCTCTGCAGGCATAAGAACGGCACTGCTGGAACTCGGCAGCATAGAGCGAATCAGCAGGAATGAAATACTCTTTACAACAGATCCAGAAACGGCAGGAAACCCCACGCTCATCTTGGCAATCGGCGCCTACCCAATCCTCCCCAAACACTTCTGGGAGACTCGTGATATCACCAAGACCACAACCACGCCACCACTGGGCAGCGGACCTTACCGCGTGGCTGATTACCAACTCGGACGGAACATTACCCTGGACCGGGTAGATGATTACTGGGGAGCTGACCTTCCGGTCAATAAAGGTCGCTACAATTTCGATCATGTGAAGGTCGACTACTTCCGCGACGAGTCTATCATGTTGGAAGCCCACAAGGGGGATGTGATCGACGTTCGCCACGAAACGGTATCAAAGAACTGGGCCACGGCTTATGAATTCCCTGCAGTTAAAGCAGGATATTTCAAGAGGGAGATGGTAAAGCTCGCGCAGCCTTGGGGCCTGTGGGGGCCGTTGATGTGGAATCTCGATCACAAGCGTTTTCAGGACGTGCGCGTACGGGAAGCGCTGTGGTTGCTTTCCGACTTCAGGTGGACCAACCGCGTGCTGATGTATGGGGTTTACAGTTACGCAAAGAGCTTCTTCTACAATTCGCCGATGGCATCCAGCGGCTTGCCATCCAAGGCGGAACTGGCCCTGCTGGAGCCCTGGCGAGGGAAGATCCCCGATCGTGTCTTTACCCATGCATGGGTCGGAAATGAATCCGACGGAATGGGCTACAATCGAGACAAGATAAGGCGTTCGCTGCAACTTTTTGGGCAGGCCGGCTGGGAACTCCGCGATGGCGTCATGGTGAATGTAACGACCGGAGAACCGTTCACCATCGATTTCATCTTCGTATCACCCTACGCCCTCAGACAGGAAACGCCCGTGATGCATATGCTAAACATGGTAGGCATTCACACGACAGCTCGGGCACCGGAACTTTCCAACTGGTTGTATCGGATGCGGCATGGGAAATACGATGGCGGATCCATATCGTTTGTGCCAAGCAATACACCCGGCCTGCAGTTGCGCAATCGCTTCAGTACGGCCTCTGCTAACTCCGACCCCAGTCAGAATTGGAATAGAATCAGAAATCCGGCTGTGGATGCAATGATCGATCACGTAATCGCCGCGCGAACCCCTGAAGACTTCTATGCAGCAACGAGATCGCTCGACCGCATACTGCTATGGAACTTCTACTATATACCGGGACTTGGGGCACCCGGATATCGGCTCGTTTACTGGGACAAATTCGGTATTCCCGAACATCACAAGGGTTTGCAGCGTGCCGCCTGGCTCGATACCTGGTGGTGGGATGAGAGCAAGGCCCAGCGGGTAAGAGAAGGAATGGCCGAACTGACGCGGAAGTGAGGTCCCGCCTTCACGAGTTGCCTGCCCGGTTATGCAAGGTTACTCACTACCGCCCGCCTGACCCGTGAATTCCTTTTCCAGTATCCTGGCACCGCGCAGAATATTGCCCATGGCGTAGTTCCCTTCGTGGCAAGCGTACTCATAGACACGTTCCGCACTTTTCTTCCAGACGTACTCACCACTCCAGCTTGCGCTCCATATCGTTGGATCGTCCACGGTGAAGTTGTATAGGAGATTTCCACCGTCAATGAGGGAAAACCGTTCCACCAGATGCAGGTTTTCGTCACCACCATAGAGGCCGGTATCCTCACGAAAGTTGGTGGTATCGACGACGAGCGTGTCCCCTTCCCACCAACCTATGGAGTCACCCAGCCACTTGCGGACGCCTTTCGGCGCGTGCTCGGAATCGAGACGAATGACACGCGCATCGTGCACCATTTCCAGCAGGATGACGACGTGATCCTCAGTCTGCATAATTCGCTTAAAGTTGTTGTAGAGTCCAGGCAGCATTGGCGGACCTGCACTGAAGCCAAGCAGACATCGTTCTGCAAGCGACAGGGTTTCCGGACCATCGAACGGCCCTGCTCCCTCCTTTTCAAGCCACGAGGCAGTACCGTCATTGTCGTATGCGAAAGAGGCAAAGTTCTTGGCCATCTTCATCATGCCCTTCATCGTCATCGAGGGCTGGCGACCGTTGGGCGGGTCGTAGACGATGGATGTTCGGAACTTACCATCGATCTCAAACCCTCCGCTGCCGGGGTCGACCCAAAAGGCATTGTAACCGCCGACACCTCCCGCACCGTATGCGTTGATGCCGTCCCCGCCTTGAACGGGCGCTCCTCTGTTAGGATCACTCGTCTTCGAACTGGTCGCAAGCAGTGCTTGCATACCTGCGCCAATTGCTTTCCCTTCCTCGCGGGTCATGAACTTCTTATCACCGAAGGCAGGTGCCCGATTCAAGGGAGTGAGGGTTCCGGCGTCGTAGTTTCCGGTGAGGTCCGGTTTATCTCCCGCCTGTGCTGCAGCAGACGACAATAACAACAGGGGGATCAGTAGATTGCGAATCATGGTAGACCTCCAATCAGAGTTTGGTGATCCTGAGGCTCAGCTCTATGGACTGTGATTCAGCACATCATAACACAACAAAGGGAGACCATGGCCGCAATTGCCCGAACCAGAGTCACTCAGACGCCATCTAAAGGAGATTGCAGGCTTTGGCTCCAGTAGCCTAAATGGCGACTATCTGTACTATGCTTGGTAACGACTTGGCTAAGTGACTACAGCGTACGATGCAGGGAATAAACCACTCCTCCCTTGTGTTAACATGCGTGGTCTTCGCCATTCAATACACAGCTTGAAAAGGAATATCCAGTGATCGTTGAACTCTATACCAAAACCAATGAACTCGTCGACACCCTCGAATTTGAGTCACCAAACGTGCCACATGTGGGTGACACACTGTTCTTTGATGAAGACCATGCGTACTTCGATCAGCGTGAGAGAGTTTCCGTGACAGCCGTGTCCTATCGACTCGATCCCACGACACCCAACATGGTTGCCATCGTGATGGCCCATGGGTCTCGTCCGTGAGTGACCACCTGTGCGTTTCAGGTCGATAGCTGCAATAGGACCTCTCCATCGCAAATCTTCACCGGATAGGTGTTAACGCAACCGGAATCGGGTGGCAGCACTGCGCCGCTTTCCAGGCTTATTTTGCGGGCGTGCAGTGGGCAGATGACGGTAGCACCACTGACGATACCTTCGGCCAGAGGTCCTTGCTCATGCGGACACTGGTTGTCCACTGCCATGATACGGTCATCGCTCAATCGGAATAGAGCGATCTCTGTCATCCCGTAGCGTATCGTTCGTGCGCTACACTGAGGAATGTCTTCGACTTTACAGATCGAGTGCCACGCCACGTTCGCCTCCTGACTCGTACCGCCCCTCACACGTTCACGCGACGATCGGGATATCAATCGGCGTGTATTCCTTGAACCGGCTCATCTCGCCGGGGCTCGACTCATCAGCAATACAATCGCGCCATGGGTCGGTGGTCAGCGTGGCAAGGTAAACGTCCATCCTTTCCACCAATGCGATGCGCCCGTCCAGATCTTGCACGATATCCTGCCTGATCGTTTCCAGCCCGACACGCTCCAGCCAGCGGGCCGTACGCTCGTTGTGTCTGGCTGTCTCGCGGTAGTGCTGCAGGTATGCCTTGGTGACTTGCATGACTTCATCATCCGTTTCCAACATACAGAGTAGATCACCGGCGCGCACCTTTACGCCACCGTTACCACCGACATAAATCTCCCAGCCGCCCTTGACACCAACCACTCCCAAGTCCTTGATGGAGGCCTCGGCACAATTACGCGGGCATCCGGACACAGCCAGTTTTACCTTGGCTGGTGACCACATGCGCTCAAACTCTCTTTCAAGCTGAATCCCCATGCTGGTCGAATCCTGCGTCCCAAAACGGCACCACTTTGAGCCCACACAGGTCTTTACCGTTCTGAGCGCCTTGCCGTATGCGTAACCGGAAGGCATGTCCAGATCGCGCCAGACATTCACCAGGTCTTCTTTGTTGACACCAAACAGGCTGATGCGTTGGCCACCGGTGATCTTGACTGTCGGAACATCGTATTTCTTGGCAACTTCGCCGATGCGGATAAGATCATCCGCCGTTGTCTCGCCACCATGGATGCGCGGAATCACCGAGAAGGTGCCATCCTTCTGGATATTCGCGTGCAGCTTCTCGTTGACCACTCTCGATGTACGTTCATCCTCAGCCTGCAGCGGCCAGATCATACCGATGTAGTAGTTAATTGCGGGCCTGCAGATATGGCAGCCCTCGCCCTTCCAACCAAGCACATGCATGACCTCGCGCACCCTGATCAACTGTTGGTTCTCGATCTGCAGTTTGACCTGCTCATGAGTCAGATCAGTGCAATCACAGATCGGCTCCTCCTGCGTGGCGATGTCGATGGTTGCGCCGAGCACCGAAGCCAAAATCTGGTCAACCAGGCCGCTACAACCCCCACAGGAACCGGCCGCCTTGGTGTGGAGCGTCACCTCCTTGCGCGTCATGCAACCCTCTTTGACGATGGCATCCACAATGCTCTGCTTGGTAATGCCGTTACAGCCGCAGACGATCGTCTCCGGTGCCATGGCCGAAGCCAAGTCGACTCCCGAATGTCCTGTATCGCCTAGGATCGAACCCCCGAACAGTAAGCTCGAGCGTTGACCGGATATGTCTTTGTTGCCCTGCATCATATGTACGAAGTTCGGGCCATCCACAGTATCACCGAACATGACGGTGCCGGCGATCCTGTTATCTTCCAGCACCAACTTCTTGTAGGTGCCACCCGCCCTGTCCAGGTATTCGATGACATCCGATTCCGGCGACCCTTTGAAATCTCCGGCAGAGAAGACGTCCACGCCGGAGACTTTCAACTTGGTGGATACGACGGAACCTTCATAGGACTTGAGCCCCTGACCGGTGATCTGGTAAGCGAGTATCCTGGCTTGCTCGAAAAGAGGCGCTACCAGACCGTAGGTGACGCCACGGTGCTCGGTACACTCGCCCACCGCGTAGACCGAAGGATCGGTCACCGTCTGCATGTGATCGTTGACGATGATGCCGCGATTGCAGTAAAGGCCGGATGCTTCCGCCAGGGCTTTGTTGGGACGGATCCCCACCGCCATGACCAGAAGATCGCAATCCAGCGTCGTGCCATCGGCAAACAGCAGCCCGGTGACCCGCTCCTTGCCCAGCACCGCGGTGGTCAACGTGGCCAGCCTGAGATCCATTCCCTGTGCCTGCAGTGACATGCGCAGCATCTCACCGGCTACTTCATCCAGTTGCAGGTTCATCAGCGTGGACTGGTCGTGCACCACCGTCACCTTCATGCCGAGGTTAATTAGCCCCTTCGCCGCTTCCAGGCCCAGGAGGCCGCCGCCGATGACTGCCGCTGTCTTGTATTGCCTGGCCGTCTCGACCATGACATTGCAGTCTTCGATATTCCGAAACGTGATGACACCCTCCTTATCCGTACCGGGGATAGGGATCATAAAGGGAGTCGAGCCTGTTGCTATGATGAGTTGGTCGTATTCCGACTGCATGCCGTCCTCGGTAATTACCTTCTTGTAGCCGCGTTGAATCTGCGCTACCGTCTTGTCCAGGTGCAGGGTAATGCCGTTGTCCCTATACCACTGCTCATCATTGAGTGTGATGTCGGCAATCGACATCTCACCTGCGAGAACCGGTGAAAGCAGGATGCGGTTATAGTTGGGATGTTTTTCAGCGCCGAAGATCGTGATATCGAAGATGGACGGATTGGCATCGAGAATCTCCTCGATCGCACGCACTCCGGCCATGCCGTTGCCGATCATCACGAGTTTCTTTTTGGCAGTCATCCTGTGCTCTCCTTGTCTGAAACATTGACTGAGGTTGTGCAACAGCTTCACTAAGCAAAATAGATACCAATGTGAATAGAGAACGTAATTATTTGATTTAATTAGATATATTACCTGTCAGCAGGACAGCAGTTTGCACCAGGATCGAGCACGTGAGTGAAATTATGAGCGCCCGCAGGACTGCCGCGCAGAATTGCTTCGCAGAATTGCTTCGCAGAATTGCCCCGCAGAATTGCTTCGCAGAATTGCCCCGCAGAATTGCCTCGCAGAATTGCCCCGCAGAA
>CEQE01137030.1_pt1 | contig 12397 bp, 7 predicted proteins | sample 356201 | NCBI WGS metagenome assembly CEQE01 (sample SAMEA2619970, study PRJEB7988) | marine metagenome | biome: marine biome (ENVO:00000447); feature: mesopelagic zone (ENVO:00000213) & marine oxygen minimum zone (ENVO:01000065); material: "saline water (ENVO:00002010), including plankton...
GCCGAAGACGTCGCCGGCCATGGCGTCGTTGATGACGGCGACCAGCGGGCTGCCGGCCCCGTCACGCACGTCGAAGACGCGCCCGCGCCGCAGGGGGATGCCGATCGCCTGGAAGTAGTCTCCCGCGACCTGCTGGTAGGTGACCGGATACCCCTCGTCGCCGGGCGCCCGGCCCTCGAACGCCAGGCGCTGCCCCATCGAATCGCCACTGATCGGGAGGATGGCGGTCGCACCCGCGGCGACAACGCCGGGCAGCGCCGCGACCTCGTCGAGTACCTCGCCGTAGAAGACCGTGAGCTGGTCGGCCCCGTCGATCTCGGGGTGCGTGATCGACATGGCGTACACGTTGTCGGGATCGAAACCGACGTCGACCTGGTTCAGCCGGATGAAGCTGTTGACGAGCAGACCGGCGCCGATGACGAGCAGCAGCGCGAGGCTCGTCTCGGCGACGACGAGACCGCTCCTCAGCCGCTCGTGGCGACGCGACGCGGTCACGCCCTTCGCCCCATCCTTCAAGTCCATCGCCGGGTTGGCGCGGGCGCGGGCGCTCGAGACGGCTGGCGCCAGGCCGAAGACGACACTGGTCGCGACCGAGATCGCAAAGGCGAATCCGAGCACGCCGCCGTCGAGGGCAACCTCACCCAGGCGCGGCACGTCACCCGGGCTGAGCGCGATGAACGCCCTCACGCCGCTCCAGGCGACGCCGATGCCGGCGGGGCCGCCCGCCAGACCAATGAGCAGGCTCTCGGTCAGGAGCTGCCGCACGATCCGACCCGGGCCGGCGCCGATCGCGGCGCGCACGGCGAACTCCCGGCCGCGCTCGCTCGCCCGCACCAGCAGGAGGTTCGCGACATTGCCACACGCGATCAGGAGGAGCACCCCGACTGCGCCCAGCAGCACCGTCAGCGTGGTCGCGATCGAGCCGACCGTCTGGCGGAACAGCGGGGACAGGCCGAAGTGGTGTTCGCCGGACTCGCGGGGAAACTCTTCCCGCAACTGGCCCCCGAGCAGCTCCAGTTCTGCGCGAGCGCCTTCGAGAGGCACACCGGCCTCGAGTCGGCCGATCCCCTGGAGCATCGAATTCCGTCGCTCGGCCCTCGACTCAGCGTCGATCGTTGAGATCGGCATCCAGAGCTGCGTGCCACCTTGACCGAGGGCCTCGGGCGCGCGGAAACCGGCCGGCAGAACGCCGACGACGGTGAACGGCATCCCGTCGAGCGTCACGGCCCGCCCGACAAGCGACGGATCGGCGTCGAAGCGGCGCTCCCAGAGCGTGTGCGCGATCACCACCACCGCGGCGGAGTCCTCGTCCTCCGCTCGTGTGAAGACGCGGCCCAGGGCGGGGGCGACACCGACCACGTCGAAGAACTCGGGCGACACGAACGCACCAAGCTGCGCTTCGGGCTCGCCCCGCCCCAGCAAGGTGACGCGCGTGCCACGCGCCGCGGCGAGCGCCTCGAACGACCCGTTCCGCGCCTGCAGATCCTTGAAGTCGAGGTAGGACATCGCGTAGATCCGGCCAGGTTCCGTCGAGACCTGGCCGACCCGCACGATCCGGTCGGGCTCGGGGTACGGGAGTGGTGTGAGGAGCACGCCGTCGACGATGCTGAAGATCGTCGTGGTCGCGCCCACGCCGATGGCGAGGGTGGCCACGGCCACAACGAAGAACGATGGCTTGCGCGCGAACGTCCGCGCGGCGATCCGTAGATCCTGGACGAGCGTCTCCATGCTCTCCCTTTGACGGCTCAGCCCCGCACTAGCGTTGCCCCGGAAACAAAAAAATGGCGGGGCTCGTCACCGAGCCCCGCCCCTATCTAGCTCCGCGGGACTGAAGTCCCGCGCCACCGCGCTATGGCAGCACCACCGCCCTACGGAAGCGCCATGGCGGCCAGGCCGCCGGCGAGCTGGATGATCACGTACTGCTTTCCGTCGTGGACCCACGTCGACATCCCGTAGCGAGTGTTCCCTGGAATCTCGACCGTGCCCACCCGCTCGCCCGTCTGCTTGTCGATGGCGAAGAGCGTCGCGGTGTTGTCGGCCAGCTGGCCCGACGCCAGGAGCAGGTTCGGCGTGACGGTCATCGCCGAGTGGCCGCGCCGGCCCGGATTGGTCGGTACATTCTCGACGCCCTGCAACATCGGGTGGTTCGCAATCAGCTCCTGCTGCTCGGTCGGCGCGTCACCGTGCGGGATGACCCAGAGGTACTCGCCGGTGTTCAGATCGATCGCGCTGATCCGTCCGATCGGACCCTTCCAGATCGACAGGCCGTCGATCGACTCGGGGTCGGGGCCTCGGCGCCCAAAACCGCCGCCACCGCGGCCGATCTGGCGAGCCCAATCGACGATCGTCGTGCCGGTCTGGTTCCGGTTCTCGAGCGGCGAGTCGACCGCCGGGGCCAGCAGCGTCGTGCCGCACCCGCTGTGCGACGTGATGAAGATGACGCCAGAGGTCGGGTCGGCCACGGCCGGACCGGTGATGTTCACGCCACCGGTCGACCCCGGACAGATCCGGGCGCCGCCGAGCCCCTGCTCGTTGCCAACGTGGGTCGGCGGATTGAACAGCGGTGCGAACGAGCTGTTCTCGAGGGCGACCTCGAGGGCGCGCGCCCTGATCTCGGGCGTGTAGTCGATGAGGTGCTCTTCCATGCGCCCCTGGAGATCGAACGGCGCCGGCTTGGTCGGGAACGGCTGGGTCGGTGACAGCTTCTCCCCCGGCACGTTCGACTCGGGCACTTCGCGTTCCTCGATCGGCCAGATCGGCTCGCCGGTCTCGCGGTCGAGCGCGTAGAGGAACGCCTGCTTCGTCGCCTGGTAGATCCCCTTCACCGACTGGCCGTCGACGTCGACGTCGAGCAGGACAGGCGCGGTCGGCGTGTCGTAGTTCCAGATATCGTGGCGCACCATCTGGTAGTGCCACTTCCGCTCCCCGGTCCTCACATCGAGCGCGATCAGGCTCGTCGTGTACAGGTTGTCGCCCGGGCGGAAGCCGCCGTAGAAGTCCATCGTGCCGCCGTTGGTCGGGATGTAGACCAGACCCAGCTCGGGGTCGGCCGCCATCGGCGCCCACGACGAGACGTCGCCAGACCACTGCCAGGCGTCGTTCTCCCAGGTCTCGTGGCCGAACTCTCCGGGCCGCGGGATGACGTTGAACTTCCAGAGCAGGTCGCCGGTCCGCGCGTCGTAGCCGAGGATGTCGCCGGGCACGTTTTCCTGGCGGGTCTGGTTGTAGCCCTGCTCCGCCGAGTTGCCCACCACGACGACGTCGTTGACGACAATCGGCGGCGAGGAACTGGTGATGTAGCCCAATTCGAGCGGAATCCCCTGGTAGGGATCGTACTCCTGGTTGGCGTTCACCCACGGACCCCAGTCGGCGATCAGATCCTCGACCATGTCCACGGTGCCGCTGGCGCGGAAGCCGTCGATCGGCACCGGCCGACCCCAACTCTCGAGCGGCTGTCCGGTGTCGGCGTCGAGCGCGTGGAGGAAGAAGGCCGGCGTCGAGATGTACACCACGCCGCGGCCATCGATCTCGCCGTAGGCGATGCCCTTGCCGTAGCCCTTCCGCATCGAGTACTCGTGCCGGAACGTGTTCGGCTCGCTGAAGGTCCAGATGAGCTCGCCGGTCGCCGGGTCGAGCGCGATCACGTGGCGGCGGCTGCCGGTCACCGTGATCAGCTTGCCGTCGATGTAGCTCGGTGTCGCCCGGCTCGTGCTCGAACCGAAGCTGGCGGCGTCCCACTCCCAGGCGACTTCGAGAAGCTCGAAGTTGTCCGCGTCGATCTCGTCCGCCGGTGAGTAGCGCGTATGCCAAGCGTCTCCGCCGAGATACATCCACTCGCCGTTCTCGGTCCCCGGGCCCTGTGCGGTGGCCGCCATCGGCGCGGCCAGCAAGATGCCGCACGCCAGAACCAGCCAGACGGCCGGACGCCTCGTGCCTTCCCTCGTTCGTTTCATCGATACTCCTGTGTCAGGTCGAGCCTCAATTCGTGGGCCCATTATAGGCAATCGCGCGCCGGAACGCCGCTCGCGCCCATCCCCCCGGGCCGACCCCGGCGCTACCCCATCCTGACGCCCGGGCCAGGGGTTTTGTTTCTCCTGCCCAAAGGCCTAGAATTGGGCCGATTTTCCACTCCAACCACCAAGGAACGAACCATCATGGAACGACGAGAATTCATCAAGTCGACGGCACTCGGAACGGTCGGCCTGGGTGCGACCAACCTCGCCGCCGCTCCGGCGCGCCCGGCAGCGGCACAGGCTCCGACCCCGAAGATCCTGATCGCCGGGGGCGGCTACGGTACGACCTTCATCAAGTACATGGCCGAGCTGACCGGCAAGTCCCGGCCGAAGATCTGCTACCTGCCGACCGCGTCGGCCAGCAGCGAGGTGAATCCGACCCGCTGGTACGAGAACTGCGCGCCGCTCGACATCATCCCCTCGGTGCAGCGGAGCTTCATCGCCAGCACGCGGATGGACCAGACCTGGGAGGAGGCGTTGCTCTCGGTGGACGGGATCGTCGTCTCGGGCGGCAACACCTTGAACCAGCAGGTCATCTGGAAGGCCCATGGCATCGACGAGGTGCTCAGAAAGGCCTGGAACCAGGGCATCGTCCTCGGCGGCGCCAGCGCCGGGTCGCTCTGCTGGTTCGACGAGGGCACGACCGACTCGCGGCCGATCGAACTGACGAAGGTCGAGTGCCTCGGCTTCATCGAGGGCAGTCACTCGCCGCACTACAGTTCCGAGGAGGCCCGCCGGCCGGACTACCACCGGATGATCCTCTCGGGCGAACTGAAGCCAGGCTACGCCTGCGACAACAACGCGGGGATCTATTTCGAGGGCACCGAGGTCAGGCGCGTCGTCCACACGCGCGACGACGCGAAGGTCTACTACGTTAGCGTGCAGAGCGGCGAGATCGTCGAGGAGGAACTGGCGGCGGAGATGATCGAATAGACGGTCGGGGCGATCGCGCGGCGTCCCCTCCAGCAGGGCACCTGCACAGGAACCTCCCGAAAGCCGGGACACCAAACGGCGGAGGATCTACAATTGGGCCTGTTTCCCGACAGCCCTAGCCGATGCCTCTGTCTCCCGGCACCAAGATCGGCGGCTACGAAATCCAGGCCCCGCTGGGCGAAGGCCCCTCGACTATGAGCCTCTTCGGAAGGTTGTCGTGACGCTGACGCCGGGCACCCGTCTCGGCCAGTACGAGTTGCTCGAACAGCTCGGGGCAGGCGGCATGGGGGCGGTCTACAAGGCCCACGACCCGACCCTCCAGCGCACGGTCGCCATCAAGGTGCTGCACGAAGAATCCAGGAGTCAGGAGACAGGAGTCAGAATGAGTTCGGCGCGGCTCCTCCAGGAAGCGAGGGCTGCGTCAGCGCTCGACCACCCGAACATCTGTACGGTCTACGAAGTCGGCGAGCACGAAGGTCAGCATTTCATCGTGATGGCCTACGTCGAGGGGAAGCCGCTCTCTGCCCTCATCCCCGCCGACGGCCTCCCGCCGGAGAGTGTGATCCGCTACGGGACGCAGATCGCCGACGCCCTGGCCCACGCGCATGCGCGCGGGATCGTCCATCGGGACTTGAAGAGCCAGAACGTCGTCATCACCCCCGAGGGTCGGGCCAAAGTCTTGGACTTCGGCCTGGCTGCGCGGATGCCCCAGGCGGACGCCGAGGCGGTCACCAAGACCCAGGAGGCGATCCCCCACGCCGGGATGCTGGTGGGGACACTGGCCTACATGGCCCCAGAGGTGCTGCGGGGTGAGGCCGCGACGGCGCGGAGTGACATCTGGGCGCTGGGGGTGTTGCTGTACGAGATGGCGAGTGGGCGGCTGCCGTTTGCGGGTGACACGGCGTTCGATGTCGCGGCCGCCATTGCTAAGGACGCGCCCAGTCCGGTGTCCAGTCGGGTACCGGTTGGCTTCCGGGCGATCGTCCAACATTGCCTGGCGAAGGCACCCAGGGAGCGATACGCGCAAGTCGGGGAGGTGCGGGCGGCGTTGGAAGCGATCCAGTCGGACACGGCGGTCGCCCAGCCTGCAGGAGTCAGACCTGCAGGTACGACCCGGACGTGGAGAATGGTTGGGGCAACCGCAGGCCTTGTGGTTGTTGCGGGCGTTATTGGCTACTGGCTAAGACCCGAGCCACAGACAGCCGCGTCAGGCGTCCCGCGTCTTGCCAACCCGGTCCAGATCACGAGCGCGGTCGGGATTGAGCGAGGGGTCGCCTGGTCGCCGGACGGCCAGATGCTGGCCTACGAGTCCGATCAAACGGGCAACTGGGATATCTGGGTCGCGCAGCCTGGCGGATCTCCACCCGTCAATCGCACGGCGGACCATGCCGGAGCTGATCGGTCTCCCGCTTGGTCACCAGACGGCCGACAGATCGCGTTCTTGTCGGACCGGGACAACGCGGGAGACGTGTTCGTCATGTCACCGTTGGGGGGTACGCCACGGAAGGTGGGCGCGTTCAGTGCTGCGGCGGACTTTCTCCTGTGGCTGAATGGCGGAAGCGAACTGGCCGCTCTGGTGAATCCCGAGGGCCCGGACGTGATCGCGGAGATCCTGACCGTGCGCACCGGCGAACTTCGACGAGTGGCGCTGCCCGGTCGAACCGCGAACCGAATAGAGCTGCGGTGGTCGCCAGACGAGCGACACGTCGCCTATGCCGATGCAAATAGTTGGAATGCCCAGGTCAAGCAGCTGTGGCTGCTGCAAGCCCGTGATGGTACGGCCACCGCGCTCAGCGACGGGATGACCGAGGATGGGAGTCCGAGTTGGTCTCCCGATTAGAAGACCCTCTACTTCGTCTCGAATCGCGGAGGCAGCAAGGACCTTTGGCAGCAGCGGATCTCGACTGCCGGGTTGCCGGAGGGGGAGCCAGAGCGGGTGTCGGTGGGCGTCGGCATGTCGGAGGCATGGATGTCGCCAGATGGGACGAAGCTCGCGTACGTGCGAGGCGGCCAAGTCGGGAACGTGTGGCGGATTCCGATCCTCGATGAGCGTGAGGCGACATGGGCCGACGCCGAGCAGCTGACCTTCGACGAGGCCGCGATCCATGGCATGGATGTGTCGCCAGATGGGACGCAACTCGTCGTGAGCTCGGAACGTAGCGGGAACACGGACCTTTGGACGCTACCGGCGGACGGCGGCAACATGCAGCAGCTCACGACTGATCCGACGCCCGATTGGACGGTGCGGTGGTCGCCGGACGGCCAGCAGGTGGTCTTCTACAGCTATCGGAGTGGTAACCGCGACATCTGGATCATGCCAGCCACCGGTGGAACCGCACGCCAGATGACCGCGCACGAGGCAGATGACTGGTACCCGGCTTGGTCTCCTGATGGGACTGAGATTGTGTTTGGGTCCCGCCGCAGTGGTGTCTTCGACATCTGGGCTGTGTCGGTCGCGTCGGGCGAGGAGCGGCTGTTGACTAACAGCCGCTTTCGCGACGACCTGCCTGGTTGGTCGCCAGACGGCCAGTGGCTGACCTTCAGTTCAAACCGGTCTGGGCAGTCTGAGGTCTGGGGTATCCCGGCCGTTGGCGGAGAGCCCGAGCAACTCACGACCGGCGGCGGCCAACCGCGCATATGGTCTCCGGATGGGCGGGAGATCTACTTCTGGCGACGGCGAGATGCGCAGTTCTGGGCGCTCTCGATGGACACCAGGACTGAACACCGGCTGACTCACCTCACGGGCAGATTCGGAAGCGCGGATATCGGTGAGATGAGCACTGATGGTCACTATCTGTATTTCCCATGGAACGCCCGTCAGGGCGACATCTGGGTGATGGATGTCATCCAGGACCAAGACGACGGCAGCGACGACTGACGGCCGGCCGTTGACCGGTGCACACGGATTTTCTTCTTGACAGCCTTTTCGCCGCCCGCCGCCTGAGGTCCAGGACCGCCGCAGAACCGCCTCCGTCAGCCCCGCAGGAGCCCGCCAGCGAGACTTCGCCGTGAAGCGAAACAAAAACGAATATACGAGCCGAACTCTCGGCGCCTGGAGCCTCTCAAAGTCCTGACAAACAAGGGTTTATGCTTGGCCATGGCTTTAGAGAGCTTTCGGTCCACTGCCCCCACAGCTGCACCTGCAGCACCCCGACCCGCGAGCCACGCCGAGCGCCTGGGCGAAAGCATCGCCGAGCTGGCCGCCCGCATCCAGGCCGCCACCTACGAGCTGCTCGTCCTCATCCGGAAGTTCGACGACTGCTCGGGGTGGAACAACGGATTCCGGTCCTGCGCCCACTGGCTGAACTGGCGCACCGGCCTGGATCTCGGTGCCGCGCGCGAAAAGGTCCGGGTCGCCCGCGCGCTCGCCGACCTGCCGCTGCTCGGAGCGGCGATGCAGCGAGGCGAGCTTTCCTACTCGAAGGTGCGGGCGCTCACACGCGTGGCGACGCCGGAGAACGAATCGACACTGCTCGATTTCGCCCGCTGCGGGACGGCGTCGCACGTCGAGCGGCTGGTCCGGGGCTGGCGGCGAGTCGATCGGGTGGCCGAGGCGACGGACGACAGACGCCGCCACGAGAGCCGGCATCTCGAGACCTGGGTCGACGATGACGGGATGGTCGTGATCCGCGGCCGGCTGTCGCCTGAGACCGGAGCCGTCGTTCGGGCCGCGCTCGAAGCTGCAGCCGACCGCCTGTATCACGATGAGCGCACGGCCCGGGCAGCCGAGGAACACCAGGGCGCCAACACCTCCGCCGGCCAGCGCCGCGCCGACGCCCTGGGTCTGGTCGCCGAGAGCGCCCTCGCCGGCGACCTCGACCCGGGGACAGCCACCGACCGCTACCAAGTCGTCGTCCACGTCGACGAAAGCGTCCTACATGAACACGGGGCCGCCGAGGCTGCTCGACCGTCGAGAGACGTTTCCGCGGAAACGTCTCGGCATGTTTCTTGCGCCGCGCGTGGCCAGGCGGCACTGGAAGGAATGGAGGGTCTGCGCGTTTCCGCGGAAACGTCCCGGCGCCTCGCGTGCGACGCCTCGAAGGTCGTCATGCGCCACGGCGCGCACAGCGCGCCGCGCGCGGGGCGCAAGACGCGGACCGTTTCACCCGCCCTCCGCCGGGCGCTCACCTCCCGCGACCCCCGCTGCCGCTTCCCGGGTTGTGGGGCGCGCCATTGTGACGCCCACCATGTTCGGCACTGGGCCGACGGCGGCGCCACCCGGCTCGACAACCTCGTCCGGCTCTGCCGGCGCCATCACCGCGCGGTCCACGAAGAAGGGTTCACCGTCGCGCTCCGCGGCGACGGGGCCGCGCGCTTCCACTGGCCCGACGGCCGGCCGCTCCCCGACGCACCGCCTCCCCCGCCCTGGAGCTTGCGTTCGACCGGCCCACCCCTGGGACCGACGCTGGACGGCCTGGACGCCGCGGGCATCGCGATCGACCCGCGGGCCGGCAAGCCCCACTGGCACGGCGAGCGCCTGGACGAGACCTGGGCGATCGACGCGCTGTGGCGACCGAGGGCGACCGGAGAGGACCTCGCGGCGGCGAAGAACTGCTGACCCGACTTTTCGGGCGCAACCCACGGCATTGGGTCTACAATTGGCGCCCTCACCCTTCTCGAATTGGAGGCCCGATGTCGCGCGGCCATGGCCGCCGTCCTGGAGCCCTGGCAGTGAATGCGAAAACGAGGTGTCTGGATGAAGAGAATCACGCAAGGCGGTCTGGCGCTCGCAACACTCGGCTTCGTCGCGCTCACTGGACCCGCGTCGGCCGCCGCGCAGGCGTTGCCCAACCCGTACCGCGCGGTCGACGGCTGGGCGCAGCTTCCGGGCGGCCGGACGATGGGCGCCGTGGGCGGCGTGACCGTCGACGCGACGGGTGACCACGTCTGGGCGGTCATCCGGTGCGACGCGACCGCGCCCGAACGGTTCGGGAACGAGTGCCTCGATTCCGATCTCGATCCGGTCCTCCAGTTCGATCTGGACGGACGCGTCGTCGAGAGCTTCGGCGGCGGGATGTTCATCTGGCCGCACGGCATCGACGTCGACCCCGACGGCAACGTCTGGGTAACAGACGCGGTCGCCGCCGGCCGGACGCCGGCGGGCACGCGCGGCCATCAGGTCGTCAAGTTCAGTCCGACGGGCGACGTTCTGATGACGCTCGGCACGCCGGGCGAGCCTGGCGGCGGTCGGGACCATTTCAACGCCCCGAGCGACGTCGTCGTCGCCGACAACGGCAGCATCTTCGTCGCCGACGGCCACGGCGACGACACGAACAACCGCGTCGTGAAGTTCTCCGCCGACGGCACCTACCTGATGGAATGGGGCCGAACCGGCTACGCGCCCGGCGAGTTCCGGACGCTGCACGCAATCGCCATCGATTCGCAGGGGCGCGTCTTCGTGGGTGACCGCTCAAACAACCGGGTCCAGATCTTCGATCAGGAAGGTGAGGTGCTCGCCGTCTGGACGCAGTTCGGGCGGCCGAGCGGCGTCTTCTTCGGCGAGAACGACCGCGTCTACGTCGCCGACTCCGAGTCGGATGACGTGCAAAACCCAGGCTGGGAGATGGGGATCCGCATCGGTGATGCCCGCACCGGCTGGGTCGACGAATTCATCCTGTATCCCTGGGGCGATCCCCGCTCGACCGCCGGCAACGGGGCCGAGTTCGTGGCGGTGGACCGGAACGGGAACCTCTACGGGGGCGAGCCGCGTCCTAGAAAGCTACAGAAGTACGTCCGGGTCAGGCCGTAAACTTGTCGCCCACGGGCGTCGTCGTTACGAATTAATGGAGGGGGATCCGATGAAGCGAGTCATGTTGGTACTGCTCGTCGTGCTGGCCGCTGCCGCGGCCGCGGAGGCTCAATCGAACGAAGAGATCGTCGCCCGCGCCGTCCTGGCGGCGCCCGGGCGCGCACAGGAAGGCGCGGGGGTCGTCAACTGGGACGCCGACGGCAACCGCGTGATGCTCAAGGAGAGCGAAAACGGCTTCATCTGCTGGGACCGGTCCGGCCAGTTCGGCCAGCGTCCGTTCAGCGTCCAGTGCACCAACGTGGGTAACATCGAGCGCTACGAGCAGAATCGGGAGTTCTTCAAGGCCGGCGGCGATCGCGACGGCTGGAACGCGCTGATGGCCGAGGCCGAGGAGAACGGCACGCGCAAGGCCCCGGTCTTCGGCTCGATCTACTACTACATGTCGGGTGACGACCAGGAGAGCGCCGGGCAGCACCTGGTGATCATGGTGCCCTTCGCGACGGCCGAGTCGATCGGCATCCCGGCGGAGCGCACCGGCGGCGCCGTGTCGATCATGGGCGCGGGCACCTCGGGCGCCCACCTGATGATCGCCGGCCGCTAGCTACGGTAGTTTCGCGGCCGCGGGCGGTCGGTACGCCGCTCGCGGCCGTTCTTTTCGAGGAGAGTGAGATGATCCGGAAATCGTTGTTGCTGGTGGCTGCCGGCCTGCTGCTGTCCACGGTGTCCGCGCGGGCGCAGGAGGTGTACGGCTCGGCCCTCCACGCATATCGCATCGTCACCGTCGTAGAAGGGCTCGAACGTCCGTGGGGCATGACGTTCCTGCCCGATGGCGATCTGCTCGTCACCGAGAAGCCCGGGCGGCTGCGCATCGTCCGGGACGGCGTGCTCCTGCCGGATCCGGTGCCCGGCGTGCCCGCGGTCCACAGCGAAGGCCAGGCCGGACTGTTCGACGTCCTGCCGCATCCGCAGTTCGTGTCGAACCGGCTGCTCTACGTCGCGTACGCCGACCCGAACAACGGCGCGTCGACGACGCACGTCATCCGAGGCCGATTCGAGAACGACCGCCTGAGCGACATCGAGGACATCTTCATCGCCGTGGCCGAGGGCCGGAACGGCCACTACGGCGGGAAGCTCGCCTTCGACCGCGACGGGTATCTCTTCATCACGACGGGTGACCGCCAGGCGCCGTCGACCGGCGATCTCGAGGCGCATCTGGCGCAGGACCTCTCGAACCACCACGGCGTCACCGTCCGGCTCCACGACGACGGCCGCGTGCCGGACGACAACCCGTTCGTCGGACGCGACGATGCGCTCCCGGAGATCTGGAGCTACGGCCACCGGAATATGCAGGGCCTCGTGATCCATCCCGACACGAACGACGTCTGGACCACCGAGCACGGCCCGCAGGGCGGCGACGAGTTGAACCGCGACCAGGCCGGGCTGAACTACGGCTGGCCGGTCATCGGCTATGGCGTGAACTACCGGAGCGGGTCGACGATTCACGAGGGGACGATGCGCGAGGAGATGGAACACCCCGACCACTTCTGGGTGCCGTCGATCGCCGCGTCGGGGCTGATGATCTACACGGGCGACAAGTTCCCCGAGTGGCAGGGCAACATCTTCGCCGGCGGCCTCGCGGGCCAGCAGCTCGCGCGACTGACGATGAGCGTCGACGGGCGCACCGTCGAACGCGAGGAAACGC
>CEQE01001065.1_pt1 | contig 12390 bp, 12 predicted proteins | sample 356201 | NCBI WGS metagenome assembly CEQE01 (sample SAMEA2619970, study PRJEB7988) | marine metagenome | biome: marine biome (ENVO:00000447); feature: mesopelagic zone (ENVO:00000213) & marine oxygen minimum zone (ENVO:01000065); material: "saline water (ENVO:00002010), including plankton...
ATCAATTTGTAAATGATAAGTGATTTCTTCCTTTGTTTCTGGCAATGAAAAGGTAGTTTTTCTTTTAGTCTCGTAACTTATAAGGCCGTTAAAGGTTCCCGCATTTATAGTTGAAATTAACACTATCAACAATGACTTGAGCTATTTCTTTAGCATTCGGTCTGTATGTTTTTCTAAGATTTTGTGTATTTTTGTGCTCACTATAAGTTTTTCCATAGCTCCCCCTTTTACTTTTGATGTGTTCTTTTGGTTTTGCCATGTTTGCCCCCCTTCAAATCTTCTGCTTACCAAACGGATCACTGTAGCGCGCGGACATTTTTAAACCCCCTCACATATGATGAGTTGACAGAGAACCAAGCGTGTGAGCGCAAGACATTACTGGATAAGAAATTGCAAAAGCTCCAGAGACGGTTAAAATCGATAAAAGAATTAAATGATATTATAATCAAGCGAACTTTTTGACGTTGAACCGCAGCCGTGAGTGTATGCTCGCCACACAGAATTAATATGTAAATTAATATTTAACATAAAAGATAGACTTTTGGTCGGATGAATATCCGGGATTCGATCGGATTTGGGGTTATGATTGCCTGGTTGATCGATATATTTACTTTTAACTAAAGGAAATTACCTGATCAATTGTAAAAAACACACCGTGTTGAATTGTTGTTGACACTCTAAAAATGATATGCCAAGGTAAAGTTATAGTATACAAATTAACTTATTATGCACCTTTTTAGCGAAAGATTGTTAACTGATCATACGGTCTGGAGCATATTCCCTGCGATAATTGGCTAAACCTGCGGTGTGGGGAGACACCAGCAACTGATGAAAGACTGGATTCCGGAAAGGCTTAAGGAATTAAGAAAACAAAAAAAGCTGACTCTCGAAAAGCTGGCTCAAAGGGCAGGATGCACAAAATCTTATATCTCACAGCTCGAGAGGGGAACCAGCGCACCATCGTTGTCAATGCTCAGTCGTCTGGCCGATGCATTGGAGATACGCGTGGTCCAATTATTTGATGAAGATCCCGGAAAAACACACGGAGACTGCCATCTCAAAAAAGATGACCGCCGAACCATTCATTACCCGGATGGAAAAGTGACTAGTGTGTTATTAACCCGAGGTGTATTTCAAAAAAAGATGCAGCCGATGCTCAGCATCGTCGAACCGGGCGGAATGCGCAATAATTCGGAAAATATCGCCCACCCAAAGGATTCTGAGGAGTTTGTTTGGGTGTTAAAAGGTGAAATCGATTTTGAAATTGGGCGGAAATATTTTTGCTTGCGCAAAGGCGATACCCTATATTTCAAAGGTGATATTTCGCACCGCTGGATGAACAATGGGAACAAAACCGCCGAGATTTTATTTGTCTGGACACCGCCGGTTTGGTAGTAGCGCAGGTTGGAGAGCACTTATTATGGAACAAAATAAATTTCATGCGATCGGCCGGATTGCCCGGCGTAAAGACGGCATTGCTAAAGTGACCGGCAGAGAGGTTTATTCCTCCGATGTGACACTGCCGCATCTGCTGTTTGCCAGGGTTCTTAGAAGTCCCATTCCACATGCAAGAATAAAATCGATCAATACCCGTGAAGCCGAGAAGATGGGGGCGGTCTGTATTACCTCTGAAGATACACCGGACATAAAATATAATGAGCGTCAGGTCAGTATTCCGGAAAAGACTTACAGGGATCGGGTTGTTTTGCCGGATAAAGTGAGACATGTCGGTGAAGGATTTGCCGCTGTTGCCGCCAAAACCGAATCGTTAGCTGAAAAAGCCATGCGGAGCATCGAAGTTGAATACGAAAAATTGCCGGCGATTTTCGATCCGTATGAGGCCATGCGGTCCGGGAGCCCGCAATTGTACGATGAAATTTGTCTTGGCGATACCAAACTCCCAATTGAAAGCAATATTGCCTGTCACCGGGAAGTGGGCGAAGGTGATGTGGAACATGGGTTTAAAGAAGCGGATCTTGTTGTGGAAAAGGAATTTAGAACCGGCCGCGTTTATCACGCACAGATGGAGACCAAGTCGGTTGTCTGCCGGCCGGAACCGGATGGTGGGATTTCGGTGTGGCCGACCACCCAGTCCATTCATAATACCCGGCAGCTATTGGGTCGGATTTTCAGTATTTCGTTAAACAAATTAAATGTGCACCGCGTACCTATTGGAGGATCGTTTGGCTCTAGCATTCAGATGAATACATGCATTCCGATCTGTGTGGCGCTTGCGCTCAAGGCGCAAAAACCTGTGAAGCTTGTCCTGAGCCGTGAAGAAGACATGTATGACCACTGCAAATATCCTGTCATTATCCAGCTGAAATACGGGGTTAAAAAAGACGGCACGATCACTGCCGGTGAATTGAAGACGATCGTTGATATCGGTGGGCATAATATTCAGGCCTATCCGTTGCTGGGATGCATGGCTGGCTGGTTTGTATCCCTTTATCGGATGCCTCACTTGCAATTTGACGGTACGGCTGTCTATACAAACAAAGCCCCGGGTTGCGCAATGCAGGGTTATGGTAACCCGCAGGTATCTTTTGCGGTTGAGTCGATGATCGATATCATAGCCGAAGAGCTGGGCATGGATCCCATTGCCTTACGCTTGAAAAACTATGTGGGGTTAGGCGAGACCTTTTGGGGTCAGGGGCCTACGGTGCGCTCTGTCATTCGAAGCTGTGGCGTGGAAGAAATGTTGCTGAAAGGCAAGGATATGATCGAATGGGACCAGCGTGTGTCACCGGATAAAAAGACCGGACGGTATCGCAAGGGAGTGGGTGTGGCACGGGGATTCCACACCTCCGGTACCGGTGCCCCAACCCCCGGTGAAGTGATCGATTATTCTACGGCCATGGTAAAGGTAAATGAAGATGGATCGGCAGATTTTTCCACGGCACTCATGTGCCACGGTGGTGGTACGCTTGAAGCCGGTGCCAAAATTGTGGCCGAGGAATTGGGGATACCCATCGACAAGGTGGGCATCTCTCCGGCCGATACACGTTCGACCGGGTATGATGTCTGTACGCATGCAACAAGAGGTATCTATTGTGGCGGAGCTAGTATTCAACGGGCAGCCAAAGAGGCAAAAGCAAAATTGCTGAAATTTGCATCGCGATTGCTTGATGTGAATCCGGAAGCGTTGAAAATACAGCCTCGAGAAGAATCGGATCAAGGCCATATCTTTTTACCCGGCAGCTTGGAGAAACATATTCCTGTTGGGGAAGTGGCCAAAATGGCTCAGTATAAAGGCTGGGGAACAGCAATTGGTGTTGCCAGCCATCGACAGGTAAACTGTCCACCCTGTTTTGTGACCAACTTTATTGAAGTGGAGGTAGACACATATACCGGTGAAATCAAAACAACCAGAGCAGTCGCTGCGGTGGATTGCGGCACGCCAATTAATCCGGATCTGGCTGCCGGACAGTTGGAAGGCGGTTTATGTCGCGGCATCGGACTGGCATTGCTTGAAAGTACGGATTACGATCCTGAAACCGGCAGATTGACATGCGGCGGGACGTTTATCGATTATAAATTTTATACCCCGGTTGACATGCCTCCGGTTGACAAGGTTAAGACGTTTTTTGCCGACACTTATGAATCCAGCGGGCCTTTTGGGGCCAAAGGCGTTGGGGAAGCTGCAAACAATGCAACGGCGGCAGCGGTCGTCAATGCCATCTACAATGCCATCGGCATACGGTTTGCCGAAGCCCCGGTAACGCCGGAAAGAGTTTTAAAGGCACTTCAAAATCAACCCGATGTGGAGAAGTAAGATCGTGGAAATGAATACCAGAATTATTTCACATGAATTTGAGTATTTTGCTCCGAACTCCATCCAAGAGACACTTATACTGCTGGATCAGCATGGATCGGAAGCAAAAATCATCGCCGGCGGTACGGATCTTGTATCCCAGATGAAAATGGGCAAACACACACCTGCATATATAATCGATATCAAAAGGATCAAAGAACTGCAGTATATTGCCGGAGACATGGTATTAAAAATCGGTGCTGGTAATAATTTACGCGGGGTAATGAATTTTTTCTTACCTGCCAGTGTGCCGTATGCAGGCCTCTATGAGTCCATTCGTTCCATCGGTAAAACCCAGGTGCTGAATATGGCGACCATTGGCGGTAACCTGTGTAATGGATCTCCAAAGGCCGATACTGCGCCGCCTCTGCTGACATATGACGCTCGTATCAAGTTGGTAAGCTTGAAGGGTGAACGGATACTTGCCTTGAAGGATTTTCATTCTGGGCCCAATCGGACCATCATGGAGGCCAATGAACTGATGACTGAAATTCAATTGGATAAATTGCCGAAAGGGACATCCAGTGCGTTTGAAAAAAAGGCGCGCGTAGGCGCGGATATTTCCAAGATCACCTGTGCGGTAACGGTGGTACGTGATGGTGATGTTTGCCGGTCCTGTCGGATTGCCCTTGGCGCGGCTGCGCCTGTTCCGATGCGGGCATTTCAGGCAGAAAGTATGCTGACCGGAAAAATAATGAATGATGCGCTAACTGAAGAGACCAGCCAACAGGTGGCGCAGGAGATTAATCCGCCCACTGTCGGTCGGACCCATCCTGAATACAGGCGGCACCTGGCGGCGGTCATGTTTAAAGACGGATTCAGACGGGCATGGCAGCAGGCCGGAGGTGGTAAATAATGAAAAAATACACCATACACCTGACGGTAAACGGGGAAAAACACACGCTCGAAGTATATCCGAATGCGCTTTTGCTGAATGTCATTCGTGAGGATATCGGCTTGACTGGAACGAAATATGCCTGTGGTACCGGCCAATGTGGTGCCTGCACGGTTGAGGTGAACGGAGAACCGGTATTGGGATGTATGACGTTGGCTGTAGCGGTCGATGGCGCGGAAATTAAAACAATCGAAGGCCTTGCGCAGCCGGATGGCACCCTTGACCCTTTGCAGGAAGCGTTTCTGGATACAAATGCAGTTCAATGCGGCTTCTGCACTTCGGGGATGATTCTTATCGGCAAAGATCTATTAAATAAAAATCCTTCCCCAAGTGAATCCGAAATACGAAACCATATCAAGGGAAACCTCTGCCGATGTACGGGTTATAACGGTATAACGAGGGCTATCCTGAAGTGCAGCAAATAATCTTTAAACAAAAGAAAATTGCATTTGCTGCATCCTGATCTTCTCTGTTTTTGTCAGAAAGTCATTTCAAGGAGCTAATTGATGGATAATACCGAGTATTTAAGACCGAGCAATCTAAAAGAGCTCGGCCAAATTATGGCGGGGCATAAAAATCGGGCTACAGTTATTGCAGGGGGGACGAATTTGATCCCCCAGATGAGAAATGGGGGAAAATCCCCAGAGTTAATCGTTGATATAGGCGATATACAGGACTTTTCCTTTATAATGGAAGATGATGGATTCATCTCAATCGGGGCGGCGACGACAATTGCGGAGATAGCCTCAAGCGATATTGTATCAACCTTCAGCCCGATACTTGCCTCGTCTGCCAGGGAATTAGGAAATCCACTGATCCGCAACCGCGCCACCATCGGGGGGAATCTTGCCAATGCATCACCATGTGCGGACACCGCACTGCCGCTTTTGGCACTCGATGCAGTAATCCGGATCCTGAGTCCGGGAGATAAAACAAGGAATGTTGTCTTAAACAATTTTTTCCACGGCTACAGGTTTACAGATCTGGGCAAAGGCGAGATCATTACCAGGATTATCTTCCCCAAACCGGATGATGAGACCACGGGAAGCCAGATAAAAATTGGCCTGAGAAATGCTGCGGCGATCAGTGTTGCCAGCATTGCCGTGATGCTCACAATGGAAGGCAAGATATGCCGAAAGGCCCGGATTGCTGCCGGATCAGTAGCACCAATACCGATGCGGGTCAGCAGGGTGGAACAATTGTTGGAAAACCAAGAAATCAGTGCGACGCTTTTAGAACAGTGTAAAGCGATTATGAAGAAGGAGATTTCACCGATCAGCGATATTCGAGGGTCGGCCGAATACCGGTCTTATGTGACCGCAGTAATATTAGAACGCAATATTCAGCGTGCTTTGTCATAGGAGAAGCGAACCATGATGACCTATTCGATAGAAACCAATGTCAATGGAAGACCGCGAGCAGCAGAGGTGACCGCGCGCGATACGCTGCTGGATGTTTTACGGGATCACTGGGACGTCTTTGAAGTGAAAAATGGTTGTGAACAAGGTGATTGCGGCGTCTGCACTGTCATTTTAAGCGGGAAAGCGGTCAACGCCTGTCTGACGCTGGCGGTACAGGCCAATGGCAAAGATGTTGTGACTGCAAAGGGGATCGGTAGTCCGAAAGAGCCCCACCTGCTCCAAACCAAATTTGTTGAGCACGGTGCTATTCAATGCGGGTTTTGCACGCCAGGCATGCTGACATCGGCCAAAGTCTTGCTCGATCAAAACCCAAAGGCGAACCGACAGGAAATCAGAGAAGCGATAGCCGGAAACCTCTGCCGATGCACCGGTTATAAAAAAATCGTAGACGCCATCGAAGCCGCTGCTGCCAAACCGGAATCGTAAATCTATTTCCTATCTGGCTGAGCCGAATTCCAGGAAATTTGAAAACGCCAAATAAATCTGGAGAAATAAAAATGATCGCAAAACGTGCCGACACAGAATCTGTCAAAGCTGAATATCGAGTGATCGGAAAGCCCTTACCCCGGCATGATGCCTGGGGAAAAGTGTATGGAGAAACAAAATACTCCAATGATTATAAATTGCCAAACATGCTTTACGGCAAGGTGCTGCGAAGCCGGTATGCGGCAGCCAGGCTGCTGTCCATCGATACGCGCGATGCCGAAAAACTGCCCGGTGTTGTTTCGGTGATGACGGCAAAGGACGTGCAGAATAACGAAACGGTAACTCGTTTTGGACAAACCCATGCGGTAGGAGGCTTTGAAGGACTCTACCGGGTTTTGGCGGACAAAAAGATCCGCTTTAAGGGAGAAGCGGTTGCGCTGGTGGCAGCCGAAAGACGAGATATCGCCGAAAAGGCAATCGATCTGATAAAGGTTGAATATGAACCGCTCGAAGGCGTTTTCGATCCGGTGGCGGCGATGCAACCAGGCGCCTATCAGGTTGGTGAGGATAAGAGCAATGTCATCTGTAGCTATAAGGTCAGGAAAGGGAATATCGAAGAAGGATTTGCACACGCCGATGTTATTGTTGAAAATACCTATCGGGTCCCGATGGTGGATCATGCCTATCTGGAACCGGAATCAGGTATGGCCTGGCTGGATGACGATGGAGTGATCACGATCCGCGCTGCAACTCAGGTGATCGAGCACTTTCGAGGTGTCGCCGATGTCCTCGGCTTGCCCCACAATAAGGTGCGGGTCATTGCCCCCATGGTCGGTGGCGGATTCGGCGGTAAAGAGGATATTACCGTTGAAACCTACCTGGCCTTACTGGTTTGGAAAACTGGGCGGCCGGTATCATTAACCTATACCCGAGAGGAGTCGATTATTGCGCACGGAAAACGCCACCCATATATTATGCGCTATAAAACCGGCGCCACAAAAGATGGAAAACTGGTCGCCATGGAAGCAGAGCTGATATCTGATGCCGGCGGATATGTCTATTTGAGTCCCTGGGTTTTACTTTACTCAACGGTACAGGCGACAGGCCCATACGACATCGCCCATGTCCGGGTGGACACTCATACGGTTCTCACAAACAATACGTTCTGCAGTGCCAATCGTGGTTTTGGTGGTCCGCAACCCTGTTTTGCATATGAGAGCCAGCTGGACGAACTCGCCAAGCAGTTGAACCTTTCGCCGCTGGAGATCCGCAAGCGCAATTATCTTCACACGGGAGATGCGATGGCCACTGGCCGCGTACTGGAACATCGTGTCGAAACCGAACAAACAGCTGAAAAAGTATTGGAAGCCTTGGGCCCGCCTTCCAAACCCAAATCACCTCCCGAAAAAATAGGCCGGGGAGTCGCGTCCAGCATGACGAGTTACGGCAGAATGATGTTTTTACATGATACCTCCAGATCGTTTGTCAGTCTTGATTTGGACGGAAGCGTTACCGTTCGATGTGGCGTTCAGGATATCGGCGGCGGGCAGGCGTCTTCCCTGGCGCAGATCGCGGCCGAAATCCTTGGCGTCCCGCTTTCAGATGTCAACGTCTACATCGGTGATTCTGCTCTGACACCGCTGGCTGGAACCACGACGGCGACACGGCAGTTATATATGTCGGGCAACGCCACCTTAAAGGCTGCTAGGGTGGTACGAGATAATTTGTTAAAAAAGGCGGCTGAAATTTTAAATACAAGCCCGGAAAATCTGGATCTAAAGGATAGAGAAATATTTATTCAAAATCATCGTAAGGATACATTGGGTCTTAAAAAAACGGATCCGGAATGCAACGTCAACTATGGTGGAACTCGGAAGGCGGTTGTAGCGGTCGAAACATGTGTTGATGATGACTCCGATCGGGTTGTGGCGCTGGAAGACGTCGTAAAGGCCTGTGCCGCTGAGGGAATGCCGTTGTTTAATGTGGCACAATTTAATGCACCTACACGAGAATTGATCGACTTTAAAACCGGTCAAGGCAAAGTCTTTGCCGATTTCACCTTTGGCACCCAGGCTATCGAGGTTTCGGTTGATGAAGAGACGGGAAAGGTAACCGTTCTCAAAATCGTCTCCTGCTATGATGTAGGGCAGGCCATCAATCCATTGAGCGCCGAAGGTCAATTGGAAGGTGGCGCTTTATATGGGCTAGGATATGGAATGATGGAAAATGTTATCATGGAGAAGGGAATAACCCTTAGCCCCACTTTGGCCGAATACCTGATTCCGACCGCGGTTGATGCGCCTGACGTCGAGACCATCATGATTGAATCCGGAGGCGGTGTGGGACCGTTTGGTGCCAAAGGGATCGGAGAACCTTCCTGTGTACCGACCGCACCGGCCCTGGCCAATGCGGTTAGTGATGCCCTCGGCGTGCGGATTTACGAGCTGCCGATTACCCCCGAAAAAATACTGAAGGCATTGGGAAAGATATGAAGGGATAGACAGATGGGCAAAAAAATAGGCATCATCACCATTGGCCAATCCCCCAGAATGGATGTCGTACCTGAAATGACACCGTTTTTCGGCGGCCATGTCGAGGTGTTGGAAGTCGGCGCCATGGATGGGCTGACCTTGGCGCAGGCTCGTGCCTATCGACCGGAAGCCGGAATGACACATCTGGCAAGCCGTATGCGTGACGGGACCGAAATTCTAATCGCCAAAGAAAAAATTTTGGCCCGAATTGAACGTGCAGTAAACGATTTGAATCAACAAAATGTTTCACTGATTCTCCTTTTTTGCGTTGGTGTATTTCCAAAGTTTCCATCCCGCTGTTTGATCGTTGAGCCGCAAAGGATCGTGGATCATTGTGTGAAAAGCCTTATCAGTGAAGATGATCACCTGGGCATCCTGATCCCGATAACTGAGCAGGAAGCCTGGGTGCGGGAAACCTTTTTAAAGATTACCCCCCGCATTACGGTAACGGATGCATCCCCATATTCTGACTGCAGCAGTCTTGACCAGGCAGGCAGGGTCCTGCGGGAAGCCAACTGTGATTTGATCGTGATGTACTGTATGGGGTTCAACCGGCCATTGGCGAACGAGATAAGGCAGATCACCGGGAAACCCGTTATTTTATCCAGTTCCCTGGTTGCCCGGGTATTGGGCGAATTGACATCCTGACTAAAAAAATTAGGCGAGTTTTAAATGGTACAGAAAGTAATTGGCATCTTAGGTGGAATGGGACCGCAGGCAACCCTTTATCTTTTTGAAAAAATTATCCGAAACACCCCTGCCAAATGCGATCAGGATCACTTACGCGTCATCATCGACAACAACCCCAAAGTTCCGGACAGGACCCGGGCTATCCTGGAAAATGGAGAAAACCCGGTGCCGATGATGGTCAAAGGTGCACAGACACTGATCCAAGCAGGGGCTGACTTTATTCTCATCCCTTGTATTTCTGCGCATTATTTTCTTGATGAACTGAATCGAAAACTCAGCCGTCCGATTCTCTCCGCCTTTGACGCCGTGGCTAAACGGATCGTTGGTGACCATCCGGATATCAAAACGGTGGGGTTGTTGGCTACGAACGGCACCATTCAGGGAGGATGCTTTCAAAAACGACTGACAAAAAGCGGGATCCAGACACAGATGCCAGGCGAACCGTATCAGCGGCACATCATGTCAGCGATTTACGAGATCAAAGGGGACCCGACAGGGCTGGCGCACACAGAAAATAAAACCGCCATAAAGCTTGTTGCCGAACATTTAATTCAAAACGGTTGCCAGGGCATCATTGCAGGCTGTACCGAAATACCGCTGGTTTTATCTCCCAAAGACATTGATGTGCCTCTGTTCAACCCCCTTTTAATTCTTGCCGAAGCTGCAATTCAAGAAGCCAAGCAGGTCGTGCCCTCGTGTGGTGGAGGCCCTGTGTGAAAACCAAGCGAAAATCTTCTGTCTTTACCCAAAGAAAGGGACGGGTGGTAAAGAGGTGGATGCCGATATCATCATATTCGATCCAGCAAGGGCGAGTTTCTCCCTGCCAGCAGGGTGTCGAAGAAACGATTAAAAGAGATAAATTTGTTTTGAATAAGCGACAATCAGGGCTGACAACAGAGGGTCGAAACATATTCGAGGATAAAGTCAATGTCTTACAAATACAGCTATATTTTAATGAACGGAACCGTTATTGATCCCGCTAATCAACGAAATGGTGTGATGGATATTGCGGTTGCGGATAATAAAATTGCCAATATCGCTAAGGAAATTGATCCAACGCTTGCAAGAGATTGCTTTGATGCAACGGGGAAATTCATATTGCCCGGCATCATTGATTTGCATGTTCATGCATCGGCATGGTTGGGCGGCAAATTCGGTCATAAAATGATGGCTTTGGCCGGGATTACCACTGCATTGGATATGTCGGGTCCGATCGACAGTGTACTGGATATTGCCAGAGATTATGGCGTGGGGCTAAATGTGGCCTGCCTGCAGTACGTCCGCCCCGGTCATACAGTAAAAGGTACTAATCCGGGCAAATCGCAATTGATGGATTTGCTTCAGGACTCCTTGAAAAAAGGAGCTTGCGGGTTGAAAATCCTAGGCGGGCACTACCCGTTGTCACCGGAGGCGACGGCCCGGACCATTGAAGTGGCGTATCAAAATAATGCCTATCTCGCATTTCATGCTGGGAGTCTGGAAACAAAATCAAACATTGAAGGGTTTCATGAAGCCACAGCATTAATCCGGGATTTTCCCGTACACCTGGCCCACATCAACAGCTATTGCCGCGGAGCAGTCAGGCCGTATACGGTTGAAACCGAAGAAGCGATCGAGACGCTAAAGCAGCATCCGAACATTTGTTCAGAATCTTATCTTTCTCCGGTAAATGGAACCAGTGCCAAGTGTGCCTTGGGAATTCCTGAGAGCCAGGTGACAATGACGTGTTTGGAAATCGGTGGCTTCCACGCCACCGAACAAGGTCTCGAAGAAGCTATTATGAGCGATTGGGCTCAAATCAATATTGAATCCGGAGGGCAAATCATACTCGCTACCGGAAAAAAGGCTGTCGAGTGGTGGAAACAACACGACACCGATACAACGGTCAGCTTTAAAGTAAATCCGGAGATCCCAAAACTGCGACTGGCTTCGGCAAAAAGAGACTCCGGTAACTTTGTTGTGGACTGTATTAGCACAGACGGCGGTGGAATCCCCAGAAACGTTACCGTGGAAATGGGGTTGGCACTGGTAAAACTTCAAGTTCTGAGAATGGATGACTTTGCCATTAAAACCAGTATGAACCCGGCCAAAATACTTGGTCTTAAACATAAAGGGCATTTGGGTATCGGGGCAGATGCCGATATTTCTGTTCTGGACTTTGAAACCCAAAAACCCGTTTTTAGCATGGCCAATGGAGAGGTAGTCATGTGGAATGGATTCGTTTGCGGACGGGGCACTCGCATTATTACTACACCAGCCGGCCGAAAGTGCGTTGAAGCAAAAGGCCTTCGGTCGAGTGTCATCGACCCGGTTGAAACACCGTTGTGCCGCAGGGTACAATAAATGGCCGGTGCCAGTGAAAGCTCTTTAGTCGAAAATTTTCTTTTGAGGTCATAATAGAAGCGGGCAAAGCAATCATGTTACTTCTCCTAAAGCCTGATGACCAACAACAGCAGTTATTCTCGCTGTCCGGTTTCATAATGATAAATCCATCTTGTCCAATTAGCCAATGTTTATCAATGTTCGTCTGGATTTAGTTTAGATAACTCGTTCAATACAATATCGTTTATCAGTAGTGTCCGGTTAAGAATCAAATAAATTCAGTTGTTTATG
>CEQE01057547.1_pt1 | contig 12390 bp, 11 predicted proteins | sample 356201 | NCBI WGS metagenome assembly CEQE01 (sample SAMEA2619970, study PRJEB7988) | marine metagenome | biome: marine biome (ENVO:00000447); feature: mesopelagic zone (ENVO:00000213) & marine oxygen minimum zone (ENVO:01000065); material: "saline water (ENVO:00002010), including plankton...
TACAGCAACCCGAAGCGCGCCAGGTCGCGCGCGTTCGTGTAGACCTGGCTGCTCAGAACGAAGTCGCCGAACCGATCGGTGCTCAGGAGCGTGTTCCGCATGCCGATCCGATCGAGCAACGCGCGCCGCGCGAACTGCAGATACTCCTGGTCGTCCCCGATCGCCCGCTTCATCGCGTAGACCGCGAGGAGCGTGTCGTAGTTCTCGTAGTCCCAGTTCGTGCCGGGCTCGCGGATCAGCGCACGCCGACGCGCGCCGACGATCGAACTGGCGCCGGCCCAGTAGGCCAGGCCCGACCCGGTCGCGTATTCCAGGCGGTCGTTGTCGACCGTGTCGAGACCGCTCGACATGTTCAGGACGTGGCGGAGCGTGATCGCATTGCGCGGATCGGTCTCGGGCGACCGGGCACGCGGGAGCCACTCGAGGCCGAGCGGCTCGTCCAGCGCCATTCGGCCTTCGTCGACCAGCATGCCGATGAGCGTGACGCCGATGCTCTTGGCGGTCGACCAGGTGCGCGTGCGGGTGCCGACCTCCACGCCCGGCGCGTAGCGCTCGTGGATGATCCGCCCGTTGTGCACGACGACCAGGCTGAGCGTCACCTGCTCCGGCGACTCCCGCTCGAACGCCCAGTCAGAGGCGGCCTGGAGCGCCGCGGCATCGATCCCCGGCGCCAGCCGGTCGTCGGCGACCAGGTCGCCGTCGGGCCACGCGATGGTGGCCGGGTCGCCCGGCGGCGGCGGGAGGTCGAGGCTCGGCAGGCTGTCGATATCCTCGAACGTCTGATCGGGCGCGAGAATGACGCAACCGATCCCCTCGCGAAACGCCGCCCGCATGATCGGCGTGCCGCCGGAGGCGCCGATCGCGACCGCCTTCCGCTCCTCGTCAATCACGTAGTCGCCGCCGCGTGGTGTCCCGACCGGCTGCGGCAGGAAGGCCAACTCCTGCGCGAAGACCTGCTCGATCGTCCGGCCGGAGGTGAAGAGTCCGTTGCACATGAAGATCGCCTGCTGGCCGTACCGGACCATCTGCCGGTTGAACCGCCAGTAGTCGTAGCGCTCCTCCTGCTGGGCCAGGGCCGCGCCCGGGAACAGCAGGGTGACGGCGACGAGGGCGACGAGGGCGGCGCGCGCGTGTCTCATGAATCCTCCAGTGCGTAGGGCCAGATTATATCCGGCGCCACCCTACTTCAGGGTCAATCCCCCGCCGGGATCGATCCGCACGACCGAGTAGGTGATCGGCTCGGTGACGTCCGAGAAGTAGTGCGGGGTGCCCACCGGAATGATGACCATGTCGCCCTGCTCGACCCGCCGCGTCACGGCACCCTCCATCCCACGGCCGGTCCAGCCGGGCCCCGACACCAGGCGGCGCTGCGCCGTCAGCTCGCGCGGCTGCGGGTCGATGAGGCGGCCGCCGGTCACCAGCGTGCCCGAGCCCTCGACGATCGTGTAGACCTCGGTGATCTCGCTGTGGATCGTGCCGGCGACCACGCCGGCCGACGTCCCCCGATGGACGATCGCGAGCCCGACGTGGTGCCCGCCCGCGTCGATCGTCCGGAGCGGCGTGTCGGTCACGCCGCTGGCCTTCATCGACTCGACGGCGGCGCTGAGCGCGGCCGCCGGGACATCGGCGGCCGGCAGGGATGTCGAACCCGCCTGGGCAAGCACGAGCAGGGCAGCAAGAGCAATCGGCATGGCGTCCTCGTTTCCGTTCCAAGTGAAGAAGGGCGATGTCCGTGGGGCTCCCCGAACCCCACTCCGCACGCCGCGAGGCGCGCTGTGCGCGCCTTGAGTCGGAGAGAGAGGTCAGCAGCTCGCGACGGGAGCATCCGCGGCCACCAGGTTCGCGGCGGCCAGCCACGCCGCCGGTTGGCCCACGGACCCGCAGACCAGCGCCTGCATCGTCGGCGTCCGATCGAGCGCGTCGGCCACCGCCCCGCCGCCGCGCAGCTTCAGGTGCGCGAAGAGCCGCCGCCGGCCGCCGACCGGCCGGAGGCCGAGACCGGGCTCGTCCACCGCAGGGATCAACTTCAGGCTGACCGAGCCCCGCACGTTGCCGCCGATCGCCAGAATCCGGTGACGTACCGCGTCGATCCTCACGACGACGTCGCAATGGGTCCGGGCACCCTCCCCCAGCTGCCGGCGACGCTCGGCGATCGAGTGATAGGCCGGCCGCCGCGCGCTGCACAGCAGATCCCCCGGCGCGACTTCGGTTTCACCGATGTCGTGCGCGGTGAACGCCGCGGTGGGCACGGCGGCGGCGCGCGCGCGGATCGCCTGGTCGATGTAGCTGTGGTGCGCGACGGCGCGCCGGAACTGACCGGTGTCGCCGAGGCCGCCCTCGCACATCACCCAGGAGATGAAGGCCGCCGACCAGGGATAGCGCCACCGCGCGGCGATGCCGTTCGACCCGTTCCACGAGTCGTTCTGCGCGTCGAGAATCCAGCTGCCTTCGGGCGTGACGGTCCAGTAGCCGGCGATCGAGCCGGCCACGCGCCCGGCTTCCTCCGAACTGGTCCGCCGCCAGCGGCGTCGGCGCCGCCCGCTCTGCTCGACCTCCTGGGTCTGGTCGACGAGGCTGAAGCCGAAGAAGCCCCACTCCTGCGCCGCCACGTCGACAATCCGCTGGCGGACCTCGGCAATTGGCACCGATCGGCACGACGTCCGCGCGACCGTCATCCGGCCCGGCATTCCATCGACACGCGCCGACGGCGGCACGACGTCCAGCGCATCCGAGGGCAGGCGGTCGAACCCAGCCTGCTGTGCGAAGCCGACAGCGGCGGAGACCGCCGCGAGCGCGAACCCCAAGAGCACGGTCTTCATAATCAGATGCAAGCGATGCAGTCGATTTCGACGAGCGAGTCCCCGGGAATCCCGCCGGCGGCCGCAATCGTCGTCCTGACGCCGGGCTCCGGCCCGAACCGGCCCTGGTACACCTCGTTCATTCCGTCGTAGTCGGCGAGATCGTTCAGGTAGACATTCACCTTCAGCACCTTGTCCATCGACGACCCGGCCTCCTCGAGCCGCGCTTCGATCTCGTTCAGTACATGATCGGTGTGCGCCTTGATGTCGCCCGGAAAGTGCGCCCCGATGCCAGCAATGAACAGCAGATTGCCGTACGAGACGACTCCGCTGAACATCGGCGTCCGCTCCGGCCGCCGGCCGCCCCGCCAGCGCACCCTCTTGACCGGCTGCTCGCCCGCCTGCTCGGCGCGAGCGACCGAAGGTGCCGCGGCGGCCGCCGCCGCCGTCGCCATGAGCGGCGCGCGTTTCAGGAACATTCGTCGATCAGATGCTGCCATTGGCTCCTCCTTCACCTTCCAGAGTCACCCGGTCTCACGCCACCTTCCGCGTGGCCGTCCAGGTCGCACCGAGGTACTCGCCCATGTCGAGACTACCCGAGATCCGGTCACCCACGACAGTGCCGGAGAACGTGAATGTCAGCGCGTCGCCGTACTCCTCGCCGCGGGCGCTGCGCAGCCGCAGCGTCGCGCCGTCGAGACTCCCCCGAAGGTCGCGGGTGACGAAGTCACCCTGATGCGAACCGGTGATCGTGCGGCCTTGCTGGTGCAGATAGAGGGCGTGGGTCGACCGCCCCGCGGAAAACTCGATCTCGGCCGTCCACTCGCCGGTAAGATCGGCCACGGGCTCCGCCGGCGAGGTCGCTGCCTCGCGCATCGGATCGGCCAGTTGCTCGTACAGCCGGTCGGCCACGACGGTAGCATCCCCGGGCGACAGCATGTAGGGGTTGATCGACACGCCGGTCTCGCCCGACTCGGGATCGTCACGTCGGGCGCTGAGCGCGACCCGCGGCTCCGTGTCGAAGAGCTCCTGCGCGACGGTCGCCCCCGAGATCCCGAAACGATCGCCATCCCAGAGCACCCGCAGCGACGGCGTCCGGTTCGAGAGACCGCGCGGCTGGACGATGGTGGTCGTGATCCCGTCGATCGTGCCCATCCGGGCCGCGATCTCGTCGAGCCATCCGGTCCACTCGGCCCATTCCGCGTCGTGATCCCGCCGAACCCACATCTCCACGGCCATCAGCATGCCGATCGCCTCTTCCTTCCCGACCTTCATGCTGCGGGCAAAGCCGTGGTGCGGCGCACTGTGAACCCAGGCGGCGCGGACCAGGTCCTCGCGACCGAGCAGCAGACCGGCGGCCTGCGGCCCACGCAGGCACTTGCCGCCGCTGTAGCCGACCAGGGTGGCGCCTCGCTCGAGATGGACGTTCGGCACAGTGAGAATCTCGGCGGCGGCGTCGACGACGATCGGCACCTGCCGTGCCTCGGCCGTCGGCGCGATCGCTTGAAGGCTCAACGGGCTGGCGTCGGCCCTGGGGCCGGCGAACAGATAGATCATCGCCGTGCGCGGCCCCAGCGCGGCATCCAGCTCCTCCGGCGTCGCCACCTCGATCACACGCACGCCCACCGCACGCACCGAGGCGTCGTAGACGTTGCGCGAGTGCTTCGGAATGATGACCTCGTCCTTCGAAAAGCCGGCGAGATGTGGGATCCGGATGTGCAGGTCGGGATTGCCACCCGCCACGCACGCCGCGGTGGCGTGGGTCAGTGCCGCGGCGCATCCGGACGTCACCATGCCCCACTCGGCACCGGTCAACTGGCCGAGCCTCGCGCCGATGGCTTCGTTCAACTCGTCCAGGTGCACGTAGTGCCGCGACGCGGCATCGATGGCGGCCCGCACCTCGGGCAGCATCAGCGACCCGCTCAGGATCGTAAACGTCCCTCGCGCGTTGACGAGCGGCCTGACGCCAATCGATTGATAGATCTCTGCGCCGGTCCGCAGAGCCCCGACCGCGCCGGCCTCGGCCTGACCCGCGGCCGCGCCGGCCCAGGCTCGTGCCGGTAGCGCCGGCAGCGCCAGGAGGCCGCCGAGAACACGCCCCCGACGAAACAGCTCGCGCCGACTGATGGCTGTATCTGGCATCGTCATCCCCTTGTCAGTCGTCTTCTCCGTCTGGAGGCTAGGGCGCATGCTCCGCAACGCATCGCTCGACGCTGGCCATCGCCCGCTCCACCCCCTCCAGGTCGTACTCGAGTGTGACGTCGACGGCTCGAACGGCCAGGCGGCGCCCCGCCGAGAGTTCGGTCAACACCGAATCGCCCGGCTGGAAGTCGGTGAACCCCATCGGCCCCGACGGCAGCAGCCGGCCCCGCATCGACGTCGTCACCGGGTCGCCCGCGTCGACCCGCAGGGTGGCCGGGTGGCGCGCACCGTCCTCGAACGTCCACCGGCTCGACGTGAATCCGACGACGTAGCCCGCCTGCGATCGCGCGATGGTCAGCGCCGACTGCTCGCCATACCGTTCTTCAGCCGAACATCGCAGGAACGCCTGCGTCTCGCCCGACCGGTAGATGTTGATCGCCCAGCCTGGAAATGCCTCGTACTCCGTCCGCGCGAACGGCTGAGCGTCGGCGCCCACCGCACCCGCCAGCACGATCGCCACGCCCGTGGCGACGACGCTGTGACGCATGAGCATCCGCTTCACCGTCTGCATCATGATCAGCACTCTGCCTCCATCGAACCGCGCTTGTTGGGACCGGGGGATTATATAATCCCGCCCCACTCCCTCGAAGCTGGGAGACTGGGACCGCGCGTCGCCCGGACGACGCGGGTCGCTCCAACCGGGTGAGGTAGGCTAGACAGTAAGCAGATGAGGCCCCTAGCAGCGATCGCCCTCGTGCTGAGTGCCGCGGCCGGCGCCGCGGGCCAGGCGCCCGTCACCTTCTTGCCGTTCAACGGCATCGCGGTCGATGATGAGGGTCGCCCCCGATTCGGCGACGAAACCCTCCTCTTCGCGATCTACGCCGAGGCTGAAGGCGGTGTGCCGCTCTGGGCCGAGGTCCAGACCGTGTCGGTCGATGTCGACGGCCGGTACCTGGCGCTCCTCGGGTCGACGACCGACGGGATGCCGTCGTCACTGTTCGTGCCGGGTGAGACCCGATGGCTGGGCGTGCAACCCGAGCGACGGGCCGAGGAAGCGCGGATCCCGCTGACGGTCGAAGCCGGGACGGCACCGGACCCGGTCGCTCCGGTCGAGAACTCAGCGAGCGCGGAGCGGCAGACCGACGCGAGCGCCGCGGCCGACACCGACCTGCCTGACCCGGCGCCACCGGATGACCCGAGGCGCACGGAGCCGCCGCCGCCCACGGCGGAGCCCCCGCCGGCACCGGCACCGACCGAGCCGCCGGCACCCGCACCGCCACCGGGCGAAGACGCGGCCAGGCCCACGCCACCAATGGCGGCACGCCCGCAGCCGCGCACCACCGTGGAGGTGACGGAGAGCACGTTCTGCCTCGCCCGCGTCGAACGACAGTGCCTATCGCCGATCGCCGCCGACAGCGAGGTCAGTCTCGCCTCCCTGCCGGTCGGCGACACTGGCGTCCCGCGAATCTGGTTCTACTCGGCGCTGCGCCTGACCGAGGGGACGGTCTTCGTGCACGCCTGGGACAGCGGCGACCGCGCCACGGGACCGGGCCGCGTCAATTCGCTGGATGTCACGATGGTCGCCCGCACCGCGTCGGTGAGGTACCGCGCATTCTCGTACCGCAACGTCCCCGCGCCCGGCCTGTTTCGAGTCGTCGTCGCCGGAGGTGACGGCGAACCCTTGCCGGGCGCGGAGTCCGTCAGCATCCGCGTCGTGCCTTGACCTCAGACCGTCGAGACGCTACGAAATCTCGAGGCCGTCCACCATCACGTTCAGGCGGTGGTTGATCCGGAACCCGTAGGTCCCATCGGTCACCGACGTCATCCCGGTCTTCGGCGTCGTGTGGACGACCGTGCCATTGATGACGTAGTCGATCGAAGCAGCACCGACGCGAACCTCGAGCGCGTTGAGGGACTGCCCGGTGGTATCCGGGGTCTTGATCGCATCGCTGGCGGCCTTCTCCGCGACGTCGTGCACATCGGCATCACCGGCGCGGTGCTTGATGAGCCAGGTTCCGTCCTGCGCGACGAGGAAATAGACATAGGTCTGCTGGGCGTTGTCGAGGTTGCTGCCCCCGAAGACGAGGCCGTAGTAGTTATTGTGACCGCTCGGCTCCATCAACGCGAAGTTGCCCTCGAGCGTGTAGGAACCGCTCGCTGTGCTCGATGGGTGCCAGAAGACCCCGGCCTGAGGAGTGATCGCGTGGTAACCGGCCCCCGTCGCCATGAACTCGATCTCACCCACCGCATCCGGATCAGAGGCGCTGGTACTCCGATCGGCGCGAATCTTCCAGCCCGATGTGGACTGGGCTTCGACCGCGACGATGGCCACGACGGCAACAAATAGTGCGAGCAACGACACAGACAGCAGACGCTTCATTGAGATCTCCTTGTGAGGCGTCGCGCGCCTCGGGCAGTCAACCTGGGGAAACTGAATTATAGCTGGATTCTTCAGGTCGCCGGCGCGACCATTCACGGCGTGAACGCCAGAGTCGCGCCGGTGTCGTCCGCGATGGCCACCATCTGCGCGCGCAGGCGGTCGACGACGTCAGGGTGCTCGGTAGCCACGTCGAACTGCTCGTAGGGGTCGTCCCTCAGGTTGAACAGCTCCAGCTCTACCGGATCGTCGCCGGTGCGCAGCTCCTGAGAAATCCAATCGTCGGCCGGCGCCGCGATGCGCAGCTTCCAGGTGGCATCCCGCACGGCCTCGAGTTGGCTGATCCAGAAGTAGGGGAAGTAGCGATGCGGCGACGGAGCGCCCTCGGTCAGGACAGCCCAGAGGTCTTCCCCGTCCAGGGCTGCATCTGGCGGGGCGGCGCCGGCCAAATCCAGGATCGTGGCGTGCAGGTCCATCGTTGTCGCGATCTCGCCGATGACCTGTTCGCCAGGAACCCGTCCGGACCACCGCACGACCGCAGGAACGCGGGCGCCGCCTTCGTAGGTCGTGCCCTTGGCGCCGCGCAGCGGCCCCGTAGTGCCAGCGTGCCATCGCTCGACCGGGACGGTCTCGTACATGCGCGGCGGCATGTTCCGCCAGGGGCCATTGTCACTCGTGAAGATGACCAGCGTGTTTTCGTCCAGCCCCTCCTCCGCCACCACATCCAGGAGGCGCCCGACACTCCAATCCAGTTCTTCGATCACGTCGCCATAGCGGCCGCCATCGGAGCGCCCCTGAAACTCCTCCGAGGCGTAGACCGGCAAGTGCGGCATCGAGTGCGGCAGATAGATGAAGAACGGTTCGCCCCCGGATTCCTGGATGAAACGAACGGCTTCCTCGGTATACCGCCGGGTCAGCGTCGTCTGATCGACCGGCTGCTCGTCGGTCGGCGTTGTATCGCGGTAGAGATGCAGCGGGCGCGCGGTGTCGACCCAGGGCGGGATCATGTCGTTGCTGTAGGGCAAGCCGAAGTACCGGTCGAAGCCGCGGTCGGTCGGAAAGTAGCCCTCTGTCGAGCCGAGGTGCCACTTGCCGAACGCCGCGGTGCGGTAGCCCTGGGCCCTCAACGCATCGGCCAGCGTCCGCTCGTCCAGCGAGAGCCCACCCTCGGAGTCGGGCCCGAGGTTGCCGGGCAGCCCGACGCGGACGGGCCAGCGCCCGGTCATCAACGCCGCCCGCGACGGGGTACAAACCGGCGCGGCAGTGTAGAAGGCGGTCAGCTTTGCCCCCTCGTACGCCATCCGGTCGAGCCGAGGCGTATGAATGGTCGGGTGGCCGTAGCCGCTCAGGTCGCCGTAGCCCAGATCGTCGGCGAAGATCAGGATGACGTTCGGCGGGGGTTCGGCAGACGGCGCCTCGGGAACCTCCGGCGCGCAGGCCGACAGAGCCACCAGGCTCAACAGAACAGCGGTCTTGCCGATGAACACCTTCCCCATCCTTAGTGATCGAGGGCCTTCTCGGCGCCGAGACCGGTATTGGCCCGGACGTTGAGCTCGATGAACTTCGCCTCGGCCGAAGGCTCGCGCGATGTGATCGACCCGACATAGGCGGCCAGGAACCCGAGCGGAATGCTGACGATTCCAGGGTTGCTGAGCGGGAAGAGTTCGAGGCTCGAGAAGCCCGGGCTCACCAGGATGAGACCGATCGACGAGAGCAGGCCCGCCGCCAGCCCCCAGACCGCGCCACGGGTCGTGAACTTGCTCCAGTAGAGCGAGAAGACGATGACCGGCAGGTTCGCCGACGCCGCGACGGCGAACGCCAGGCCGACGAGGAAGGCGACGTTCGCGCCAGGACCGAGGATGATCGCAATGGCAATGGAGACCGCGCCGACGACCAGCGCCGTCCATCGGGCGACGCGCACCTCTTCACCGGGCGAGCGCTCCCGGCCGTGGTGCAGGACGTTCGTGTAGAAGTCATGCGCGAACGAGGTCGAGGCGCTGATCGTCAACCCGGCCACGACCGCAAGGATCGTCGCGAAGGCGACGGCCGAGATGAAGGCAAAGAACACGTCGCCCGCGAGCGCCTGGGCCAAAAGCGGCGCGCTCATGTTGATGCCGCCGTTGTCGGCGATGGCGTTCCGGCCGACGAGCGTCGCGGCGCCGAAGCCGAGGAACGTCGTCATCATGTAGAAGACGCCGATGAGCAGCATCGCCCAGAAGACGCTGACGCGGGCAGTCTTGGCGTCGGGCACCGTGTAGAAGCGGATGAGGATGTGCGGCAGACCAGCCGTGCCGAAGATCAACGCCATGCCGAGCGAGATCAGATCGAGGGCCCCGTAGGGCGGCCGGTAGTAGAGGCCGGGCTCGAGGAAGTTCTCGGTGACCGTCCGGCCCTCGACCTGATAGGTGACCCCCGAGGCGGCGTCGAAGAACGCGCCGAGGTCGAAGCCGAAGCGTGCGAGCACAAGGATACTCAGCAGAAACGTGCCGCTCATCAGCAGCACCGCCTTGACGATCTGCACCCACGTCGTCGCCAGCATCCCGCCGAAGACGACGTAGACGATCATGAGCACGCCGACGCCGGTCACGGCGCCGGTGAAGCCGATGCCCGAATCGGCCAGCAGCAGGCTGACCAGCGCGCCGGCGCCCACCATCTGGGCGATCATGTAGAAGGTAGAGACGGCGAGCGTGCTCAACGAGGCCCAGGCACGCACCGGCCGCGCGCGGAGTCGGAAGGCCAGCACGTCGGCCATCGTGTACTTGCCGACGTTGCGGAGCGGTTCGGCGACGACGAAGAGCACCGTCAGGTAGGCGACCAGGAAGCCCACCGAGTACATGAAGCCGTCGTAGCCGTAGAAGGCGATCAGGCCGGCGATGCCGAGGAACGAGGCCGCGCTCATGTAGTCGCCGGAGATCGCGAGCCCGTTCTGCCAGCCCGTGATCCGCCGGCCGGCGGCGAAGTAGGCGCTCGCGCCCGACGAGCGGCCGGCCGCCCAGTAGGTAATCCCCAGGGTGGCCGCGATGAAGGCCAGGAACATCAGCAGGGGAAGCGACACCTCAATCTCCCGTGCTGTCAGCGGTCGCCGCCAGGACGTCTTCCGACATCCGGTCGAAGCGGGCGGCAACGCGCATGTAGAGATACGCCAGCGTCCAGCTCATGAGGAACTGGGAGAAGGCGAAGAGATACGCCCAGTTGACGACGCCCCAGGCCGGACGGGACATCCACTCAGGGCGATAGCCGACGAGGATCGGCAGGGCGAAGTAGAACACGACGAAGAAGATGGTCGCCGCGACGACGAAGCGGGTCTTCTGGACGATCATCCGGCGGTAGCCGGGCGACTGGTGGATCCGGTCCCACCGGGTCGTGGGGGTGACCAAAGTTGGAACAGGATACACGCATGTTCGACAGGAGCACCGGAAACCTGCGATCATCAGCCGAGGAGAAATGATGCTAACGATTCGACAACTCGCAGTCGCCGCGGTCGCCGCGGCGATCATCGGAGGTTCCCCCGTCATGCCCAGCGCCGCCACGCAAGCCAACGACCTGACCGCGGTCTTCACTACGACGAAGGGAGAGATCCGGGTCGAGCTCTTCCCGGCCGAGGCACCGTTGACGGTGGCGAACTTCGTGAACCTGGCCCAGCGGGGCTACTACGATGGATTGACGTTCCACCGGGTCATCGCCAATTTCATGGTCCAGGGCGGCGATCCGACCGGCTCCGGGCGGGGCGGCCCCGGCTACAACTTCGCCGACGAATTCCACGCCTCGCGCCGGCACGACTCGGCGGGCGTCCTCTCGATGGCCAACGCCGGCCCCGGCACCAACGGCAGCCAGTTCTTCATCACGCACGGGCCGACGCCGCACCTCGACGACAAGCACTCGGTGTTCGGGAAAGTCTCCGCGGGGCTGGATGTCGTCAACGCCATCGCCCAGGGTGACGTCATGACGACGATCGTCATCGAGGGCGACCCGTCCGCGCTGCTCGCGGCGCAGCAGGCGCAGGTCGACGAGTGGAACCGGATTCTCGGTCAGTGAACGTCGCGACCGGCCGGCGGGGCTGACGTGGATGCCACCGCGTCAATCCCGCCGGCCGACCCGCGACCCGCGGGGACCAAACCCCAGAACTCGAACGCTTATCCCCGCGCCCGCGTGAAGACCTCGCGTAGCCGCCGGGCGACCAGCACGTCCTCGCCGTCGCGCAGGTTCTGGGTCCAGACGTAGTTCCGGAAAATGATCACCCGCGGCTCTCCGTCCATCAGCTCGGCGCGGAGCGCCTGGGCGGTCAGCGGGATGACGTTCTCGTCCCAGGTCAGCTCGATCACCCCCAGGTCGACGGTGTTCAGCGCGTAGGTGGCGGTCAGCCCGGGGATGCCCTGGAGCTCGCCGGCGACCCACTGCGCCCTGCGGTTGACCGCCGCCCGGACGGCGGCGTGGTCCCGGGCCGCGAACCGGTCGAGTGCGACGATGAAGCCGACGATCTCCTCCTTCGCCACCTTCATTCCGCGGCCGATCCCGTCGTTCGGCGCGTTCTGCATCCGCGCCGCTTCGATGAGGTCGGCGCGGCCGGCCAAGAGGCCGGTCGACTGCGGCCCCTGCAGCCCCTTGCCGCCGCTCATGGCGACCAGGTCGGCGCCCATGGCGATGAAACGCGTCAGGTTCTCGACCGGCGGCACGTCCGGCGCGGCGTCGATCAGGACCGGCACGCCCACCCGCTTGCCGATGTCGACCAGTTCCTGCGGCCGCATCACCTCGGGTCCCCAGTCGGTCGCCCGATGCTTCGGCACCGGCGGCCCGGACTGGCGCTGGCGCTCGACGCCGGCCGTGCCGGCGATCATCGCCGTGCGGTCTCCCAGCGCGCTCAGGAGCTGCTCGCGAGTCTCGACCTCGACGATCGTCATCCCGGCGGCCTGGAAGGCTTGAGAGTACCGCGTCCGAGACACCGACTGGATGACGCATTCCCGCCGCTCCCAGGTCGGATGCGGCAGCGCCGACATCCGTTCACGGTCGGTTCCGGTGAGGCAGGCCGCGGCGCCCAGCAGCAGACCCGAGGCAGCGCCGGCCGACACCAGGCCG
>CEQE01145438.1_pt1 | contig 12385 bp, 9 predicted proteins | sample 356201 | NCBI WGS metagenome assembly CEQE01 (sample SAMEA2619970, study PRJEB7988) | marine metagenome | biome: marine biome (ENVO:00000447); feature: mesopelagic zone (ENVO:00000213) & marine oxygen minimum zone (ENVO:01000065); material: "saline water (ENVO:00002010), including plankton...
GTGTTTCGACGCCGTTACTTGGAAGCCCGTCGAAGGACAGAGTCCACGGCTCAAGTTCCGCGTTTCGCTACCCTACCTTGACCAGCTTCTGCATCGAGCGCAGTTCCTGCGGTGGGTCCAGGAGGCGCCCGTACTCGGCCCAAGAGACCTCGGCCACGTAGACGTCGCCCTTCGAGTCGACCGCGATCCCGTGAGGGGCCCAGAATCTGCCCGCTTGCTCGCCGAAGGTCTCATGGCTCAGGCGCGCCAGGACATTGCCGCTCTTGTCGTGAATCGTCAGGCGAGGTCCCAGGTCGGTTCCGATGTCATTGGAGCCGATCCCGCCGAAGTACTCGCCGACGTAGGCCACCTCTTGATTTTGACCGTTAGAGCTGACGGCAACCGCCGCAGAACGGGATAGGTTCACCCACTGGGTTTCGAACACGCCCTCGGAGCTGAAAACCTGGATGCGATGGTTCTCCCGATCGGCGATGTAAACCCAGCCGTCGCTGTCCGTGTCGATGTTGTGGACGATGTTGAACTGCCCCTCGGAAGTGCCCGACTCGCCCCAGGACATGATGTACGTGCCGTCCTCCGTGTACTTGTGGACGCGCGCGTTCGAGTAGCCGTCGGCGACGTAGATGTCGCCGTTGCGATGGTCGATCGCCACCTGTGCCGGTGCGCTGAACGGCTTGCCGCTCATCTTCGGCGACGGTTGGTTCGCCGTGCCCAGCGTCATCAGCAGCTCGCCCTCGGGCGTGAATTTGCGGACCGTGCTGTCCCCGTTGTCCACGCAGTACACCGAGTCGTCGGGACCGACGGTGACGCCGTGCGGGTTTTTGAACACGCCCTCGCCCCAAGTCGTGACCACGTTCCCGCCACTGTCGTAGACGACCATTGGGCACGTGCCGCGATTGAAAACGTACACTCTGTCCTTGGAGTCCACCGCCACGTCGGCGGCCTCTTTGTACACCCAGCCCTCGGGCAGCTTGCCCCAGTTCTCGCCGGACACTTCGTAAGTGAAACTTCCTTCTCCAAGCGTCGCCATTTGGTCCTCCCAGGTGAATTTATCGGTAATTTGGAACGATGTTAAATGCGTCGCGGTCGGAACGACGGTTCGTTAGCCTGATTGTGGCTCGGCAAACGTCAAGGCGGCCGCTGGGTTGTGCACCATTATCTTTTCGATCGCGTCCTCGCTGAATCCCTTCGAACGCATGCGGGGCACGATCTGAGCCAGAATGTAGAAGTACCCGTGGCCGCCGTAGGTCAGCAGCCTGTGCTTCGTGCAGATGTCGTGAGCGATTACGATCCTGTCGCCATACCCTTCGGATATGAGCCAGGCGATGTCGTCGAGTTTGGTGTCGTCGTTCGGGTGGTGAATCGCAGGATTGAGCCGGTAGTGCGAGCCTTCGCTCCCGAACAGGTCCCACTCGAAGTAGCATCCGCTTTCGCCCATCTTGCGAAGCGTGTCACGCTCGAACACCGTTCTGTCCAGGTGGCCCACGATCGTCCGGCTCAGGTCTGCCCCATGCTCGCCGAGGAGATCCAGAATCTCGAGCGGCGAGGACTCGTCTCTGCCGGGATGGATCAGTATCGGCGCTCCAGTGGCTCGTTGGGCCATCGCGGATGCGGCTACGACTTTGCGTTCGTTTGGAGTCATAGGCCATGAGCAACCCACTTCGCCGATGACGCCCGACCGAATGCCCGTGCCGTCCACGCCCTCGGTGACGTCGCGAGTGATTCGGGCGGCAAGCTCCTCCGATGTGGACGATGCCACGTACGCCGGGTGCGCGTCGCTCACGTAGAACGCGGCGCCCATGACCACGTTGACGCCGGTGGCGCGCGAGATCCTCGCCAGACCGACCGGATCGCGAGCGATGCCGATGCTGGTGGCGTCGACGATCGTGCCGCCTCCGTACTGCCGAAAGAGATTTGCTTCCGTGATCGCCGTGTCGACGTCCAGGAGACGATAGTTGTCGGCGTTGAGCGCGCCGTGGTACCGGATGCGGCCCAGTGTCTCGGGAGTCAGCGGCGCATGGAACAGGTCGCGGGCGCTGGCCTCGTCAGGCGGACCGAAGTTGCCGGACAAGTCGACCAGCAGGTGCTCATGCGTCAGCGTGACGCCCAACTCGTCCGGGCGAACCAAGCCCAGCACGGTCTGCGCCATGCCTGCCGCGCTTCGACCCTGCCTTTGGGCGTCATTTTGGGACTCGTTGCGTTCGTGCTGCACAAGGTGCTTTGTACATCATTTCGAGGAGCCGGTCAAACGAATCCGTTGTGCGGATTAAGGTTGCTCTGCCCGTGCTCAGGATGATATGGCGACGGCGGTAAACTGACTGGATGTCGAATGTGAGGCGCCTCTCGCTGCCAAAATGGACCGCCTCTCGGCGGGAGAGACTGATCCGCGGTCTGTCCCACGGGTTGCAGCTTGGTCCGCCTAACGGTCAGGCGGCTTGATACGCAGCCACCGAGCCGCTACCATGTGCCGCATGTTAATAGGACTCATCAGCGACACGCACATACCCGAAGCTGGCCCCGAAATCCCGCCACAGGTGTTCAAAGCATTCGAGAACGTAGACCTGATCCTGCATGCCGGCGACATGCACATAATCGATGTCCTGGATTGGCTGGAGCCTCTGGCGCCGGTGTGGGGCGCGCAGGGAAACGGCGACCACAATGACGGGATCAATCCCAATCGACCAGGCCTGCCGCCCGACGCCCGCGTCGAGGAGGTGCACACGCTGCAGCTAGAAGGCTTGCGAGTGGGGCTGATCCATGGTTTCCCGTTGCCGCACGAGTTGCCGTGGCGCACCCTCGAAGAGTTGCTGGACTTGCATTTCACGCGACCGATCGACATCGTCGTGTGCGGCGACACCCACATGGCGCGATTCGACTGGTATGACGATGTCCTGATCATCAATCCGGGAAGCCCAACGCTTCCGGGCCAGATCAAAGAGCTGGGCACGGTGGGGTTCCTCGAGATCAACGACCGCGAGGTCGTGCCCTCGATCGTTAACCTGTCGGATTACTGAGGCCTCGTTACGGCCGCGACTGAACGCGAGTATTCGACGTGGTTCCCTGCTGGGCGTTTCTGCTCCTACCGAGCGTGAACATCCTTCGTCGTCGCGTCGATGATCGAGTTGCCGCCGTCTACGATCAGCGTGGTCCCCGTTATGTACGAGGAGTGCTCGGACGCGAAGAAGAGGGTCGGCGCCGCGATTTCGTCGACGTGGCCCATTCGGCCTAGCAGCGACGCGGTTGTTGCCCATTCGACGTGCGCCGGGTCGTCCGGGTTGGGCGCGGTGAACGGCGTCTCGACCCAGCCGGGGCTGATGGCGTTGACGCGGATGCCGAGGGGCGCATACTCCAGCGCCATGCTTCGGGTCAGCCCTTCGAGTCCGGCCTTCATCGCGCCGTACAGGCCGTAGTTTCCGTGTATGCTCCCCGTCGACGATATGTTGACTATCGCGCCGCCCGTCCGCCGCATGATTGGCGCCGCGTAGGTGGTCACCAGGAACGCGCTGAGGAAGTTGCCTCCGGAAACACGATCCCACCGTTGCATCAGCGAGAAGGACGCATCGACGCCCTGATTGCGTTCGCTGCCGCCCGCGCAGTTGATGAGGACGTTCAAGGCGCCGTACTTGGCGTCGACTTCGTCCATCAGGGCTTTGACCGCATCGTGGTCGCCGAGTTGCACCGAGTGGAACTCCGCCTGCCCTCCATGCTCCTCGATCTCCTGGCGGACTGTCTCGCCCTTAACAGGGTCGCGCGCCACCATGATGACCTGAGCGCCGGCTTCTGCCAGGTGAATCGATATGCTACGTCCGATGCCCGAATTTCCGCCGGTCACGACGGCGACGGCGTCTTTGAATCCCCAGTCCATTTTGTGTACTCCTGATCCTGCGCCCGCCTGTTGGACCTCCCACATGCCCCAATCTCGACTGGCAACTTCCCTACGCCGACTGAACCAACTCTATGAGCACGTCGTCCGGGCCTTCGATGTAGGCCAGGCGAGCGCCGCTGGCTATCTCGGTGCTGGGAAGGACGATGCGCACCCCGGCTTGTTCGAGGTTGGCCAGCTTTGCCGCGAGGTCGTCGACGCCGAAGCCGAAGTGCTCTAAGCCCAGATGGTTCAACTCCGCGTTGCCTCGCTGATCGGACGACCCTGCGGGCGCGGACGAAATGTTGAGCCTGACCTCGCCGCCCATCTGCATGCTCACCGTGATCGTTCCGGGCATGACTTCTCGGGCTCCGAGTATCTTTGCGTCAAAGTGTTGTTCGTACCAGGCTGCGGACGCCTGAGGATCGGTTGCCCTGATATGTACGTGGTCGATGGCGAATGGCATGCTCTCCTCCTGAAATGGTGATGGCGTGATGTTGTCTGCCGCCGCATTGCGAACGGGCAAAGCCAGGCCCAGCGCGAGGACGCCACGGGCGGACTCGTCAACAGCTTACCATTTTAGCAGCCAGTCTCAGGGCGCGCCGGTGCCACACCGCTCTTCACTCGGGTCATCTTAAAAGGCGCTGTTGCTGTTGGCTTTGCGTGGCGGTGTGGCGATTAGCATGACGACCAAAGCCATCACGTAGATTGCCATGAGCGTCTTCCACGCCAGCTCGTAGCCGTCGGTCGTGTCGTAGATGTAGCCGACGAGAGGCGCGCCAAACGCGCTTGCCAGCAGGATCGTGGGCATCGTGATTCCTCTGATTGTACCCAAGAACGTCCGTCCAAAGTAGTCGGCCCATAGGTAGCTCTGAGAGACAATGTTGATCCCGACGGACAGGCCCCAGAGGATCACCGCAACGAACAGGTCGAACGTGCTGGACGCCGTGAGCGTCAAACCCATTGACACCGTGAAACCCACGTATGCGCCGGCTGCGACGAAACGTGCAGGAAACCTGTCGAATAAAAGTCCAACCACCAGCAGCATGGCCGCGGCGCCGCCCGCGTCGGCCGAAATCGAAACGGCCACCAAATCGGCGTCAAAACCCAATTCCACGAAATACGGTATGCGGTGCACGCTCGCGCCCATCCCGAATCCGCCCAGCACCAAAGCGAGAGTCAGCAGCCAGAACGCCCTCGTGTGGAGGGCTTCATTCAAAGTCCAAACAGCTTCATCGGCTGTTTCCGGGTCGTCTGACTTTTGCGGCGCCGGCGAGATCGCGTCGCCGTCGGGTCGGAGGCCCATGTCTTCCGGTTGACGCCGTAGGAATGTCAGCGACAACGGGATGATCAGCGCCATGCTGATGATGCCCAAGTACAACCAGGCGTCCCGCCACCCAACCGAATCGATGAGGAACTGGGTGAGAGGCAACATCACTATTCCGCCGACGCCCAAACCCAGGGACGCCAGTCCGAGTGCGATCCCCCGCCGACGAACGAACCATTTCGCCGCCGGCACCGTGCTCAAGAGACCGCCTCCCGGGGTGCTGAGTCCAGCCAACCCGACGACGGTGAACAGGATGAAGAGCTGGACTACGTTGTCGGCCAACCCAAATCCGATGACGCAAACGCCCGTCACGGCAGCCGACGCGGGGATTATCAGTCTGGGGCCGAACCGATCCAGCAATCGCCCCAGAAAAAGGCTGGTGAAGCCGCCGGCCAAATATCGTGCCGTCGTCAGCCAACCGAACGTGCTCCGGGAGATCCCCATCGCTTCGCCCATCGGAATAACGAAGAGGCCCAAGTTCAAGGTTCCGGTTGCATGGACGGCGAAGTTCACGAAGAACAGGGTGACCACGATCACCCAGCCATAGTAAAAAGAAGGCTTCATTTGGGAGCGCTCGTTTCGCGTTTGCTTGTCAAGCGAATCTTACACAGCACACGCGAAATCAACCAGGCGCCGTTTGCCCAAGAGGCGCGGATTGTTATTGCACGTCCTCTCGTCGGAATGCGATGGCGGCGACCGCCATTACGGCCACCGCGACCGCCACGATTCCCACCAGCGACACGGCAGGCGAAACGTACGTGGACCGCTCCATCGACGGCGGCATGGCGCCGATGTCAGGGTCGAAGGCGCCCTCTGCTCCCACCAACGCGGTCAACAGCTCTTCGGCGCCGGCCCTATACGCGCCAGTCGTGATCCCCAACCAGGCCTGCGCCTGCGGTCCCAGCCGGACGGTCGCGGTTTGGTCGAGGATGTCGACGTAAACGTTGCCCAGATTGTAGCCGCCGTCGAAATAGTAGACGCGATAGTCCTCGTAGATGTCCGGCCAGGCCATCCTCATGACCGGGCCAACCGCGAATACGGCGACCAGCACGAGCGTGAACACTCCGTTGCGCACCAACGCGCTTCGCACGAGCGTCGAGAGGGCCACGCTTACAGCCGTGAAGACGACGATCACCAGGAGCGAGAACAGGAAGATCCAAGGGAGCACCTTGAGGAGCGCAGTCAGCACGTGCGGCCCGAATCCAAGCAAAGCCTTAACCGCCATCGCGGAAACCAGCAGGATCGCGGCTTCCAGCAGGGCGGCGGTGAGCACCAGCGCCAGGAACTTGCCCGCCAGAAACTGCAGCCGGCCTATCGGCTTGCTTACGATCAAGAGCAGCGTGCCTCGCTTCCGCTCCTGATCCACCAACTCCAAACCGGATGTGCCGACGACCATGTACGCGAGAAACAACCCTGTCATCCAAAAGAACGACACTGTGATGAAGTAGCCAACGAGGTAGCTTGTCTGCATATCCAGTCCCATGCGGCCGACCTCGAAGGCGTCGGCCCACGCGACAAGCGACAGAAACATCGCGAGCGCCTGCCCGCCCAGGATGGCGACGATGACTCGCCGCGCCCCGAGCAGATCCCGGATCGTCTTGGCCATGACGGTGTAGAGCGCCGAGCGTCCGGACAAGGCGAACATGCCTCGCTTTGTGGTTTGAGTGTCGGTGGAGGTCATGATTCGCTCTGTTTCATAGCCCGATCGTCCTTCGGTAGACGCTCTCGAGGCTCACGTACTCGCGGCTCAGATGCTGGAGATCGGCGTCGCATTCGACCACGGCGTCCAAGATCCGTCGCCTCAGAGCGGGTCCGTCCTCGCCGACCAGATGTATGAAGCCGTCTTCTTCCTCCCACGCCTCACGCACCAAGCCCGAGCCCTCCAAGATCGGGAGGATGAGCTCGTTCCGGGAGGTTTTGACCAGGTACTGGTTCTCGGCGAACTGGTTCCTCACCTCGTCGATCCCGCCCTGGACCACGATCTTTCCGTTGTAGATCATCGTGATGGAGTCCGCCACTTGCTCGAGTTCCGAGAGGATATGGCTGCTCAGCAGTATCGTCGCGCCGCGCTCGGATGAGAGCTGTCTTAGCAGATCGAGTATCGACATTCTGCCGGTTGGGTCCATGTTGGCCGTGGGCTCGTCGAGGATCAGGAGATCGGGTTCGTGAATGAGCGCCTGGGCCAAACCCAGCCTCTGCCGCATGCCCGCGCTGAAGCCGCCCGCTCGTCGATCGGCCGCCGCGGTAAGGTCCATCCACTCCAGAAGGTTCGCGGCCCTGCTTCTCGCCACGCCCTCGTCCACGCCGCACACGGCGGCCATGTACACGAGGTAGTCGGTGGCGGTCATGTCTTCATAAAGCACCGCGTGCTCCGGAGAGTATCCGATCAGCGCCTTGGCGGCGAGGGCGCCGATGCTATTGCCGTCGATCCAGCCTTCGCCACGGGTCGGGCGCAAGGCGCCGACGAGCATCTTCATCGTCGTGGTCTTGCCCGCGCCGTTGGGTCCGACGAAGCCGTGGATAGAGCCGCGTTCGACCTCCAGGGCGATGCTGTCCACCGCCGTCAGGCTGCCGAAGGTCTTGGTCAGGCCGGACGTTCGCAGCATGAGGTCCTTATCCATCTTGACCCCTCCTTCGAGCATATCTGCCAACGATCCGGCTCAACGGGACCCAGAGCGCGATGAACAGAAGCGCTGCCATGGCCACGTACGCCAGCACCACAGGCAGCGCCCCTTCTTCGACGGTGAAACTGACACTGCGATAGACTCCGCGTCCGTTTTCGTCGAGCGACCGGACCGTTATCGCATGCTCGCCGCTGCCCGCGGCGACGATCGCGGTGTCTTCGTTGGATCGGGCGACCTCGATGCCGTCGATGAACACCTGATTGAACGAGGCGGGCGCCGACCCTGTCCACTGCACGGTGAGAGGGGACCGCGCGCCGCCGTCAGCGCCGGAGACGTGGACCTCGAGATCGCTGATGACACTGAGGATGTGCATCTGCCCGGTCATTCCGACGACTCCGAACTCGCCGGCGCTTCCCAGATCAAGCAGTTCCGTTCCCATGGCGCCGAAGTCGGCCAATACCAATGCTTCGTAGAGGTCCACGACGACGAGCCTGGACTCTTTTCGCTCCGCGCTCTGACCCAGCGCCGTTACCACCGCCAACTCGTTGTTCCCGTCGCCCGTGAAGTCGCTGATCTCCCTGGCAAGCAAGCCCGGGTGCCACCGCTGGTCCGAGTGCTTTCGGTCGTCGATCTCCTCGAGAACTACCGATTTGGCTAGGATCCCGGTAGTTGCGTCGTAGACTTCAACCCGCGCCCCGGCTTGCCAGGTCAGGTTGCGCACCAGTGCGATGTCTGCAATCCCGTCGCCGGTGAAGTCGGAGATCGACGTCGCGGGCATGATCGGACCGTCATATCTGTCAAACAGAAAGGTCTCTCGATACTCGGTGAAGTCCCATAGTGCGTCGCCCGACCGAAGGTCGATCGCCCGAAGCCGCGAACCCTCCGCATTTTCGACCCACCGCTGGAACAGCAGCGCATCGGACAGACCGTCGCCATTGACGTCGGCTGCGCCCATGTCAATCGTGACGTTGCCGAAGCCTTGCTGGCTGGGGTCGTACTCCGGCAACTCGAGGATGTTCATTCCGGTGCCCGACGAGACGAACATGCCGCGGGGCCCTTGGGCTTCTTGGTGGATAGGGTAGGCTATGTCCCTGACGCCGTCTCCGTCTAGGTCGTCCGCGAGACGCCCCTGCCTCGGGTCCATGCCTTGCTCCAAGGTGATCACGTGATCGCGCTTGAACGTGAGCTGCCCGCCCTGGCGAACGCTAAGTGCCGTGACGATCTCTCTGCTGCCAAACGCGACCAGGTCGTCGATGCCGTCGCCGTTCAGATCGCCTGGGATTTTGTACCGCGTCCCGTGGTCGACGGTGAGGCTGAACTCTTTGCCCGGTTCAGGCTCGCCGGTGAACGGGTCCTGGTACGACCACGGTTCGACGGATCTGGTCCACAGTAGCTTGCCTTTGGAGTCGAGCAGGAATACATCCTTGGAACTCGCCGCGATCAGCGAGACGCCGCCGTTCGATTGCGGATCGCGCAGCACGTCCAGCGAGACGAGTCGCTTGTCGATTCGATGGTCGCGTCGTTCGCCGGTCAGCCGTTGACGCCACTCTTCCAGTTCCCTGGGAAGTTGATCCTGCTCGAAGTTCTCTCTAGCGCCCTTCTCCTGATCTTCGCGGCCAGTCAGCAATTGGGCTTCAAAACCCTCCCGCCAATCGTCTTCGGCACGGGCCCTTTCCGCGGGCAGTTGAGACTCCCATTCCTGCCAGGAAGCCGATTCGGATCGACCGCGTTTTTGCTCGATGAGCTCATCGAACTCGTTTCGACGTTGTGATTCGAAACTCGCGACTTGGTCGTCGGAAGCTCCCCCGGCGCGTAAGCCGTCCGACTCGTCTCGGAGTTGCTCGTCGTATAGGGCTCGGAGTTGTTGCTCCTTGTCATTCCAATCCCGGTCTATCTGCTGCCGGAGCTCTTCGCGCATCTGGTTTTCCATCTGGTCCCAGTCGCCGCCGATGCGCTGTTCGAACTGCTGGCGTTGATCCTGTTCTTGTCTGTCCCACTCAGAGGCGAAATTCGGTTCGAACTCGTTGTCGAACCTTGCGCGGATCATGGTTTCGAGCAAGTCTGGGTTAGCGTGGAGGTCCTCCCAGACGCCGTAGTACGTGTCAGACGTCGCGGCGCCTCGGAAAATGATCGAGCCATCGGCGCCGCTGAAAGCGAGTATCTCCGAACCTGTGCCGGATCGGCCGTCGTTCATCTCCATGTCTTCGTGCGCGTACCCGACGATGTCCCGTTTGCCGTCGCCATTCAGGTCAGGGGTGGGCATGACGCCTCGGAGGCCTCCCGTCTCGGCGAACTCGGCATGCGGCATCGCGTAGGTCCACGCGATCTCGTTGTCGCTTCCGTCCACGACGTAGACGACCCGAGCCCTCGGCTCGTCGCCGTTGCGCGACGCGGTTTTCGACCATACGGCGATATCCTGGACGCCGCTCCCTGTGAAGTCGCCTCGCTCGACCGTCACTGCCTCCACCCGCGGGTAATCCCACTGCACGACCCCGGCGACCGTGAGGCCGACCGCGTCTCGTACATCGGATACGACCAAAATCTCGCCGGCGTCTAGGTTGGCGACCGCGAACCGGTCTCTTCCGCTTCTGTCGCGCTCTCCGGGAAGCTTGATCGTCTCGACCGTCCCGTCCTCTAGATCGACCACGCTCAGACTGGCCGACGGAAAAAGGGCTTTCGGACGGCCGTCGATCGTCGCAAACGCAATCTGGCCGGCTTGGTCCATCGACAGCGAGGAGGTCTCCCACAGCTTGGTTCCTGAGACCGGATTCAGCAGTGTCACACCGGCATCACGCGGTTCCTGACCCTGGGCTTGCCCTCGACCCAGGAACGCCGCTATCAGAACTTCGTTGACGCCGTCGCCGGTGACATCCTCAACTGGAAAAGCTCTCAAGTTGAAAAAGTGAAAGTCGCCGGGACTGGTCGCCCGTCCCGATTTCTGGTTGTAATATCTGTCCAGCAGGGCCGCCACGTGATCGATGACGGGGAGCTGCCAATCCACCGATCCGGTTTCCAGGTCGACCAGGCGGACCCGACCATCCTCGGCGGTGACGACAGCTTTCGGCGCATTCCCGATCCGGACTGGCGCCATATCCCAAACCGACTGGTCGATGTCTTTCCACGGCTCACCGCGATCATCGCGGGCTGCGTACCGCGGGGCTATGCGACTCTCCCACATCAAGCCGCCGTCTCGGCCGGACAAGACGTGCATGTAGCCGTTCTGACCGCCCAGCGCCAGATCGGCGACGCCGTCGCCGTCTATGTCCGAAATCTCGACCACACTCCACAAGTTGTCACGCGCCTCGAAGCTCCAGACGGGTTGGCCCGTGGGACCGTCCAGGGCGTACGCGAAATAGCCGGATGTAGCCACGACGTCGGGCGACCCGTCGCCCGTCAGCTCGACGGTCTCCACGTCGAACGTGCGGGTCTGCTGCTCGGTCCACATGAGGTTATCGATGAAGACCTCCTGCTTAGGCGCATACTGCCACACGGTCTGACCCGTGATGACGTCATAGGCGCGGATGTTGGGGAAGAAAGTATCGCCGACCGCCACGACAACGTCCGGGCCGCCATCTCCGGTGATGTCGTCAAGCATCGCAATGTCCGTCACGGCGCTGGAGGTGGGGATGTAACTTAACAGGTCGCCCGCGGACAGGGCGTACAGTCCGTTTGACGTGCCCAGCAATACCTCACGGACGCCGTCCCCAGTGATGTCCTCCGTCACGGCATCCCCGGAGATGCTGCCGGTGAGTCCTTCCCGAAGCGATCGGACCGAGTAGGCGTTGGCGGCGGCGAGAACAGACGATTGCCCTTCGAGTTGCGTCGACCGGACATTCGCACGAGCTCCGAGTTCTGGCCACACAGCGAGCGCCATCAGTGCGCAGACGACAGCGAGTGCGAGGCGTGGGTTCTTCAAGATGCTCGGCGGTTTCGGCATTCCATTCCGTACGGCTAGAAGATTCTTGTTAGATGGCCCTCGTTGTCAGCGACTAAACTGATTCCCCGCGACACCCTGGGCGATGCAACTCGTTCGTCGCCAAAGGCTTGTTTATTCGCTGAGAAACGCCGAAGTGTTGCAATACGCGCCGAAAGGCGGGACCGGTTTTCGAGATACGATTCCGTCGTCGGCTCCCTGGATCAGCGACAGCAATCAGTTCGTCTCTCGAACGCACTCTTCGAGCAGTTCAAGCGCCGCTTTGGTGAAGGCCCACATGTTGGCTTCGCGGTCCGTGTCGCCGGTCTCGACAGTTATGGTGCGCTCGACGGGTCCGGTGACGGCGAAGCAGGCGTGGCCGAACGAGTCGCCGTACCGGTTCCCCGTCGGACCGCTGGCCCCGGTCTCACCCAGACCCCAGGTCGCGCCAAGGGCGTCGCGAATCGTGCGCGCGTTCAGCAGGGCATAGGCTTCGGTGCTGGCTCGCATGCCCGCCATCGTCGAATCAGGGACGGCCAGCAACCCTTTCTGGGAGGCCCGAGTGTATATGACCGCGCCGCCGACGTAGTACGCGGACGCCCCCGGAACGGAAAGCAACGATGCCGATATCAGTCCGCCCGCGGAGGATTCGGCAACGGCCA